>ERZ650309.643-NODE-643-length-16982-cov-3.986885_pt1 | contig 16982 bp, 14 predicted proteins | sample MGYA00376245_ERZ650309 | MGnify/ENA primary metagenome ERZ650309 (study PRJEB26733, sample SAMN07839294) | wastewater metagenome | biome: urban; feature: wastewater treatment plant; material: waste water | place: USA: North Carolina | collected 2016-04-26 ...
GCTGTGGCCACGGGGGCCTGGTTCAATTCGCCACCGGATGTTGAGATGAAATAAGCCATGCGGATTGTCATCGAAGCCACTGCTGCGTTGAGCGGCGGCAAAGTTTATCTGGTCAATTTGCTTCCGCAGCTTGCCGCACTTGCACCGCGTCATGAATTCATCGTTTTCCACACTGCTGATCTTGATGCTCCATCCCTGAAGATCGCCAACCCAAATTTCACGTTTCGCGCAGTAAATCTACCAGCTTCCAATGAGCGCAATTGGTTACTGGTCAGCTTGTTCAAGCTTTGCTGGCGGCTGCTGATTTTTCCCTTTCATCTAAAAAAGCTGCAAGCTGATGTGGTGTTTTCAAACACTGGCTTTGGCCCATTGTGGCGTCCACGCAATGTCAAATTTGTTCTGGCTTTGCATAATTCCATTCCATTCCAGCCTGAACTTCAGAAAGAAGAACGCTCTTTCATCCGCCAGTTACGTTTATTGGGATTGCATTGGCTGATTGACTTGACGCTACGGCAAGGAGACAAGGCAATCGTCTTCAGCGAAGATTTGCGAACATTGGTTTGTGCTCGCAGCAAAAAGTTGGTGAATGCCGTCGTTATATACCACGGCATTGACTGGGGAGAGCGAGAAAGGCACTCACTTGATGACGTTTCGTTCTTAGCAACTTATGGAGTCAAGCCGCCTTATTTTCTGTATGTCTCACAGTTTCATCGTTATAAAAACGTCCCGCGTCTGGTGGAAGCATTTGGAAAACTGAAGTCGCATCGAAGTTTGGCTGCATCGGATATTTCCTTGGTGATGATCGGCAAAACGACTGACAATGCCTATGAGACGGAGATTGCTCAATGTATTGATCGGTTGGGATTACATAAATCTGTTCGTATGATTCCTGGCTTGAAACGAGAGCGGTTGATTGCCTTTTATCGGTTTGCAGAGTCTTTTGTATATCCTTCCCTGATTGAAAATTGCCCGTTTGCCGTACTCGAAGCAATGGCTTTGGGTGTGCCCATCGCAGCATCACGGCTAAATGCTTTGGGGGAAATGGCTGATGACGCGGCGATTTATTTTGATCCGCTGAGCGTGGACGAAATGGCCAAGGCAATGGAGCGGCTGATTTGGGATGAAGACTTGCGCGGGGAGTTGAGCCAGAAGGCGATTGCACAAGCAGCGAAATTCACCTGGGAAAAAACGGCTCGGCAAACGCTGGCTGTTTTTGAGCAGCTGGCGGGCAAACACTGAGTATGGAGACGGACTTCAAACAGCAGTTCAATAATCGAAAAGTGCTGATTACCGGCGCGCTGGGATTTATTGGCTCGAATTTGGCGCGGCGACTGGTCGAGCTGGGGGCACAGGTGTTGGCTGTGGACAGTTTGATTCCGGAATATGGCGGGAACCTGTTTAACATTGCCGGGTTGGAAGATCGCGTGCAGGTGAACATTTCCGACGTCCGCGACGAACATAGCATGCGGTATCTGGTTCAGGGACAGGACTATCTATTCAATTTGGCCGGGCAGACCAGTCACATGGATTCGATGAACGATCCGGATGCCGATTTGGAAATCAACTGCCGCGCGCAGCTTTCGATTTTGGAAGCTTGCCGAAAATACAATCCGGGAATCAAAGTTGTTTTCGCTTCCACGCGGCAGCTTTATGGCAAGCCGGATTATTTGCCCGTGGATGAAAAGCATCTGTTGCGCCCAGTGGATGTGAACGGCATCAACAAAATGGCGGGCGAGTGGTATCACATCCTTTACAACAACGTTTACGGTATTCGTTCGTGTGCGTTGCGGCTGACCAACACGTATGGGCCGCGGATGCGAATCAAAGATGCTCGGCAAACATTTCTTGGCGTATGGATTCGGCTGGTTGTCGAAGGCAAACCGTTTGAAGTTTGGGAAGGACATCAGCTCCGCGATTTCACGTTTGTTGACGACGCGGTAGAAGCTTTTTTGATGGCGGCTGCGAGTGAAAACGCCAATGGCGAGATTTTTAACCTCGGCGGCGATTCGGTGATCAGTTTGAAAGAATTGGCGGATTTGGTTGTCGAAATGAATGGCCAAAGCGAATACTTGATGCGCAGTTATCCGGCAGATCGTAAACGAATTGATATTGGCGATTATTACGCGGATTTCGGGCGAATTCGTTCGACGCTCGGCTGGCAACCGCGAACTTCGCTGCGGGAAGGATTGCGGCAAACACTGACATTTTACCGGGAGCATTTGGCGAAGTATTTGTAAGCAGGTGGCAGGTGATAGGTTGCAGGTTTTAGGTGTCGTATGAATCTTATAGTTCCACAGAGTGATCCGAAGGCGAGTTATCTGGCGCATCAGCGCGAGATTGATGATGCGATTCGGCAGACGCTCGATAGTGGTTGGTACATTTTGGGAAAGCAGGTCGCTGCATTCGAGCAGGAGTTTGCAGCTTACATTGGTGTCGCACGTTGCGTCGGCGTTGCAAATGGGACAGATGCGTTGGTGTTAGCCTTGCGCGCTTGCGGAATCAGTGCCGGTGATGCGGTGATTACCGTTTCCCATACAGCGGTGGCGACAGTCGCTGCAATTGAGTTGATTGGGGCAGAGCCGTTGTTGGTGGATATTGACCCCGCGACATTCACGATTTGCCCGCAAGCCATTGAAAACACGATCAAAACATATCGCGGTATTGCGAGACTCAAGGCGATCATTGTCGTTCACTTGTACGGACATCCGGCGGACTTGGAAGCAATTCAGGATTTGGCTCGACGATACGAACTGCGTGTCATTGAAGATTGCGCGCAAGCACACGGAGCCAAAATTGGCGATCAGCGAGTCGGTTCAATCGGTGACATCGCGGCCTTTAGTTTTTATCCGACAAAAAATCTGGGTGCGCTGGGAGATGGTGGCGCGGTCGTGACGAAGGACCATGATTTGGCGGAGCGGTTGCGACTGCTGAGAGAATATGGCTGGCGGGAACGCTATATCAGTGAAATTGCCGGAATGAATTCGCGATTGGATGAATTGCAAGCGGCGCTGTTGCGCGTAAAGCTGAAATACCTGGACGAGGAAAACGCACGGCGACAGCAAATTGCGCGACTTTACGACGAAAAACTGGCGGCGAGTTCGCTTGGATTGCCTAAAATTTGCGGCGCGATTTCGCACGTTTATCATCAGTATGTTGTGCGAAGTTGCGAGCGAGACGCTTTGAAGGATGGGTTGCGGAAACAGGGAATCGGCACGCTGATTCATTACCCTGTGCCTGTTCATCAACAGCCTGCTTATCGAAATCGAGCGAATACAAGTTTGCCGGAAACCGAACGGGCTGCGCGCGAAGTGTTGAGCCTGCCAATGTTTCCACAGTTATCTGACCAACAAATTGAGCAGGTTTGCCAGGCGGTAATCGCTCAAACAATGTGAGGGAGAATGTTATGGCTTCGTTGATTCAACGTCCGCGACGATTGCGCCGTACGGCTGCGATTCGAAACTTGGTGCGCGAAACACGGCTCGATCCGGCGAATTTGATTTACCCTTTGTTTGCCTGTCCTGGCGAAGGCATTCGCAAAGAAATTAAATCCATGCCGGGCGTGTTCAATCTTTCCGTAGATGAACTGGTCAAAGAATGCGAATCTGCACAGGCGCTAGGCGTGCAATCCATCATTGTGTTTGGCTTGCCAGAGCAGAAAGACGAACAGGGGAGCGACGCCTTTGCCGAAGATGGAATTACGCAGCGAGCGATTCGCGCCGTCAAACGCGAAGTCAAAGATTTAGTCGTGCTGGCCGATACCTGTTTGTGCGAATACACCTCGCACGGACATTGCGGCACAATTGAAAACAACGACGTGGCGAACGATCCGACTCTGGAAACCTTGGCTAAAACAGCCGTCAGCCAAGCCGAAGCCGGAGCCGACATCATTGCGCCTTCTGGCATGATGGATGGAATGGTGGCGGCGATTCGTGGTGGATTGGACGCGGCGGGTTTCGATCAAATCCCGATTTTGTCTTACGCGGTAAAGTACGCTTCGGCGTTTTATGGTCCTTTTCGCGAAGCAGCGGATAGCGCTCCGCAATTTGGTGATCGGCGCAGTTATCAAATGGACCCGCCAAACGTCCGCGAGGCGTTGCGAGAAGCCGAGCTTGACGTTGAGCAGGGAGCCGATATGTTAATGGTGAAGCCTGCACTGGCATATTTGGATGTGATTCGTGCCGTGCGTGAACGATTCAATTTACCTTTGGCTGCCTATCAAGTGTCTGGTGAATACGCACAAATCAAAGCTGCCGGTCAGCTTGGCTGGATTGACGAAGAGCGTGTGATGATGGAATCCATGATTGCGATTAAACGCGCGGGCGCTGATTTGATCCTGACCTACTTTGCCAAAGAAATTCTGAAAAAGTTGTAGATTAGAAGAAAAGTGTCTTGACGGAGTCTCAATTTAGAATTATTCTAAATTTCGAGATGACGAGATTGCAAACACAAACAGTTGAAACAATGGTTACGTCAACGGGGTTGAAAATGACTCCGCAACGACGGGCAATTGTCGAATATCTTCAATCTTCACACCAACATCCAACTGCAGATGAAGTGATGACTGCCGTCAACGAGAAGTTTCCGATGACTTCCAGAGCGACGGTGTACAACACATTGAACTGGTTGAAAGGTTCAGGCTTAGTCAGAGAAGTTTTTGAAGGAGGAGTGGTTCGGTACGATCCGAACGTTTCCGACCATCATCATTTTGTCTGCCGGTTGTGCGGCAAGGTTGAAGACATTGAATGCGACGCTGTTGGTTCGATTCAAGTATGTTCTTTGCCTGGGAATCCGCAGATCGAGAACTATCAGGTAACGGTTCGTGGAATCTGCGGCAATTGCCTTCAGGCTGAGTAGTTGCGCGACGAACGCTCGTTGCGCTCTTTTTTTGTCTTAACACTTAGACCAAATCTTAAACTGGATAAAACAAAGGAGAAACACTAATGCTTACAATTGGAGACAAGCTCCCGAATTTCAATTTGAAGGCCGCCGTCAGCCTGGAGAAAGGCAAGGAATTTGCCGACATCAGCAACGAAAGCTACGCGGGCAAATGGAAAGTCCTCTTTTTCTGGCCGATGGATTTCACCTTCATCTGCCCGACTGAAATTGCGGAATTTGGCAAACGCAACCGGGATTTTGCTGATCGTGACGCGCAAGTATTGGGCGCCAGCACCGATTCGCATTACGTGCATCTGGCCTGGAGAAACAATCACGCTGATTTGAAAGACCTGCCGTTCCCGATGTTGGCCGACATCAAACGCGAGCTTTCGTCGGAACTGGGCATCCTGCACAAACAGGCTGGTGTGGCGTTGCGCGCGACCTTCATTGTTGATCCGGAAGGAACCATCCGTTGGGTGAGCGTCAACGATCTGTCGGTTGGCCGCAATGTGGAAGACACGCTGCGCGTGCTGGATGGATTGCAAAGCGGCGAACTCTGCCCCTGCGATTGGAAAAAAGGCGAAAAGACATTGGGCAAAGCTGCCTAACATCTTTTCCGGACAGAAGCCGGAGCAGAGATTGAATCTGCTCCGGCCATTCGGTGGTTTCTAAAAACAAGCTTTGACACAAAAGCAATTATCAGGAGAAAGAGGGAGAGAATCGTAATGAGCCAAATTGAAAAATTACGGGATGCGTTGCCCGATGCGGCAAAAGACACGCGGTTGAATCTGCAATCGGTATTTCAGTCATCGTCTTTGACCGTTGAACAATTGTGGGGAACTGCTGTGGCTTCAGCAATTGCCACACGAAATTCCGAAGTCGCCCAGGCTGTTTTTGCCGATGCGCAAGGGAAAGTCAGCACAGAAATCCTGGAAGATGCGAAAGCCGCGGCTTCGTTGATGGCGATGAACAATGTTTATTATCGGTTTCGTCATATGGTCGGCAAAGAAAGTTATTCGACCAAACCGGCGCGGTTGCGCATGAACTGGATTGGCAAGCCGCTTGGCAGCAAAGTGGATTTTGAACTCTTCTGTCTGGCTGTCAGTGCAATCAATGGCTGTGAAATGTGCATTCGGTCTCACGAAGAAGTTGTCGTGAATGGTGGTGTTAGTGAAGATCAGGTTCACGATGCGGTGCGGGTCGCCGCGACCATCCAGGCCGCCGCCGTGTCGCTGGAAATCGGCGATTTGACTGCTCAAGGTTTGGCTACCAGCGCCTGATTGAACTTGGTTGGAATTGAAATGCGAAACGCGACTGAAGCAATGCCATGCTTCAGTCGCGTTTTATTTTTTCCGGCGGCTTAGCGATTGGATTTTAGCAAAATGCTTCGCTCGTCTTCTTTCACAACATTGCGACAGAATTGCTGGAAGTCAGGGAATTCCTGCGGCGAAACCATAAACTTTTTGTTGATGATCTGCCGATTGACCGTAATCGTTCCGTTGGCGTAGCTGAATTTGATCGAATAATCAGCGATGGGCGAAGAAAAGGTGACATCTTTGCCAAGGTCCATCGGTTCGTACCCAGCAGGTAACCGAATCTCCAGCTTTTCTTCGATCTTGTCGGCGTATGGCCAGTAGTAAAACGGGAACTTGCGATCTTTCTGGGCCGGTGCAGCATTGATTCGTTCCAGCCACGGCAGTTTGAGAATGGTGAATTGCCCGGCTGGTGACGTGTAATTGTCCGCTTCGAATTGCGATGTCACCTGCATGCTGGGTTGGGGCGCGTCCAAACCTGCAAAGCCAAGCTGATTGACTTTCACGCCGGGAATTCTGGAAGCAATGATGTTCGTCCAGATTTTCTTTTGCTCTTCAGGACCTTTTTCGCGGAACACCGAACGCAGGTAAGACGATGCTTCGGCCTGCCAATCGGATTTGAATTGGATGATAACGCCCATATCGTCTTTAACCACCATCTGGCTTTGATGCGAGATGGAACGTTTGGCGACATTTTCGACGGGCAATAATCCGGCGGCCTTCACACCCGGTTTAATCAGCAAGGAAAATGCCTCGTAGTCCAATGCGGGCAAGGATCCAAACGGGTAGTTGTGCGCAGTCAAATCCAAATAACGCAGCCCATTGCGCGTTTCGACGGCGACGATGCAGTGGTTGAACAGAATCGCCGGTAAGGCATTGGGATTTTGCCCGGCGTTTCTGGTGTTGAGCAGCACGTAATGTGCGCGAACGCCGACTTCATTCAGCATGGTAATGCACAGTGTTGCCACATCTTTGCAATCGCCGATTTTGTTGACCAGCACATCACGCGCTTTCTGCGGGATCAAGCCGGATTGGCGGAACGACACGCTGCTGTATCGGATATTTTCAGTGATGAAGTTGTAAATGGCTTCGATCTTTTCGTCTTCGGAAGCAGACTTTTTGTTGCTGAAGATTTTTTCGATCTCTTCTTTGATTTCAAACGTGCTCTTGGTTTTGGTCTTGGCTAGGTCTGTGTACCAGGAAACAATGGTTTCCCAATCGTTGACGCTGGATAGATAGAGGACTTTGCCGACTTCCTCCAACGGCGGCATGCCTGCTTCCGGGATCAGTGCGGGTTCGTCTTGCACCATCCACTGATGAATCACGCCAGCGTCAGTTTGTTTTTTGACCGGCTCGCCAATCATGTTTTGTGCGCTTGCGCGAAATTGGAAATCCTGCGGAGCGAGCAGAGAATAACGAATGATCTTTGACGGATAGACCATATTGAAGAATCTGGTGTCCCAGAAATCTTTGTAAAATCTGCCCGACTGGTAATTGCGGACATTCCATTTCAGATAAATGCTGTCGTTTTCTTCCAGCGATTTGAAAACGATGTGGTTGACGTTCTGGTCGGCTTTGATTTCCGTGCCATTGGGTTTGATGACGACGGCTTTTTCGACTGTCAGTGTCTGGGTGTAAGAATTGAGCGGGATGTAATACTCCTTAAAATCGTCAACGCCGCTTTTCTTGAAGATTTTGATTAGCACTTCTTCGCCGACTTCGGAAGCGCCCACTGGATAAATCACCCGTTTGGTGTCTTGCAGTAAAATGACGCCGCCACTTTCAGGATAAGCGCTGGCTGCCGGAGCCTGGGCGATCAGCTTTTTGATGTCTTCGTTGGGAAACAACGTGAAGACAGATGGTTTGCCGTCCAATTCGCGCAGCACGGCCAATGCTTCATAATCGAAGGGGTGATATTTCAGTGCCTCTCGGTAAGATTCCTTGGCTGCCGCCGTTTCTTTTCTGATGCGCTGGATTTCGCCTACCCGCGACCAATATGCCGCGCTGTTTGGGCACAGTTCCATCGCTTTTCTGACCAGCTTTTCCGCCTGCGCATAATCCTGCTGCTTGAAATACACATCGGCCATTCCCCAATACGTTGTCGAAGCCGCTGGATCAATTTCTATGATCTTGTTGTACGTTTCCTGCCACTTTTTGAGATTCGACGCTTGCAGGTAGTACCCGGCGAGCGTTGACAACACACCGTAGTCATAATTTTTGGCCAGGTATTTTTCCATCAGGCCAATAGCGCGATCGTATTTTTGCGTCGCCTCGATGGAGTAATAGGCTTCGTTGTAAGCAAAGGTCCAGTTTGACGGATACAGCTTGAACGCTTTCTGGTTGATGGCGAGAGATTGATCTACAAGATTCTTTTTCTGAGCCAGACTCAGTTTCAGTTCATACAACTCTTCGGATTCCGGGCGAAGTTTTTCGTACTTTTTGATCAATTCCTCCGCTTTATCAAAGTCCTTGTTCTCGAAATGTTCGTTGATTTGATAGTGAATCACCTGTGGAATGTTTGCGTCCTGCGAGGCGATCCGTTCATAGACGGTGGAAATTTCGTCGCCCTTTTCGCCTCGTCTAAACGCTTCGATCAGGTAAAGATCGAACAGCACGCATTTCGGCGCACGTGCGGATGCCTGGCGTAATATCTGTTCGGCTTCCGGCGCTTTGTCATTTCGCAGATAACATTCAGCCAGCAGCACATAGTTTTCCAGGTGATCAGGATTCTCTTTGATCTTGGCCTTGAAGAACGACTCGGCGAAATTTTCAATGATTTTGACTGGAGCGCCAGGACGGCGGGGATACGTTTTGGGTTCGGTTGAAACTTCCAGTCCGGAAATCGGTTCGCCGCTGCGATCCGTGACGCGAAGCATAAAGTTACAGGATTCGATTTCGGACATGCCGCATTTGATCAGCACGCGGTTCCAACCTTCCTGCAATTCTGTTTCGACGATATAGGTGTCCAGGTCGTTGTTGTTTTCGTCCAAATATTCGAGCAATTGCTGATCATTCAGAAAGACTTTGACAGAACCGGATGTTCCAACACGCAGTTGAACGGTCTGCTTTTTGGGCGAGTACACAAAGGTGTTGGCATAAAAGACAGCGTCGTCTTCGACAAAATACCGCGTAAAGTCCACCCACTGATCGCGTTTGATGGCCGAAGGTCGAAACCACTTTGCCGGAATCCCATTTTTCCCCTGATACGTTTGACCCGGAGCAAATTCGGATTCGGGCGGAAACACTTTTTCAATGCCGGATGCGGAAATGTTTTCAAACGGCCCCAACACCAACCAATCCTTGATCGAGTTCTGGTTTTGAAAATAGCGCGCTGATTTCACCAAATCGCCCCGATCCTGGTAATAAATGCCCAGGGTTTCATTGGCCATTGCTTTCAGAATGCCTTCCGGGTCGGCGGATTTGCTCAGGGCTTCCAGCATTGTCAGGGCGTCAGAATTCGGAGTGTCGAATTGCTGCCTGATAACGCCTGTCGAACCCATCACCGCAAAGAGATATGGATGGGAGTCCTTGGCTTGGAGAACGGGTTTCAATGTTTCCCACGCTTGCTGATCTTTTCCCTGCATTCCGTAAAGCAGGTACAAAGTTAAATACGCTCTGGTATTGTTTTGATCTTCCTTGATGGCGGCGGTTAGTTTGGCTTCCGCCAGTTGTTGGTTGTTTTCGTTCCAGGCTTTCCAGGCTTCGGCAACCAGCGCCTGGCTTTTTTGCGGGTCAGCAAAACAATTGAATGCGGTGAAAATGAGAAGTGCGACAAGGGTCGGAAATAACTTTGCTTTGTACATGTAAACTCCAGTGGCTTCGGGGGCCAGTACATTGATTTTCAGGTGTGCAGCAGATTCCCAATCTACTGTGTGGCCATTTCTCCGTGGGCTGAAATTTCTGCAAGAATGACCAACTCAAAGATGTCTATCTAAAAAGCTGAGGCGATGACAATCCAGCTTTCCTCTATACATCAAATACCGCGCGGACAATAGCACAAAAGCCTAATCAGAATTCAGGAAAACCTTTCTCCGATAGCCGCTATCTTCAAGTGTTGTTTTTAGAAAAGCTATTTCTTCAAGCTCTGTAAAAACTTCTGGCGGAACTTGGCGACTTTCGGCGCGACAACTCCCATGCAGTAGGGTTGGTACGGATTATTGGCGAAATAGTCCTGATGGTAATCTTCTGCCGGGTAAAAGACCGGCGCTGGCGTGATTTCAGTGACAATCGGGTTGGGCCAAACGCCTTCAGCGGTCAATTCAGCGACAACCTGTTCCGCAATCGCTCGCTGTTCGTCGGAGTGATAGAAAATCGCCGAGCGATATTGCGATCCGATATCTGCGCCTTGCCGATTGAGTGTTGTTGGATCGTGAATCGTGAAAAACACTTCCAGCAATTCCTTGAATGTCACGGCCTGCGGATCAAACGTGACTTGGACGACTTCGGCGTGCCCGGTGTCTTCGTAGCAAATCTGTTTGTAAGTCGGATTCAGCGTATGGCCACCCATATAACCGGACACGACTTTTTCGACTCCGCGCAGTTCCGTAAAGACGGCTTCCAGACACCAGAAACAGCCGCCTGCCAATGTTGCGATCTCTTTATTGGTTTCCATGCTTTGAAGTTTAGCACGACAACTGCGTGAGTTCGCTGACAGTGGTGGGTGGCTTGCAAAACTTCGGGCGATATTGGATTCTCCGCCCGCCCAACGAAATTCCAATTCCTCCTTCTATCATTATGCGATTTGTGAACAAGATTGCCGTCGTCACAGGCGGAGGCGGCGAAATCGGCAAAGCCACCGCTAGACGATTGGCCAGTGAAGGCGCAACCGTCGTTATTGTTGATGTGAGTCTTGAAACGGCGGAAAAAGCCGCCGCCGCAATTGGCGGCGACGCCTGGGCTTGGCAAACGAATGTCGCACATCGGAATCAAGTTGAGGCGATGGCCAACGAAGTCCTGCGCCGTCACGGAAGGATTGACGTGTTGTGCAACATCGCTGGCATCGCGCCGCCTGCGCCGTTTCTGGAAACCACGGACGAAAACTGGAATTCAACGATTGATGTGAATTTGAAAGGCGTCTTTTTCTGTTCACAAGTGATTGCCCGGACGATGGTGGCTGCTGGCGTCAAAGGAACCATCGTTAATATGGCTTCGACCAATGGGTTGGTGGGAGAAGTCGGACTTGTCGCGTACAACGCATCGAAATTCGGCGTCGTCGGGTTGACGATGACGGCGGCAATTGAATTGGCTCCGCATGGAATTCGCGTCAATGCGGTTGCGCCGGGAATGATCCGCACCAAACTTTCGCAAGCCGTGCTCGACGCAGACCCGGAACTGGCGCGGACTTATTTTCAGGACAAAATTCCAATGGCTCGGTTTGGCGAACCAGACGAAGTCGCCGCCGCTGTCGCATTTCTGGCTTCCGAAGATGCGGGATTTATTACAGGTCATTCGCTGGTGGTGGACGGAGGCCAACTGACTTTCTGATCAAAATAGTGACACTATCTATCACGATCTGTTACAGACACTGCTCTGCGGCAAAGTGCGTTTCCCGCCTAAAGCATAGCTGCAAAAGCTCTTTTCGATTTTCGCTTCGCGCGTCTTACCTTATGGAATAAAGCTTGCTGAGTCAGGTGATTTTCCCCCTTCATGTCCAATCGAAGCTTTTAATTAAGACCGCGTGGAAAGAATTTGCCTCTATGGATCCATGTGTAGGATGTCTGGGCGCTCAGCAGGGGCTGATCGTTAGACAACGAATTACTGCAACTTTGAAAGGGGAATTGATTTGTCTTATGGGAAATAATCGGCTCAAAATTTTTGTCTTTTTGTTGTTTTGCGGTCTTTTTCTGGCTTTTGGACTGAAAGGCGCACAAGTGAAAGCGAGTGCTGGCGGCCCAGATCCTCGGAGCACAGGTGCCCCCGGCGAACAAACGTGTGCGGCATCTGCCTGCCACCTTGGCAGTCCGGTTAATAGTGGCGGCGGTTCTGTCACTTTGTCGGGAATTCCTGCGAATTACACTCTTAATCAGGAATACACGATCACCGTAACGGTGAGCCAAAGCGGGCGTTCGACGTTTGGCTTTCAAGCGACTGTTATTGATGACCAAGGAAAAGAAGCTGGGACGCTTACTGCAGGGGCCGGCACCGGGCTCATTGCCAGCGCTGTGGGTAGTAACCTTCGACGCTATGTCAGACACAATACTCCCAGGGAGACTGCTAACCAGGGTGTATGGACATTTCGGTGGAGAGCCCCTTCGCAAAGCGCGGGACGCGTTACGTTCTATGCAGCCGGAAACGCTGCGAATGGTGATAGCTCCCAGACCGGTGATTTGATTTATACCACCAGCACCAGTTCTCAACCTCCCGTTGCCGTCGCGTCGGTCACTACGGTTTCCTCCGCGAGTTTTGTGCAAAACGTAGCCTTGGCACAGGACATGATTGTTTCCGCGTTCAGTGCGGCGGCGCTGTCGCAAAATGTCGTTTTGGCAACGACCAATCCGCTGCCGACACAATTGGACGGAACCGAAATTGAAGTGCGCGATTCCACCAACACCACCCGAAAAGCAGGACTGTTTTTTGTTGCGCCAGGCCAGGTCAATTACTGGATTCCGGCAGGAACGGCGAATGGCGTTGCCACCATTTCAGTGAAACGCGGCGGAAGCACGATTGCGGAAGGAACCGTCACGATTGAGACTGCATCGCCAGGGATCTTTACCGCGAATTCCAGCGGGTCGGGCGTGCCAGCGGCTGTTGCTTTGCGCGTTGTCGGGGCGACACAAACCTTCGAATCCATTTACACAAATCAAAGCGGCACTCCGGTCGCAACGCCGATTGATTTGGCAACCGGCGATGTTTACCTGATTTTGTATGGAACGGGGATCGTCGGAGCACCGTTGAATACGATTTCAGCAACAATCAAAGGAACGAGCACACCGATTCTAAGTGCTGTTGCCGCTCCGGGGTTTGTTGGATTAGATCAGATAGCTATTGGTCCAATCCCTAAGTCACTGACCACAGGCAGTGCCAACGTGGTTCTGACGGTTGGCAGCAAAGTCGCCAACACAGTAACGATCAACATCAAATAATTTTCTCTCAAACTCACGGCTTCTCAGCTTGCTGTGAGCCGTGAGGATCAAATCAATGAAACGGGCATCGTCGTAACGGCCCCCGCAAATGAATAGAGCAAGGAAAACGCAGAGGATGCGGTTGAGCGCGAAGCTTCGCGGTCAGCCGCATCTTTTGCATTTTCCGTGTCTTGTCACTTGTCCAATCAAATTCAATTCTGCGTTCCCCAGAATTTTTCAAGCCCATTAGAGGCTGGCAGCCATTGATTGGATAAGGTGAGTTTTGGCGATTCCCATATTCAATGACTGGCTGTTCTTAATTGATCCCTTACTTAAGAAAGGAAACTATGAAGAGAACAGCAGTAAATGTCGTCGTTTCACTCCTGGTCTTGTTGGTGATGGGAATTTCGGCTTCGGCTGAAACCGTTTCAACAAGTCTGATTTTAAGCCCACTCAACGAAAATCCACCGATTACAGGTCTGGCTGCACAAGGCGGGTTTCAGATCACAGTCAACGTCACCCGCGATTCCAGTGGGGCGATTACTGGCGGCACGGTTCGCTTTCTTGGCAACGCCATTTTTCCCGGTGCGGCAACGGTTACCGGGTTACATATTCACGAAGGCGCCGCCGGCGCGAATGGCCCGGTTGTCATAGATACTGGACTCACCGGTACGAATACAGTGTCGCTGCCAACCGGAAAGGCTCTGCGAATTTTGTTGTGCCGATCACTTCGGGAAATCTTGCACCGTTACAGCGAATGATTGCTAATCCAGCGGGCTTTTACGTGAACTTACATTCCGTTACCAATGCGGGAGGCGTTGTTCGCAGCCAGCTTTCCGGGCTTAGTTCAGGGCCGCCCATCATTCAGCAATCCGACACGTACTTTTTACAAACCGGAACCACAGATGCGCCTGTAAAATTGCTGGCGACAGGGATTGATCTGGGGACTACTGCCTTCGTCAATGGAACTTCAATCATTCCAATTCCCGATCTGATTACAGGAGTGGCGACGGTCAACATTCCGGCTGCTTTACGCACAAATCCGGGCGTACTTTTTCTACAGGCTCGCAATGGAGCAGGGCTGATGTCTACACCGATCCAAATTGTCGTAGCGGCTGCTGCCAACGTAAATACTGTTGCCGCAACAACTGTGGATGGCGCGAAATATGGAAATACCAGCGTCGCGCCGAATTCGATTGCCGCGTTATTCGGAACCAAATTGGCTTCGACAACCGTTTCGGCAACGACGACGGCTTTGCCAATTTCGTTGGATGGCACGACCCTTTACGTCAACGGGCAACCGGCAGGTCTGTTTTTCGTTTCGGCAAACCAGGTGAATTATCTGGTTCCTGAAGGAACGCAGGCAGGCATTGCGCAATTAGTTGTGGTTGCCAAAGACGGGTCGGTGTCGCGCGGAACCATCACCGTGACGCCATCGGCTCCGGGTATTTTCACCCGGTTGGCCAATGGGACTGGCGCTCCAGTCGCTGTGGCGGGAATGGATGGTACGACTTTCCCAACCCAGATGAGCAATACTGATGGAACTGCTGTTGCAATTGACGCGGGCAGTTTCGTGATGTTGTTTGGGACGGGCTTCCGCTACGCTTCCGGGGCCATGACCATGTCTATCGGCGGAACGGCTGTCACTCCACTTGGGTTTGCCGCGCAAAGCCAATTTAATGGCTTGGATCAGGCCAACGTACAAATCCCCGCAAATATGGCGGGCAGAGGCGACGTAGACCTGACTTTGACAGTGGACGGAAAAGTCAGCAATACTGTGAAACTGAAGATCAAGTAATTCAACGAGCAGCGATCAGCGGCCATCAACCGCTGATCGCTGTAATTGATGCTTGACGGGAATTGCAAATCAATTTTCGGAGTAAGTTTCAAGGTGCCAATAAGCAAACGAGAATTTAAGGATGTGGCAATTTTAGATTTGTCGGGACATCTGTTGATGGGGACAAGTGAAGTTGAATTGCGCCAGGCGGTTTCTGACGCATTGCACAAGGGAACCCGAAAAATTCTGATCAATCTGGCAACAGTTGCTTCCATTGATTCGGCCAGCATTGGCGCACTGGTTTCAGCATATACGTCCATTTCCGGAAAAGGCGGGAAGCTTCGCCTGTCCAATCTGCCTGCCAGCATCAAAAACGTCATGGAAGTGACCCAGCTCAACACCGTGTTTGAAATCTTCGATACTGAAGAAAGCGCTTTGGCCTCTTTCTGATTGCGAATTCTTCTGGTCAGAGTATGCAACGCCACCGCTTCCACGCCCTCCAATCTCAAATTTCCGAATCCCAAATCGCACTGAACGCTGATGAAGCCCATCATCTTTCCAGAGTGCTGCGTTTAGGTGTGGGCGACAACGTCTTTGTCTTTGATGGCGAAGGTGCCGAATGGGAATGCGAAATTCTTGCTGTTGGCAAGCGCGAAGCCACGCTCAGCATCATCAGGAAATTGAGCGATTCGGTGGAATCGCCGCTTCGCTTGACGCTGGCGCAGGCATTGGTCAAAGGGGACAAGTTTGACTGGGTGGTGCAAAAAGCGACGGAGTTGGGCGTGACGCGAATTGTACCGCTGCTTACCGACCACAGCGACATTCGGCGGGCGGAAGAACGCACCGAACAGAAACTGGAACGCTGGCGGCGAATTTCGCTGGAAGCGCTGAAACAATGCGGACGCCGCCGTTTGGTGGAAATCACTGAACCGATTCGCTTTGTTCAATTTTGTGAATCTTCTTCAGCTCCCAATCTGATCTTTTCCGAAAGAGGCGGGAAGTCTTTGAATGAAATAGCTGCTGAATTGAAACAGCCGACACAGCTCAGCGTTTGTATTGCCTCCGAAGGGGGATGGAGCGACACCGAATTGCAGGCCGCCGAAGCACACAATTTTCTCGCGGTTCATTTAGGCCAAAGAATTCTGCGCACGGAAACAGCAGCCATAACTGCCGTTGCTCTGGCTCAGCATCTATTTGGCGACCTTCGCTAAATCTGCGTCCGGGTCTTCACGATTTCTTTTTCTTTTTTGTCGTCTCGCCTTCTTCAGTCCGATACGCTTTGTGCGCCAGCGCCAGATGGTCATGCATTGCCACGCGCGCTTCTTCGGGTTTGCGCGATCGAATCGCGCGATAAATCCGCTGGTGCATCTCGACGGATTCTTTGAAATCGTGTGCGCGCCCGATGGTTTCTCGCCGCCGGTCGTACATCACCGCTGAAACCATTTCGACCAGCGTCGCCAAAATCGGATTGGCAGAAGCCGTAGCAATGGCGCGATGAAACCGAATGTCGTGAATCAAATACTGTTGCGGATTGTCCAGGTTGGCATACATTTCGGCCACTTCTTCTGAAATGGACGCCAGATTTTCAGCCGTCGCACGTTCCGCAGCCAACCCGGCCACCTGAACTTCCAAAACCCTGCGCGCTTCAAACATCTGGTCGAACGTTAAGCCGTGAAGCTCTGCCAGCAGGCTCAATTGGGCGCTGTCCAGAGACGGCGGGCCATCTGCGACATAGGTTCCGGAGCCATGTTTGGCCCATAAAACTCCATGCGCCACCAACATTCGTAACCCTGCGCGGATGCTGGGGCGGCTGATCCCCAATTGTTTGGCCAATTCCCGCTCAGCGGGCAACCGGTCGCCCGGATGCAATTGGCCGCTGGTAATTAACGCGCGGATTTGTTCAACCACCTGTTCCGCCGTGGGGCCGGTGCGCGAAAATTCCTGATCGGTTGAGGG
>ERZ650309.645-NODE-645-length-16962-cov-8.117407_pt1 | contig 16962 bp, 16 predicted proteins | sample MGYA00376245_ERZ650309 | MGnify/ENA primary metagenome ERZ650309 (study PRJEB26733, sample SAMN07839294) | wastewater metagenome | biome: urban; feature: wastewater treatment plant; material: waste water | place: USA: North Carolina | collected 2016-04-26 ...
AGTTCAGACGTGTGCTCTTCCGATCTTGCGAATAGTATATTATACCTTTCACTTCTGCTTTTACCATTACAATTAAGTGAAAAAATATCGTAGATGTTTATTTTAATTCGAGTAATGAGACTTTAATATTTTCTTGAGCTATGGTATTTATATTCCTACGCTTGGCTTTTAAAGAATAGTCATACTAATTCGCTATAGCGATCGTTTAATGTAGCTAATTGACACATTGTTATGCTAATTTATTTTAGATTTGGCGGTTATTATGAGTTTTTATGTGGTTTAATATCTGACTATAAATTTTATATTGTAAGCTAATTTTATAAAAGAATACAATCACCAAAATTGGTGATTGTATTCTTAGAGACGATTTTGTAAAATCACGTCTGTAAATATTTCTAACTTAGCTATTTTAATTTAAAAACAGGAATTATCATTATGTTACAGACTATCGTAAAAATATTTGAAGCTTATATTGAACTTGTAATACAAGCAAGTGAAATGGAAAGTCAGTCTTGGATTATGTCAAAAAGATAGATTCGGGATAATAAAAAAGTGAGAGTATGATACTCTCACTTTTTTATTTGCTAGCAAAAGCTTGCTGTACTGCGTTGATATCGGCAGGAACTTCAACTACTTGAGCTGGTTTTGCCAAAATAGCTTGTAATTGCTCAGCAACAGGAAGAGTCGTACCGGTAATTGGCTCAATGATCGTTTCAAATTTACATGGATCTGCGGTTGCGGCAATTATCCACGGTGCAGCGCTTAATTCTTTACGGGCAAAATAGCCAGTTGCGGTGTGTGGACACACTACGTAATTAAATTGCTGATTTACTTCTTTGATGATTTGACGAATTTGCTCATCATTCACGCTAAAAGCGGTTACATTCGCTTTGAAACTATCCAAAGTATTATATAAATGACTTAGGCGCTCAAAATTACTTGGATTACCAACATCCATCGCATTGGCAATAGTTGCGACACTAGCTTTAGGTTCAAATTTACCATTGCTGATATAATCAGAAATAACGCGGTTAGCATTGGTTGCCAACACGATTTCACGAATAGGGAAACCCATCGCTTTAGCCCAGTATGCAGCAGTTGAGTTACCAACATTACCAGTTGGAATTACATAACCAGCTTGCTCTTTGTTAGCCAGATAAAACTGCCAGCTAGTATAAGCATAGTAAGTTAATTGTGGCAATAGGCGTGCAATGTTGATACTGTTAGCGCTGCTTAGATGTGCCTGAGATGTCCACCACTCATCGCTAAATGCTTGTTTAACAATTTTTTGGCAATCATCAAATGTACCTTCAACGGCTAATGCGCAAATATTATCCCCCCAACAAGTGATTTGTTGTTCTTGACGTTTGGAGATTTGTCCTTTAGGGAACATTACAACTACATCAACGTTAGGCTTTTGATGAAAGGCACTAGCTACTGCTGAACCAGTATCACCAGAAGTTGCAACCACAATCGTAGTTTTACGATTTTTTGATAAGCGGCTCATACACTCAGCTAAAAAGCGCGCACCAAAATCTTTAAATGACAGAGTTGGACCATGAAATAATTCCATGATTGAAGTATTGTTATTTAGTGGACGAACTACCAATGGGAAATTAAAGGCATTTTTGCAAATATCTGTTAATTGTGATTCAAGCTCATCACCTTTGAAATAATCTGCCAAAATAGTGGCAGCGAATTGTGGGTAGCTAAGTTTAGGATCGAGTTTTGCCCAGTCGATTTGTGGGAATTGTTGAGGGACAAATAAACCACCATCTTCAGCTAATCCTTGCAAAATCGCTTGACTAACTGTTTTGGTATTGTTTTTGTCGCGTGTACTATAAAATAACATATTATTATATTCCTATTTTCAGTATAAATTAATTCAAGATTAAAGCGTATAGGCGCCATTAGGATTGATCGGGGAAATCCAATGATCAGCGTTAACCTGATGTTGTTTAAACGCAGTAAGCATAGCTTGTGCAACTGATTCTGCGCCAGTTTTGCTTTCACAGAAAGCTAGTAAGCTTGGACCAGAACCAGATAAAGTAGCACTAATTGCACCAGCAGCAAGCGCCGCTTGCTTAACATCATAATAGCCCGTTACTAAAGCTGCGCGCTGTGGTTCAATGATTAAATCTTGCATTGAACGGCGTAGTAACTCAACATCTTTTTGATAAAAAGCACAGATTGCTGCTGCGAGAGCTGCAGATTGCTCAATGTATTTTTTAAGCGCAACGGTTGGACTCAAGATACCACGCGCACTTTTGGTTTCAACTTGCAAATGCGGGTGAACAATTACGCAATACAGCTCAGGGTAGGGTAGATTAATGACCTCCATTGGATCAATACTGCGAATAAGCGTAATCCCACCAAAAACGCAGGGTGCAACATTATCTGCATGACGTCCACCAGACGCAATCTCTTCGCCATAAAGCGCAAACTCAACTAAACGCTCTTTGCTAATTGGGGCGCTTAGGAATCCATTTAACGCAACTACTGCAGCAACGGCTGAAGCAGCAGAGCCGCCCATTCCAGAACCCATTGCAATACCTTTGTCAATTTGTAATGAAAATCCGGTGGTGATACCCAAATCCTCACACATTTTTTGTACAGCAAATGAAGCAGTGTTTTTAGTCGGTTCTAATGGTAAACCAGTTACAGAGTTAATTTTTTCAATAACAATTTGATTATCATCGCGCTTAGTTAGAGTTACTGTATCACCTACAGCATCCAGCGCTAAACCGAGAATATCAAAGCCAACACCCAGATTAGCACTGGTTGCTGGCGCAAAAGCACTTACGCGATTAACATCTGCTTTTAATAAACTCATAATGTTTTCCCGCTTAGTATAAGTACGAAGTTAAACGTAATAAATCAGCAAAGATACCAGCAGCAGTAACTGCAGCACCCGCGCCAGGTCCTTGAATAATCATTGGGCGAGTTGCATCATAGCGTTTAGTTTGGAAAATAATGATATTATCGGTACCATTTAAGCGAGCTAATGGATGGCTTTGTGCTACGGATTGAATCGCAACACTTACTGTACCATCAGCATGAATTTTACCTGCATAGGTTAATTTTTCACCTTTAGCTGCAGCTTCATTTGCCATACCCATAATTCGATCGTCAAATTGTGGTAAGCGCGTCATAAATTCATCGATAGAGCAATTGCGCAATTCTTCGGGAACTAAGTTAGTTACGCTAATATCGCTTAATGAAACATTGTAACCAATTTCACGTGATAAGCAAACGAGTTTACGCGCAACATCTTGTCCAGATAAATCTTCACGTGGGTCTGGCTCAGTATAGCCTAATTCTTTAGCATCTTTAACGATATCAGAGAAAATGCGTCCTTTGCCTAATTCGTTGAAAATAAAGCTTAGTGTTCCAGATACTACACCTTCAATCGTGATAATTTCATCACCAGTTTTAATCAAATCTTGTAGCGTATTGATAACTGGTAAGCCTGCGCAAACCGTAGCTTCATATAGATAATGATTACCATTTTTACGCGCAGTTGTTTTGATTTGATTATGATATTCAATATCGCCAGCATTGGCATGTTTATTTGGTGTGATAACGTTAAAGCCTTGATTAAAGAAGCTTAAGTATTGCTTAGATAAAGCCGTGCTTGCTGTACAGTCAATAATAACAGCATGCGGAACGTCACCACTTTGTAAATGAGCGGTAAAGGTATCCATATCTGGCTCAATTGAGTGATTAGCAAAATTATCACGCCAGTTACCTGATAGTGCATCATCACTAAGTAACATTTGTTTGCTGTTCATGATTCCACGTACACAAATATCAACATGGTATTTAGCTTTAATTGCAGCGCGTGCTTCTTCGACTTGATCTAGGAAAGTAGAACCAATTCCACCCGGACCAATCAGACCAACAGAAATTACCTGATCTGATAAATAGAAACCAGAGTGTGCTGCTTGAAGAGCTTTATTGATGTCTTTACTATTAATTACTGCGGAGATATTACGCTCTGAAGCACCTTGGGCAATTGCGCGGATATTGATATTAGCTTTAGCTAAAGTTTCAAAGAATTTACCTGCAACCCCTGGACTACCAACCATACCGTCACCGACTGCCGCTAGAATAGCACAGCCTGTATCAGCAGTTACTTTATTGATTTGTCCATTTTCAATTTCAAATTTGAGATTGGTGTTTAGGGCGTTAATTGCAGCATTAACTGATTTGTTAGCAATTGCAAGGCATAGTGAATGCTCTGAGCTAGCTTGAGAAATCAAGATTACCGATACTTCACATTGACGCATAATTTCAAAAATGCGTGCAGCACTTCCAGAAACGCCAGCCATACCAGCACCTTCAATATTCAAAAGTGCAATATCATCAACATAAGTTAAGCCTTTGATTAAGTGCTTAGATTTAGTTGAGCTTTGGCTAATGTAAGTTCCGGCTGCAGTAGGGTTGTAACTGTTTTTAATATACATTGGGATATTTTCTTCAGCAACTGGAGAAATCGTCATTGGATGCAATACACTGGCACCAAAATAGGCTAATTCCAGCGCTTCTTTGTATGATAGAGTATCAATGCAGAATGCTGATTTTACTTTAGCTGGATGCGCAGTATAAATACCGTCAACATCCGTCCAGATGATTAATTCTACCGCGTGGAATAAACGTGCAAAAATTGCGCCAGAATAATCGCTACCGTTACGTCCTAGTGTAGTACGTTTACCATCAGCAGTTGAAGCAATGAAACCAGTAATTACTAATTGATCAAAGTCTTTGTTAGCAAAATATTCTTGTATGGCTTTTTCGCTGCGTTCCCAATCAATCCCGACAACTCCGCCACTTTTATAAGAATAAAGCACTTCAGTTGCATCTAAGTATAATGCTTTGCTATGTAGTGACAATAAAGTAGCTAAAATTCGTGCCGACCATTGCTCTCCATAACCTAAGACAAAATCTTGAATCTCAGTTGAGTAAGTGCTAATTTGATTTACTGTATCAAAAATATTAGCGATAGTTTTAAAGTCATGATTTAATACCGAGAACAATTCTGCATGTTTATTTTCAGGTAATAGATTTTTAACAATTAATTGGTGCATTTGTTCTAGATTAGCTAAATCCATTTTCCAAGATTGGCCATCGCGAGCTGCATCTAGCATATTTTGTAATTTGGTCGTTGTACCTTTAGTTGCGGACACAACGATAATTTCTTTTGAACCATTCAAAATTTTGGTTACTTCAATAAATCTGCTGGCGTCAGCAACACTTGATCCGCCAAATTTGTGAACTGTATAAAAATTTCTAGCTAATTCCACGATAGTTTGCACTCCCTAGTTATAATGCTTATATGAGATGATGTTTTAGGTTTATAAACCAATAACGCTACGGTGATAGATTAAAATACCACTTCCACTGCCATAAGCTTTAAATTATTTTATAGCTATATAACACTGGAAATGGCATGACATGCCTCGATTATACCATTTAATCCCAAGTGCTTGGCGGGTTTTACTCTGCTTTATTGCGCTGCAGCATTGACTTGGGGATTAGCATCACTTGGATATTCATTTATAGTGGGGTGAGTGAGTTAAATCAGATGAAACTATAGTATTGCTATAGTTTTTAATTGTTGTGCTTTAAAACAACAAAATCACTGAATTTTATCTAAGAATGAGTTCATGTTAATAGTCATATTAATATAAAACTCAAACTCTTCTGGTGTAAATTTGTTAATTACATTACCCAAGATCTGATTTTTTTCTTGAATAATGCAATTGTAGATACTGACACATTTTTCTGTCGGTAATAAATGGATAATCCGGTTATCGACTTGATCAATTTGTTTAACAATATAACCAGAGTCTTCCAGTTTTTGAATCGCTTTAGTTACGGTAGTTTTGTCAACTCTAACATTTTTTGCTAATTGTTTTAAATTGATATTTTCGTTTTCAACTATACGTGTGATAAAGACAAATTGACCGCGCTGCAATCCATATTTCTTAAATATTTTTTCATAGATTCCATTAACATGTCTGGATAGGTTATCTATTTCTCTGAATATGCTGCTTTGTAATAACATTTTTAACATAAATCCTAAATTAATAATAATGAACTGGGTGAAAATTTGTCCTCTGGTAATTATACCATACAAAAAGAGCACCACTGTAAATTAGTTGAACTATCAACTAATTTAGTGATAAGATAACGCTTCCTTTTGAGTCTAACGTTATTGGTACTGGACTTTAGTTTAACAATATAGTTTGACTCAGAACGATAATAAACTCTTTTTTTGATAACGAGAATAATTTTTTACAGTAAATAAACTATGCGTGAAATTCTAAATTATTTAGTCTTCTGTGATAAAAGATTTTTTGGTTTAATTGCTGTTTATGGCGTAATTGTTGCGCTACTTAATTTAGCACTTCCTCTTTCAATTCAAGTGCTGATTACTTCAGTAATATATACTGCATTAATTCAGCCTGTTGTTGTATTGAGTGCTGTTTTACTCTTCTTAATTAGTTTTGCAACTGTGCTTAGCGTACTTCAAAAGCTGCTAATTGAGATTTATAAACGGAACTCTTTTGTGAGAATGTCTTCTGATATTTTATTAAAATCAATTTATAGCAATTATGAGAGTTTTCATTCTCATAATACCAGCGATTTAAGTGGTCGTTATTTTGAAATATTTAATATCCAAAGAAATGCATCAGAGCTTATTATTGAAGGATTACTTATAGTCCTAAGTATTGTAGTAAGCTTTATTTTATCTAGCTTTTATCATCCCTATTTCCTTATTCTAAATTTAATAATTGCTATAGTAATTTGGATTACATGGGCGCTCTTTTCGAAAAAAGCGATTTCTAGGGCGATTTCTCGCTCTGAGGCGAAATTTGCGGTTTTTGCTTGGATTGACGATGTTTTTAGAATGAATACATTTTTTAAATCTGGTATTAATAAAGATTATGCGGTTGGTAAGGGTCGTAAATTAGTTAACGATTATATTGATACTCGTAAGAAATATTGGAGTATTACTTTTACACAGATAACTATTTTAAGTGTGTTGTATGTAATGGTAACGATTGCTCTTTTAAGTATAGGGTCAATTTTAGTAATTAAGTCTCAGCTAAGCCTCGGGCAATTGGTAGCAGCAGAAATTTTGTACACGACTTCATTATATGGTGTATCAAAGCTCAGTATCTACTATGATAAATATTACGAATTGATTGCATCTGCTGATGAAATGGAGCATTTATTAGTAATTGAAAATGAAAAACTAGGCAAAGTAACTGACATGAACCAAGCTGGAATAATCAGCCGTAAAAAATCATCCCTACTCCTAAAACTGGATAATGTTATGTATAAGGATTATTTTGGTGTTCAGCATAAATTCAATATTGCTATTGCTCATAGTACTAATAATTTATTGTTATCAACAGATCAAGTTAGCAAATCAATTTTGGTTAAATTAATAACTAATCTCATCCATTCGGATTCTGGAAATATCACTTTTAACGATATCCAAATATCAGACTTTGATCAACATTATTTACGTAGTCAAATTACTTTAATTGATGATGCAAATATGTTTGACTGTACTATCCGTGAGTTTCTCGAATATGGTGTTTCTGATTTAATGCAAAACCAGATTAATAATGTGCTGGAGTTAGTTAATTTATATAATGTAGCATATTCGCTTGAGAGTAAACTAGATACTAGATTAATTGGTAATGGTTTCCCATTGCAGGAACAGCATATTATTCAATTGAAGATAGCTAAAGCGATTTTAACTGAGTCCTCAATGATTATTATTACCGAGGTTTTTGATCGTGTAGATAAACAAGTTCAGCAAAATATTTTAAATTATTTGTCTAATGAAACCTCTACTACAGTTATTTGCTTTTCTGAAAATGAAGATAATCACATTAATTATGATAATTTTATTCTATTGACTAAAGAGTCAGGTTCATTCATGACTGATAATATTGGTGAGCTTCGTGTTCTTATTAAACGCTATTTGGCTTAGGTGGAATGATGAGCTTTGATTTAGATAAACAGTATGCAATGTATAAACAAGATGATGTTAAACCATTTAATACAATTGATGGTATTTTGATTTCTAGGTTTTTTCCTCGGTTAGGAATTTTGATTCTGATTTTATTTCTTACTTTTGTGGCAATAATGTTTGTCCCATGGGTACAAACTTCGACTGGTAGTGGACAAATTACTGCCTTGCATCCAGAGGATCGGGTGCAGCAAATTGTTTCTACAGTAGGTGGACGTGTCAATAAATGGTTTGTTAGGGATGGAAGTCGTGTTAAAAAAGGTGACAAGATTGCGGAAATAGTCGATGTTGATCCATATCTATTAAGCCGCTTAAACTCCGAAGTTGATGCATTACAAGAGCGCCTTAACTCTACGGCTGAAGCAACTAAACTTGCATTAAGTAATCTTAATCGACAACAAAATCTCTATAAAAATGGGCTTACATCTAAACGAGAGTTTGAGTTAGCACAAATTAACTATCAGAAGTCACTTGCAGATCAACAATATTATAAATCACAATTAATTAAGTCTCAGTCTTCATTATCGCGCCAGTCTAGCCAGTTAATAGTGGCGGATCGAGATGGAATTGTAATAAATACACTCGCAAGTTCAGGAAGTAAAGTTGTAAAGTCAGGCGATGTCTTGGCTACATTCTTACCGGCAACAGATAATATAGCGGTCGAGATTTATATTAGTGGCAATGATGTTCCATTGGTATCGCCAGGGCGTAAGGTTCGTTTAGTATTTGATGGATGGCCATCAATTCAGTTTAGCGGGTGGCCTTCTGTTTCGATTGGTACTTTTGGTGGAGTGGTTAAAGTTGTAGATTATGCATCTGGCACAAATGGTATGTTTCGGGTTTTAATTGAGCCTGATGCAAAAGAGCCTTCATGGCCATCCAAGAATTTCTTAAGAATGGGAGCACAAGTACAAGCTTATATTCAGCTAAATAAAGTTTTGTTAGGATATGAGCTATGGCGTGAACTAAATGGATTTCCAATTGCGATCAACAATAAGAATAATAATGCTACTCTTAATAGTAACTCAATATTTAACGATGATTATGACAAGAATAAAGATGGAGGTAAATATGATAAATAATATGCATATCAAAAAAATATCTTTATGCATATTTACTTTATTATTCTCCGCTGCAAATGCCTATGAGCTGAGAGTTGCTAAAATTGAGAGCTCTATTAATAGTTGCTATCCCAAAGTTCTGAATGCGGTTATACAGCAAGAACTAAATAGCGCTAAAGCTAAGAAAAGTGAAGCTCCTTTTGATACACGTTTGGATACTGATTCTGTTCAGCGTCAGGGTAGTACATATAATACCACATACCAAAAGATTGCCTTGGAAAAACGTTTTTATGGCTCTCCTGTTTCCGCTTATGCTGGATATGATATTTCTGGTGGCTATACTCCACAGTATGATTCTGCTCAAATTACTTCAACTTTAGGACGTCAATTTGTGGGTTTAAAGATGAATCTATTGAGTGGGTTTACCATGGATGAGGAGCGTCTCAATGTTTATAATTCAATTCTGGATAAAGAAAAATCAGATTATGAAATTGAACTATCCAAGCTTCTAGTAAAAACGGAGGCAATGAAAGCTTATCTAGCATGGATGATGGCAGGGGCTGAATTAACTTCGTATGAAAGATTATTAAAAATTGCCGAAACTCGTCAAGCAGCAATGGAAAAGAGACTGAAAAATGGTGATGTAGCAGAGATAGCGGTTAAGGAGAATTATAATAACGTATTAAAACGGCGTGTAAAAGTAATGTCTTCTCAGGATTATTTTAACAAAGCATCACAGTATTTATCATTGTATTATCGCGATAATCAGTGTAACACAATTGTACCTAGCCAGAATGTATTGCCTCGTGGCTTGCCTAAAGTAAAAACACTTCCTGACATACCTATTATTAAAGAAGTAAACGAAGCAGTCCAGAACCGTCCAGAATTTAAGATTATTCAAACACAGCTTCAGCAAATAATTAATCAGCAAAAATTAGCCAATAATTATTTATTACCTAAACTTAATTTAGCATTACAATATAATCAGAATAATTCGGATACTGCGACATCATACTATTTTCAACTAAATCAGCAAGAAATGGTAGGTAAGTTGCAGTTCTCTTTGCCTCTTGATAGAAGCTACGGTAAAGGAATGAGCGCCGAGACAGATGCAAGCTACCGTAAACTCTTAAATGACAGGCAGCTTTTATTGGAACAGCTCAAGTCTCAGATAGAAACGTTACATTACTCCATTTCTGCAACAGCAAGCCAAGTAGATATATCTAAATCATCTAATCAATTAGCACAAGATTTGCTTAGTGCTGAGAATAAGCGGATTAATAATGGAGACAGTAATTTGTTTATGCTAAACCTGCGTGAAGATAACGCAATTAATGCTTATTTGGATTATATCAATGTGATTAATAATAATTATCAGGCTCTGATTGAATACAATTTCTTGACTGGAAATAATATTAGTATTTTGAAAGCATACCCAGAATTTAATTAAATATACTTATCGTCTTTGAATCTTGGGCTTTGTTTAATTTCAAAAAATTTCTTATGTAGTTCTAGTTTGAATTATGTCGTCTTCTTCATTAATCCTTTGCACATAAGGATCAAATACTTCGAGGATATGGTTTATCTCGTGAGTTACGACTATTAAAATAGTTGAGCTTTCAACCAATTTGATGCTAATATAGTGCTTCTTGTAAAATATGAAAGGAACTGGTAATGGAATTAATTCTAAAAAATGATGATGTGATTCATTTGCTACAATCAATAAAAGAAACTAATAGTTCTTATACCGAAGCTAAAGAACATGAAATAAAAACATTTGCTTCAAGTCAAACCCCGGCTTGTACCTTAGTGATGTGTTGCGACTCCAGAGCGCATAGTACTTCATTTACATTTAACCCTGAAAATAATTTCTTTATAGTAAGAAATATTGGTAATCAGTATATTCTTAACCAAGGATGTATCGAATATGGGGTAAGAGTACTGAATACTCCATTATTGATATTTTTAGGACATACAGGATGTGGCGCGGTAAAAGCTTCAATGGGCGATTACAGTAACTTGCATTCAAGTATAATTCGAGAGATTGATCATCTCGCACTATCAATTAAGAAATCTGATATTAATAGCACATGTAGCGAGACAGTTCAGTGGCGTGATGCGGTAATCAATAATGTAAATCAGCAAGTGGACTTAGCGATTAAAGATTTTCATGACTTACGCAATGATAAGTCACTAGCCATTATTGGAATGGTACTTGATATTGATAACTCACGCGGCGAAGGACATGGCAAAATATCGGTAGTTAATCTAAATGGAGAAACAGACCCGATTAAATTAGCTAATCATGATTTTGTGAAAAGCTTCTTTGCGTAACAGTTTTTGTATGTAACAAGAAGTGTAATTCTAGTAATAGCTAGAGTTACACTTGGCTGATGAATATTAGAGATTATAAAAAATGCTAATTGGAAAAAATTTAAGTTTATTTAGGATATTAAAGTTTACTTGGAAAATTGATTTATTAATGCTTGCATTTTGTGGCGTTATATATTTAATGGACGCATATTGGTGGGTTTCATTTAAGTTGCCAATTGCTTTTCCTGCCTTAATGGGTACGGCAATCGCATTTTTTATCGGTTTTAATAATAATCAGGCTTATAACCGCTGGTGGGAAGCGCGAATGATTTGGGGTGGAATTGTTAATGATTCACGCTCGTTTGCTAGAAATCTTGTTGCCTATAATTTAGATAACGATGCAGCTAAGAGAATCGTCCGCCGCCATATTGGCTTTCTTTACGCTCTGACGGCTTCACTGAGGAGGTATCAACAAGATGAAAGCTACTTACAATATATCACAGCGGATGATGTGGAAAAACTTAAATCAATATCGCATATCCCAAATGGATTATTAAGCATTCAATCACAGGAAATCAAGAATCTGAGAGTCAAGCAACAAATTACTGATTTTGAATTCACGATTCTGAACCATTTAATTGAAAATCTGTGTGAAGCGATGGGGAAGTCTGAGCGGATTAATAACACGGTATTTCCAATTAATTATCTATTTTTTACTAAGCTATTTATTTGGTTGTTTATCGCGTTAATTACAATGGCAACCAATAGCGTTGGCGCAGTGGCAATAGTTTTGGGGTGGGCTATGGGGTTTGTATTTAATACCAGCAATTTGAACGGATTGAATCTGATGAATCCATTTGAACATCAGCCATCAGGAGTTCCGATTTCAAGCATCACCAGAAATATTGAAATAAATTTATTGCAAGAGATTGGTGAAGAAAATATTCCTAGCCCGTTGCCTGTGATTCATGGGGAATATATTTTATAGTAAGGATGACGGCATTTTCATTGACTAAATGATATTGTAGTGCTATAATGTAACATTATGACACTTATTTACACTATTAGGGAGTTGATTAAAGTGAACTACAAAACCGTAAAACTTCCAGCAGAATTCCTTGAAGAAGTAAAACAATCAGCAACGGAAGAGTTTAGATCTGTTTCTCAGCAGTTATTATACTGGGCTACCTTGGGCAAGAAAGTTGCACAGTCTTATTTTGAGGACGAAGATGATTCAGAGCTTGGTGAATTAGCGATAAAACGCTATCAGACAGAAAAACATCTTGCAGTTAAAGTTAGCCTTGATGACCTATGAACTAAAATTTGTTCCATCGGCTAAGAAAGAATGGGACAAATTAGACAATTCAATTAAGCAGATGTTCAAAAAGGCAATTGCAAAGAGACTTATTAATCCATTCGTTCCAGCTGCAAAACTTAAAAATTTACCAATAGAGTGTTATAAAATTAAGTTAAGAACTATTGGATACAGGCTAATTTACACGGTTGAAGATGGAAAGCTTGTCTTATTGGTGCTAACTATTAATCGCAGGGATGCAGTTTATGAAAAGTTACATGAACTAATCTAATGAGCGCTTACCCTTAGCATTACTTTATTTTTTGTGAATTTATCCGCTTATTTATTTGGCGGCGCTCGTTATCAAAAAACCAGCCGTATTTATTGAAATAACGAATCATGTTCTGAATATGAGCCCAAAACATTTTGAGCGAGCGATAGGACTCCTGATTATGCTCATGGATTACAGTTGCGTTAGGGTAAAACCACGCCTTAGCTTCACGATAAAAGCGACGAGTAATATCGGTATCTTCAAAATACATAAAAAAGCGCTCATCAAAACTACCAATCTGCAGCAAGTCACTAACTCTAAATAGCATAAAACTCCCTGATAAATAGGGAACTTGTATCAATTTATTATAATCAGTCCACTGCAACGTATAATTATAATTCATTTTATCAATATAACTTCGCGGCATAAAACGTCTGGCAAAAATATTAAATGGATTAGGCAATAGTTTACACAGATGCTGTACCTTGCCATCGGGATAGATTACTCTAGGCATAACTAATCCAACATAGCTGTGTTGCTGCATAAAATTAATAAGTTTTGCTAATTCTGAGCTGCTAAACCTTATATCTGGATTAACCACTAGATGATATCCAACATTTTTTTCAATTGATTTTGTAATTGCCAGATTATGTGCTGCTCCATAGCCGGGATTGTGTGGCGCTGCAATATATTCTATCCTAGGATCAATATTTGTCAAAGACTGTAGACGATTATCTGGTGAATTATCAACTAGGTAAACTGCGTTGATTTCAATATCATGACTATCAAAAATATCTGCCAGTAGGTTAGTTATCTGCGCTGGATTGTTTTGGTAAAGAACGATGGAGATATTAAGTGTGTTCAACATTGCTTACTTCATTTGTTGTAATGTACTGTTGTACTATCCAGTCTTGAAAGAAGCTATCATTTATTTGATAGTTCTCATTTAGGAGTTTGATTATAAACATTGTGGAGGTTAGTTTTTTTAGGGCATATTGAACCTTACTTCGATTAACTGTGAGCTGGTAACCATCTGCAAAAAGACTAAATTTCTGTGTGTAAAATTTTTGATTGCCTGATGATATCCCTAAGAGGATTGCTTTTTCTGCATCAGAAAATTTCCCCCATAATTCAGCGTAGCGCTGTGGTTCTGCTAGTTCTTGAGTATTATAATTGAGTGCCTCATCTAATGTCCAACCGGGATTTAAAATCAGAGTGTTAATTAGCTCGCGAATATATAATGTTATTCTACCTAACTTGCAAAATATTTGATAAAGCTCATCCTTATTGAGAGGTGTATGCGTAATTTCTTGAAATTTATTGGCTAAATAATCTGTAAACTCTTTGCCAAAATAGTCGAATTCAAAATTAGCGCTAAAATGGAAAAACGGAGCTTTTGATTCTTGAAACATATTAACAAGACCAGCTCGCGACGAACCAGTAAAAACTACGGAAATATTTTGTTTATTAACATCTAATGCTGTTCTTAGCGCACCAATAAACCAAGTATGATCACGTTTAAATGCTAACTCTTGAATTTCGTCTAAGAGCAAGAGGAGTTTTTTATGCTTCTTTTCTAATTTAGCAACAAGTAAACTAAGTAATTGGGTTACATCAAGATCCGCGATGGATTGTTTTGCTAGGTTAATTTTACACCAAGGGAGGTTTATTTCTGTGATATTAATGGAACTCAAAAATCCTGAATCTAATTCAAGGCGTAATTGTTCAATAAATGAGTCTACCGAATCCTGGTTGTGTTTATCCGCATGAAAGTTAAAGTAAAGAACATGGTAATGATTATCTATAGCTAATGGCTTTAAGTCTTGCAGTAGAAATTCAGTTTTACCGATTCTTCTTGGTGCAAAAATCACAAAGCTATGGACAGCGCCAATATTTAAAACGTTAACTAATTTGCGCGCGGTTTCTGTCCGTGGATAATGCCAGTAATCTTTATTGGCTTGAGGTTTATTCATCTTGCTACTCATTATTGAGATTATGTTTAAGGTGCTAATTATAACATTTTCATCTGTTTTCATCCTGAGTAAATGAAATTCATCTGTTTGAGATGAAAGTAGATGAATTTTACAACAGCGTGCGTATCTAGACTGTGACTCTGCCATGAAATTTTAAAATCACAATTTAAAACTTCATGGTAAATGGATGCTTAGTTAAAAAAGTCTAGTAATTAATGTTTAGCTATTATTGCGTCTAAATTTATAATTAATTAGATAATCAAAAAAGCCATTGATTCGACCTTTAAGAGAGTAGAAGCGATTTTTTGTGGTTGGTCGAAGTAACAATATATCCCGAATGAACATTATCACTACGTAAGTAATAATAAGAATGAATAATAATGATGTTTTTAGATCAAGATGTTTTGCAAAAAATGCTCCCCAGCCAAGCCCATAGTTATACGATTTGTTTGCATCAAGAATTGTGTTTCCTTCTGGATGTAAAACTTCTATGCTTGGGTTAAATAGTAGAGGTCTACCATTTTTTAAGTATTGTGCACATAAGTCGCTATCTTCATATGCTCCAAATTTACTTCCTATGCCAAATGATTCGTCAAAAAAGACTTTTTGATTTTTGCAGAAAATAGTTATGCTTGTAGCTAACCTAAGTATATTTTTTATATTTTTTATTTCAAAAATATATTTTGGCCAATTTCGGATGATGGCTTTCTTTGCATCCCGATTATAAATTTGCCCTAAAATTAGGTCATACTTATGAGTGTTAAATAATGAAATAACTTTTTCCAATGTGTCTGGGTAGTATGTACAATCATCATCGGGAAATGCTAGTATTTCTCCCTTTGCCGCTTTGATTCCAATATTACGATTAATGGATAAGCCAATTTTTTCTGACTTGACATGATTTATAGATAGAGTGTTTTTGTATTTTTCTATAGTACTATCAATTAATCTATCTTTATTTTGATCAACAATAATAATTTCAAAATTTTTATAGTTTTGTGTTTGAAGGCTGTTTAATAGAAAGTCTAGCTCGATTGATCTGCCATAAGTCGCACAAATTAATGATATTTTCATTATTTATCCATTAATATATTTGATAATGTATTTAAAGAATAAACTAATGGATATTTTTTTTGTTAAGAGTAATTTAAATGGAGTTGCAACCACAAGTGGAAGGAAAAAAAATTTTGAAAAATATCGTAGGAATAAAATTTTAAAAAGAAAAAAAGCAGCCAAAAACAATCTATCAAGGAAATTGCATCAAGTAAGTAGTGTTCCAAAAGAGAAACTAGAATTAGAACAATGGTTTAGTAATATGGCTTTTAAAATAGCACAACATCCCTATTGTTTAGAGTGTGAATTGAATGGAGTACTTACTTTTATTCCTGAAAAATATTACCGAATGGCAAGCGCACATACACTACCCAAAAGAAAAGAATATGGCTTTCCTTCTGTAGCTGCACATCCTGAAAATGGGTTTACTTTGGCTACCACTTGTGGGCATCATGCGAAGTACGACAAAAGTTGGGATGATGCCAGTAAAATGAAGATATGGCCTTTAGCTATAGAAAAGATAAAAAAAATGCTGCCTTTTATAGCAGCATCAGAAATGAAAAATTTACCCATTATTATTCGGCAGGAACTAGGGTTATAGTATCCATTATTTTTTTATAAATCTCGTCTCTTAAATCTTCGTTGTCGTTAAATAATATTTTAACGGAATCCCTTCCTTGACCTAATTTATCTCCATTATAGCTAAACCAACTTCCTGATTTTTGGATTATTCCTATTTCAACACCAGCGTCTACTACCTCTCCATTAAAATCAATTCCTTTGCCATACAAAATATCAAACTCGCATGTTCTAAACGGAGGTGCAACTTTATTTTTTACCACTTTTATTTTAGTTAAGTTTCCTATTATTTCTTCTCCATCCTTTATTTGGGTTTGACGGCGTACGTCCAATCTTACGGAGGCATAGAATTTAAGCGCATTACCACC
>ERZ650309.646-NODE-646-length-16953-cov-9.218842_pt1 | contig 16953 bp, 24 predicted proteins | sample MGYA00376245_ERZ650309 | MGnify/ENA primary metagenome ERZ650309 (study PRJEB26733, sample SAMN07839294) | wastewater metagenome | biome: urban; feature: wastewater treatment plant; material: waste water | place: USA: North Carolina | collected 2016-04-26 ...
ATTCCGTGGCCTCGCTGCCGGGCTGGGTAGGGTGCTGATTTGCTGGGTCCATGGCAACGCCACGAATCGCCCACATGCACGCCTCTTGCATCTTGGTCGTCACAAGCGCCAGTTCACGACCTGGCTGTGGCCAAAGGAGCGCAGGGCGTTATCCTCGATATCGCTGCCCTGCCCGGCTGACCCGATATGCGGAGTAGGCGACCTGGCCGGCTGGGATTTGGACGGCGAAACTGACGAAGTGCTCGTTGCCCTGCGCTTCGATGTGCATCTCGACGGAGTTGGCGGCGAGCGCGTCCTTGATAATCTGCTGGGCTTCAAGCGATCGGATGGTGCGAGTGTGTCCGTCGTTTCCATTTTGCAATAATCGTTCTATGTTTTTTATCCATTGTCGGTTTGTGTTTATTTTTTAATTCAATATTATCTCTAACACACTGCCTACACTGACTATTTAGAACAATCTGTTGTGCAGGATGTTTCTTGCAAAACCCTTTCATAAGTCCTCCTTATATGTCGCCGGAATGGTCATTTCAGCGCCGCTCGCACGACCGCCGCAAACTGCCGCCAAGCCGCGTCTGCGCTCACGCTCACGGTCTGACACGGGTGCAACACAGCAAGCATCCCAGGAAGCCCGCTGCGGTGCCATCTCCATACGAATCCCTTTCCGCTTGGAACCACTTCCCCCCATGCGGACAGATAGCGCTTGTCCACCTTGGCCTGCTGCTGAGCGATAAACTGAGCAATCGTGAGGTGCATTAGCGACACTCCCACTCAAAAACCTGAGTCGCCACCTGAGCAAACGCTGGATCGACACGCAACTCGATTCGATCGGCCCAGCGGAAAGTCGCGGCATACACCAGATCGTCTGCAAGGTCCTTGATCAGATAATCAACGAGGGGATTTGTCATATCCGACTTGATCTGATCCACTGCGTCCGGGTCCGCTTCGATGCCGGTCAGCGTTACGACATCGGTTCCTTCGATGATCTGGTGCGTGTACCTCACCAGGATATCGGCGCTACGATCGTCGAGCTGGTACATGTACTTGTGCGCGCAGGGTGCTGGTTTCATGTGTCGTCCTTGTGATTCAAAACACTACACAAGCCCGAAACATAGCGCAAGTAAATTCGTACAGAATTATTGCCTTTCTTTATTCTCCGTCGCTGACTTTAGCGCTCGGATCGCCTTCGCCTTCAGGATGCAGTGCTTTTGGCGGATCTGCCGGACGCGTTCCCGCGTGTAGCCAGTCTGACGACCGGCCTCGGCGTCGGTCATTCCTTCATGCAGCATCGCAAGCAGAGCGTCCATCGTCTCCGGAGATGGGCGCGGGCCGGGCGGGCAAACGTATCCGTGCCGCCCTTGAAACTGATTGAGCTGGTCACGACCGAGCTTGTAGCCGAGCCTGTTTGCCTCGGCCAAGATCTCTGTCTTGGTCTTGTTTGCGCCAAACTGCATGTGTAGCCAGGCGTCGAGCACTGTACGATCGATCATCAAGTGCCCTATGCCACGATCCATCACGCACAGTCAAGCGACAAGTGCGTTTACAGTTGCCGTAGTCCCCACGCAGCAAGACACACAGCGTCGCAGATACCGGAGTGAGGCAGCTTTCCGCGCTTAGGCGTGATCAGCTCCAGGTCCATCAGCTTGCCCGCGTACTTTGCGGCGGCGGCTTTGGTCTGCCCCTGTGGTGTGCCTGGTAGGAGATCTGCTTGCCATCGTCGCGCCTCGACTTCTTGCATCGGCGCATCGACCCGCTGTAGCACCGCGCGAACGATCCCAAAATTGCAGCCGATCACGGTCGCGTGGCCTTGGCCTGGTCTAAGTCAACAAAATGTTTCGTGTTTCTGTTCTTTTATTCACTCACCGACGGGCGTTTCAGACCACACACCCTTGAGTTTACGAACAAGCACGAACCGATAAGGGTGCTGCTCGGCTGCGACTTTCAGCTTTACGGCGGCGTCGTCTTCCATGAATCCTTTCGTTTCGTGCATCTCGATCGTACCGTCGAGAGCAATCACGCGGAAATCCGGCTCGTAAAACGTCCGGTCAGCAAGCCGCAGCTTGACCGGCTGAAAGTCCCAGCGTGCGATCTGGCCAGCTCTGCGCCGGGCTTCGAGCACAAGCGACCATTCGCGCTCCAGTCGGTTCATGGACCCGTCACGCTTTGGTTGGGTCCGAGTGCGAGCGTATCGAATCAAAACAGGCTCCCTTGGGATAGTAGTTGGGCTTGTCGCAGACACCAGCGCTCGTCAATTTCGATCGATATGGCACTGCGGCCCAGCGCTCGCGCAGCATTGGCGGTTGACCCCGAGCCACCAAAAGCATCGAGAACCACCCCGCCCGGTTTGCTGGATGCTGCGATCATGTGCCGTAGCAGCGGGTCTGGCTTCTCGCAGATGTGTTTGCCGGGATGGTTGCCCACTGTCTCGAAGTCCCACACGTCGGTATATGGGACTTTAGAACTGACGCTGAATGGGCGGCGAAGCTCCTCGTACTCCTTGCGAAGCTCCTCGTACTCTTTGCGCAGCTCGTCGTACTCTTTGCGGAGAAAGTCGCCTTCACTGGATTCGTTAAACAATCGCTGCAATGTTGCGTAGTGCTCTGCCGTGGGTAGCGCCCACTGGCTTTGCGTGAACCAGTGCGAGCACATCTGCGTGCCCGTGGCCGTTTCAATGGCTTTCTTTGATACACCACAGCGGACGCGTTCATCGTCTAGGTACTTGCGCACGGGCTCAAAGATAAATCCGCGCAGCTCGTCGCACTTTCGCTCGTAACCCGCCTCGCCCTTGGCTGCGCTGTCGGCCCCGAAGTGTTCGGCGAAAATGATGCGCTCGGAGGCTGGGAAGTATGCCCGCATAGCCTCTTTTTCAAACATCTCAGCCTTCGTCGAGAACGGCGGCTTACGCCAGGTAATCGAGTTAAGCACATCAAACCGGCCAGCGACGAGGCACTCGACCCGCGCACCCATTTGCGGAGAAGCGAACATGTACAGTGATCCGTTAGGCTTCAGGATGCGGACAAACTCGACAAGCACGCAGTCAAGCCATGCCAGGAAGTCCGACGGCTTAGCCCACTGATTGTCCCATGCCTCGCCCTTGACCTTGAAAAATGGAGGGTCAGTCAGAATGAGATCGACGCTGTTAGCCGGCAACTCAGGTAGCACGGCAAGGCAGTCTCCGTGATAAACCGTCACCCCTGCGTGCTGGTAGTAGGGAGCGCGCAGAGTCACGGCTTGCTCCCGGTCATGCTCACCAGCGGTCTGTGCACCGCCGGTCGTTTGAGGTTGAGTGGCTTGTACGGGCTTGGCTCTGTCTGTGGCGGCTCGCACGTTGCCCAGGTGGCAAACGCGCAGCCGGTGACTAGGCAGAGAGCGAGGAATCGTAGGAGGTTCATGGTCGTGGCTTCACTGTGCGTCCGTTGCCCCATTTGTGTAGGCGTATGCGGCTCACGGCTTCACCTCCCAAATCGAATCATCCAAAAAACACGCCTCGCGATATGCCGCGATCCTGCGTTCCCACTCCTCACGGCTCGCGGGCAGCGTTTTGGCAAGTGGAGTCATGCGAGAGATCATCTGCTCGCTCCGTTCGTGGCAGCCGCAGTAGTAGTCGGGTGTTACAGAGTCCCCCTTGGAGCACTCGCATTCGCTATCCAGGCGCGCAGCCAGCGCCTTTAGTCCCTCGCGAATCGCCGCATCCTTGGTCAGCCGAGCGCGCCGCCCTTCGACCTTGTAAACTGTGCGCTGCTCCTCTTTGATTCCCAGCGCATCGCGGACAGCTTTCCAATCTTTCATTCCCATCATCCCTCTCCAATCTTTAACAGTTCCTGAGCCAGTCGTTTCTCGGCCAGCGCGCAAGCATCAGCAGACACATCGCATCCAATGGCCTTCCGGTGCAGTTCCTTGGCCGCGTACAGAGTCGTTCCCGAACCGCAGAACGGGTCTAAGATCGTGTCCCCCGGCTTGCTAAAGAGCCGGACGAACTCCGAGATCAGCGCAACTGGCTTTTGTGTCGGGTACATGGCATCGCGGCATACTCCGTGCGTAAACACAGAGTTGCGACCTCCGCCGTTCCATCGCTTCCGCATTGGCTTACCATCTGGCTTGGTTCGATGAATCGTGCAAGTAGCACTCTGCGCGCATAGGGATCAATCTCAACAGCGCAGACGGTGCGCCATCCAAGGATTCTCCCTCCCAAGATGCCTCCCCCTGCCCCTGCAAATAGTGCCAGCTCATTCATCACCCGCCGTCCTTTCGAGGTACGACCGAGCGCCGGCCTTGCGCTGGTCGGTTCCCTTCAGCTTTGCCCCCATCGCTGGGACTCCTCGGTGGTCTGCCGTCAGTCGTGAGTTGACCCGGCGCCCAATGTCTGGATGCTTGTCACGCTGCTCAGACGACAGGTTGCTCGTCATGAAGATCCGACCGGGGAACGCACTCAGCAGATCCAGCAGCACACCGGCAATGGGGGAGTTGCCCGGCTCATCATTCCGCCCGCAGTGCCGATCTCCCAGGTCGTCAAAGCAGAGGATCGAAGCCATTCGCAGCGTGCGCAGCTCGCCTTCGGCCTGACCTACCGTCACGTCGTCGTAGGATTTCCGCCGCTTGGCGATGTCCTCAAGACGAGCCGTCGTCACCCAAGCTGAGCGCACACCAGAGTAGAGCGCGGAAAAGTGCAGGCACAGCAGCGCGTGCGTTTTGGCGCATCCGATATCACCCGAGATCCCAACGTGCCCGCTTTGGCCGCGAAACCCCTTAGCCCGCTGCACGTCCAGCACAGTGAGCAGCAGCGGCAGACCATCGACCGGGCGTGAGGTCAGCAGCTCGCGCAGGCAGTCTCCTAGCGGGTCGGTCATCACCCGGCCTGCAAACAGAGTGGTGAGCAGATCAGCCAGCTCGCGCTTGGCGTTCCGGTAATGGATCAGTCCGCACTGCCGCGACACGAGTGGAGCAACGCGGTGGCTGAGTCCGTCGCATTCGCTCTCGTCATCTCTCAATGCTGGGCACGGTGCGCGCTGTTTGTCTGGTGCAGTCCCAAACCTTTCGCGCAGATCCGCCAGCATCTCTTTCGCCGACTCTCCAGGCTGTGACCAAGGATAGAGCCGCGCTTCGTCCGCTGCTGCTCGCGCGCGCGCATCAGCTACAACTTGCTCGACGTTCATGGCCGAGCCTTTCGCGTCAGCTCCCATTTACCCTTGCCGATACCGCACATGCACCGCGCCTCATCCAAGGGCAACGAAGCATATATGTGCTGCCATTTGCACACGATGCAGACCCATGAGCGACCACTCGGTTTCATTGTCGTTCGCCGTTCTCGCGCAGCGCCGCCAAGGTCGCCGCGTGGATGATCGCGTCGTCGTCTTCCGTCTGCGCCGGATTGAACCGACCTGACCCAAGAGCCCGCCTTCCTGTGTCATTCCAGTTCACTGCACGCGCTATGCAGTCGTGCAGATTGCGCGCCAGGAATCGCCACGGGCTCAGCTTCTTGTCGCTGTGCCACGATAGGCCCCCCGCAGCGATCCACTCCCCTACCACCGGCAACAGATGCGTGTCGTGATCGGACAGCTCGGAAAATGCACCGACAATCAGCGTCTCTTCGAGCGAAGGTAGTCCAGTTGACGTGAGCGCCGCGCGAAGACCGAGCGCCTTCCCTGCTCGCTGCTTGAGCTCGTTCCATCCTGCAAGGAAAGGGGAGCGCGTCCCTCTCGGAATCGCTCGCGAAACTGGCTCAGCGGAAGCGTGTGTGTCGCAGGAAGATCCCTGTCGTCTCTCCGGTACTGCACATCTAGCCCGTTGTTGCGAGTCACGGCCTGGATCGACCGTACCCAAGCCTCTTCCCACTCGGTCGCTCCCCCGACGACCTGGAGCGGGATCTTTCGATGGTACACCATCCCAATCTGTGGTTCGCACTTGACCGTCACGATGGACTCCTTCCCAACCTGTGCCTGTGCCAGCCCCAAACGAGCCAAAAGAGTACGTGTTACAGATACGATCTCTTTCAAGATCCGTATTCTCTTCTCCGTATTCACAGACTCCGAATTGGTAGGCACCATTTGAGACTTTCCGGCGTTCGATTTTGAGACTTCTCACGCGCTGTTTTGAGACAACGCGCACGGCTTCTAGGACTCCCAGCTTGACCAGTTGGGAGTGTGTTCGGTAGGCGCTGGCGCGGCTCAAGGCAGCAGCTCGGCCAGCTTCCACAACGTGAGCTGCGCACGTCTTCGCGGTACCCTTACCCAGCGCAGTCCTGACCGCGTAGTAGGCGATGGCAGCGGGCTTACACTCCGCCCAAACAGAGCGCGGCAGGAACACCGAATCATGCGGCTTGCGTGGGCAACGTGGCCCCGCTTTGTAGCGAGTGGTCTTGCGGTGTTCTGTGGTGGCGGTCAGATAGCCTTCCGTCACCAGCTTCGCAAGCGCGGAGCGGACCGAGCGGACAGATAGAGCGCAGCCATCAGCGGCAAGAGTCGCCAAGGATGCGAAGCACTCACCATTGCGAGCCCGCCACAGCACTCGACACAGCACTGCTAGGCGCATCGGGTGTTTGGCGAGAGCAAGCGAGCACTCAGCAGAAAGCCGAATATCGTCGCAGGACCTCATCGTCTCACCTTGCTCGTCGTCTCGCTGGCCTTGACCTTGGCAACAGGTGGCGGCTTCGGAATCCTCGGCTCCATCGCCCATCGCGGGTCAAACACGGCAAGCGTAATCAGGCCGTACATCGTCAGCACTCCCCCGGAAACAGCGCTCATGGCATCCCTGCTTGGCATGTCAAACAGGCTATGCCAAACAGAACATGGGAGCAACAAAAAAGTAATTACACATTCACGCATGCATGGCAGCGACGGTCAACCCAGGTGTCGCGCCGCGATGCACCGCTGAAGCTCAGCCCACAGACGCCAGCGCCAATCAGAGGGAGCAAGCAGCGGACGGCGAAGAAAACAGAGCGCGCGCACGCTGATCAAATTGGCCGCCATGTCGTCGGGACTGATGCCATGCACCATACGCTGCATCACCCACAAAGAGAACACCCGCTTCCTACGGTTGATATCAAGCTGTCGCTGACTTGGCACAGGTCGAAGCGTGGCGAAACCACGAAAGCCGCAGAAGCTGCAAAGGACACTGCGCAGCGCATTGCGCAAAGTCCTTGCACAAGTGCGTAACACAGTGCAAAAAGGTTGCGCATGACCGTGGAGGTATCGCAACAGTTACGTGAGGCTCGTCTGCAATCTGGACTGAGCCAGCAAGAGTTGGCACGCCGCGCTGGCCTGTCGCTGCGCACCATCGTGAACATCGAGATGGGATCGCATGTTCCCTCGGCGGATACGATGGCGCGACTTCTCCGGGTGCCAGCGCTCCAATGGGAGCCGACACGAGAGCGACAAGCGTTCGCGCCTGGATACGATCCGATGGGACAGACGGAGGACATGATCGGATTCTTTGCAGGCCCAGGTGGTGCGCAAGATCAGTCGTGGCTCTACCTCGAACCGCAGGGGGCCATCGACTTCCGGCGCTATTGCGGCGACCCACTTTTTGCGATCCACTACCGCGATCCGCTGCCGCTGCCGCAGGTCACATCCGCGATCATCGAGCGCTCTGCACCGTGGGGGGTCGATGTGCTGGCGCTCGGCCCAGGTGACGGCGTCGTCGAAACGCGGTTCTGCGCGTATCTCGTCGAAAAGCTGCCGCACGTCAACCTGGACCTACTCGATTGTTCACACGGGCTGCTCAGCGTCGCATTCCGGCACGCAGCGGACAGCCTGAGCCGCTACGGGGTCAAGGTCCATCCGATTCACGGCGACTTCTACAAGCTGCTCGACTACGAAAGCATCACCTACCGAGCGCCAACAGATCATCGCCGCCGTGTCTGGACGCTGTTTGGCCACACGATCGGCAACCTCCGCGACGAGCTGGACTTTTTCGTCAAGCTGGCGCAAGTCAGCAGGCCCGGAGATTTCCTGATCTTTGACTACCAGCTCGAGCGCGAACCGGATGCGCTGCTGACAGGCAAGGTTCCCCCGCAGGTTGCCAGGTGGGTAACGGGTCCGCTGCGTCGCAATCTCAACCTCGGTGAGAGCTTGCCTGAGATCAAGACCAGCAAGGTCACCCGCTGCCCTGTGCCCGGAAGCTACGCGGTAGAGATCAGCTGCGAGGTCGATCGCGGCAAGGGCAAGCGCTTTGCTTGCAAGCTGGCACAGGTCAAGCGGTACGAGCCGCAAGCACTGGCCGATGCGCTGCTCACCATTGGATGGCGCGCGGTGCAGCAGCACAAGTACGGACCCGATCCACAGCTCTGCGGCCTGCTGTTGTGCGAAAGGGCGCCGACAGAAAGGGAGTTGCGATAGGGATGATCTCGCTTGACGACTCAGCGAATCCGTACTATGCGGAGCCGCAGCGACCTGACCACCCCGGTTCGCTCAATCATCGCTCCGCTCGATCTCGCACTCTCTACCAGGAGTAGCCGGTGAACGACGCACCCCTGACCGAAGATCAACGGCAGCTTGCAGCCAAGTGGATGCCGCTGCTCTACAAGATCGTCCACGAGTCTGCGCAAAACCAGACCGAGCGCGACGATCTGATCTCTCGGCTCCAGGCGGCACTCCTTCGCGCGGCTCGCAAGTTCGACCCGGCCAAGGGCTACACGTTCCAGGCATACGCCACGCGAATCCTCAAAAACGCCGTGATCGACGAGCACAGGTACAAGCTTCGGTCCCGGCTGCAAGTTGGCTTAGACGCGGAGCACCTGGAAGCGCTGGCAAACGATGCGTGGCAGCCAGCGCCCTGCAAGCTCGCAGACCAGGAGCCGCAAGAGCCCGAGCGCGAGAGGCCGACCCAGCACGCGGACTGCCCGCAGCGACCAGAGGAGCGCGCGCTTGAGATGCTGCGGGACGATGCGACCTATCGAGAGGTGGCGCAAGCAACGGGTCTGAAGCGTTGGCGCGTCGAACGACTTGCCGAGTCCGCCAAGATTGAGCGCGTCCGAGGCCCAAGGTCGCGGCTCACAATCCAACTTGCAAGAGCCAACCTGACACGGAAGCAGCTCCAGGAAGCAACGGGGTTGAGCAAGGCAAGCATCATCAGCCGGTTGCGCACGATATATCGGTTGAGATTTGCCAAAAGAACTAAAAAAAATCGGCAGCGACGGGATTATCGACCATCGCGCGCGGTATCGTATATTTTGCATAACATGCGAAACCCATCCCCATCCATCAAGTCGATCGGTGGCAGACCTCCGGCCATCCCTGAAGAGCTGTGGCCAGAGCTCCGGCAGCGACAGCTGGACGGAGCCACGCAGCAAGATCTTGTGCGTTGGCTCAGCACGAAGGGAGTCGTGGCGAGCCAAGCGGCGGTGAGCCGAACGCTTGAGCGGTGCGCAGCGGTGGCACCAGTGAAGCCATCGCGAGCCCAGCGCATCCTGGAAGCAGCCGAGCAAATGCCGCCCGCTACCGACGAGGAGGAGGTTACGAACCTCCGCAAGCAACTGCGCAGGGACGCATTCGAGGGGATGGACTGGAAAGAGCGACACTCGGCGGCGCGGCTGCTACTCCAAATCATCGAGGCCCGCAACAAGCCGAAGGCGACGCAGCCGCAGCAGCCTGATCAGCCGGTTGCAGCAGAGGCACCGGCAGAGAACGAGGAAGAGAGCGTGCGCAACTGGCTGGCGCAGCAGAGAGGAGCGCAGGCGTGAGCGAGAGCAACAACTACATAAGAAAGTGGCAATACGGATTACCGTCAGCTACAGAGGCGATGATCGATCGCGAAAAGCACGGGCTTGCGCTATCTGGAAAGCTCGGGGACGCGGAAAAGATCGCAGCAGAGCGACGGGACTGGTGCGCAAAGGTGGCAATTCGTACTATTCACACAGCAGACGAGATTGAGCGGTTACTCGTGTTTTCGTGCCATGGCAATCGATCCTCGCTACTGCGCGAACTTGGCATCACGGACATGCAGTGACGACAGCCCCGCCTCAACACATCCTCGCCCGGTACGACTTCGAGAGCTACTGCGCTTTTATGCAGCCTGGCTACCTCAAAGCCCGTCACACGCGCTACGTGTGCCACAAGCTTGACGAAGTCGCAGCTGGCCGAATCAAGCGGCTGATTGTGTGCATGCCGCCGCGACACTCGAAGAGCTGGCACATATCGCGGCTTTTCCCAGCCTATTACCTTGGCAAATATCCACATAAGCAGGTAATCGGAGCGACCCACTCGGGCAGCTTGGCGACGGACTTTGGGCGGGATGTGCGCGACTTCATCGAGGATGAGCAGTCGCAGCTTGTGTTTCCCGGTGTTCGCTGCAAGCAGGACTCAAAAGCAGCGAACAAGTTCCACGTCGAAAAGACAGGCTCGAAACGCCGTGGTGTGTATGTCACAGCGACACGCACGGGCCGGAAGTCAGGACGCGGTGCGGATCTGCTGCTGGTCGATGATCTTCTCGACGAGATGGAAACCTACAGCCCGGCGGCGATTCAGCAGGCACAGCGAGCCCTCAGAGGACTGCGGACCCGTCTACAAAAGAATGCAGCGATCGTGCTGCTGATGAACCGAACCGGCGAAGATGATCCAGTCGCCTATGCTCTCGAAAACTTCAAACACGAGGGATGGGAAGTCGTGTCGTTTCAGGCCATCGCAGAGCAAGACGAGAGGTACGAGATGCCAGGCGGAGAGGTATGGGAGCGGAAGGCTGGGGAAGCGCTGTGGCCCGAGATGTTCTCACTCGAAGCACTCGAAGCCCTGCGCACTGGCATGCCCATCCACGAGTGGAGCGCCAAGTTTCAGCAGCGCCCGATCCCCATCGGGGCCAAGCTGGTCGATGAAGCGTGGTTTGAAGATCGGCGCTACGACGACGATCCCGAAGACATCTTGCGCGACGCTCTCCGCATCACAACCACCGAGGACACCAGCAAGGGAACAGCGACCGGAGCGCGCACTGCGATCGGGCTCATCGCCGAAACCAAACGCGGCGCGTTCCTACTGCGAGTGTGGGCCGAGCGCTGGCAGATGCCGCAGATCATCGAGAAGTCCAAAGAGGCAGCCGTCGCGGGCAACCCTCACATGGTTCTCATTGAGGACAAGAGCACGGGCGAGAGCTTGATCCAGCTGCTGCGAGCCGAGCAGGCCGGTGCGGTCAGGCCGCAGGAAGGTCAGGTGCGGTGGCGCTGGCCGATCGATCCAATCCGCCCCGTACAAGACAAGGTGGTTCGGTTTGCAGCATCAACACCGGCCATGAAGAACGGCGAGCTGTGGCTGCCGAGCAGGCAAAACCGCCACACTCGCGACTGGCTCCCCAAGTTTGAAGCCGAGCTGTTTCGCTACCCGAACACTGACCAGCGCGACCAGGGCGACATGATCAGCCAGTTCCTGAACTGGAGACGGGAAAACCCACTCGACGGCATGAAGTCGCTCACGGGGTTTGGCAAGATGAGCGAGGAACTATCGAACGCCTACAACCAAGACGAGGTTGCGGCTTGGTAGCACCGGCTGAGATGTGGCTTCGAGCGTAGATTCTGTGTGAGCTTTCTAACGAGCATTGCCACTTCAGCCCGCACCTTAGCGACGAGAGCGCAGATTGCGTACGAGACGCTTTCCTACCTCGCGTCAGAACGGCATCCCGAGTCGTTCATCGACGTGAAGGAGTCGCAGCAGGAGCCTTGCTGGGGATGGACGATGCAACTCCTCCAAGCCAAGCTGCAAGACTTCTGCTCGGGAGACATCAGCGCAGGGCAAGAGATCTACCACGCGATGATGCGCGACCCTCTGATCTCTCACGGAGTCGAGACGAGGGCGGAGATGCTCGTGCAGATCCCCAAGCGGTGGGAAAAGCCCGAGCTTTGCCCTGCGTGGTACTTCGATCTTTGGGTCGAAAACTACCACCGCCGGGTGATGACAGCCTCGCATATGATCCAACAAGGTCAGCGTCGCTTGCTCCTCGGAGTGACGCCGGACAACGTAACCTGGGCACCAGACCAAACTGGTACCATGTGGCTGCCGACGCTGCACACGAAGGAACCCGGAAATCTGTCTTGGGATGCCGAGTGTCAGCACTACACGTTTTCAGGGCTTGACGGGACGTGTCCGGTTTACGACGACGCCGAGAGATGGATGCTTTGGAAGCGCTCCGAGATGCGCCCGCACCTGGCTGGGCTGCTCATCCCGCTTTCGATCGTGTGGCTTACCAAGCAAGAAGCCGTGAGAGGTTGGCCGAGCCACAACCGCAGCCACACCAAACCCCAGCGAGCGCTGAAGGTGCCCGCCAATCAGGCTGAGAGCGAGGACACCAAGAAGCTCGTACAACAGGCGCAGAGTCTACTGAACGGTGGTGTCCTGGTGCTGCCTCAGTACGCCAAGGATCTCCCGAGCTTCGACTTTTCGTTGATCGAGGCTCGCGCAGACACCTATCGGACGTTCGCGGAGCTGATCAAGCTCTGTGACCAGTACATCACGCTCGTACTTCTCGGAGTCACCGAGAACACTCAGGGCGGCAGCGCGTCAGACGCAAAAGCCAATACTCAAGACCGCCTCATGATGCGCAAGATTAAGTCGGATGCGCGTCAGACCGCAGAGATCGAGTACGAGCTGAGCCAGCGCGCGGCGCAGTACAACCGCATCGATCCGCGCTTTGCTCCAATACCCATTTACGACGCGGATCCGCCCGACGATCAAAACGAAGCGGCGGATCGCAACGCCAAAAAAGCGCAGGCGGGCAAGGACATCGCTGCCCTGATCGAAAAACTCGACGCGCACAACGAAAAGCAAGGTGCGGTCAAAATTGAGTACGAGCCGGATTATCTAGCCGAGCAGGTTGGACTGCTGCTTACACGCAAGCAGGACGGCCACCAGAGCCGCGCAAGGTGATTTAGGCGGCCCGCGTATACTTGACGTGAGCAAAACGACCGTAATCAAGGTCTACGACGAAATCGGCGGGTGGGGTCTGTCCTTTGCTGAGTTTGAGAGGCAGCTAGCCCAAGCTGCCTCCGATGTCGAGCTGCGCATCCACAGCCCAGGCGGAGATGCGTGGGACGGGATGGCAATGGCAAGCGCAATCCGCTCTTATGACCGGGGCAAGGTGCTTGCGGTCATCGAAGGGCTTTGCGCCTCAGCCGCTGGGTTTCTTGCTGCCGCTGCTGACGAGCGGGCAATGCACGCGCAAAGCCTGTTCATGATCCACGAGGCGTCGTGTTTCGCGTTTGGCCGAAAAGCAGACCTGCTTGACGCTGCCGGTCGTCTTGACGACGTGAACAAGCTGCAAGCTGAGGCATTTGCGCTTCTGACCGGAAAGCCGCTCGACGAGATCATGATGCTGCTTGCGGCTGAAACTTGGTACACGCCAACCGCCGCCAAACAGGCCGGGTTTGTCGATCGGGTGATTGATATTCCGGCGCGCAGCGTGGACCCGCAAACCATGGCGCAGTACGTGGCGCGATTCCGCAACGCACCTTCCGAGTGGGCGCAGAAGGCAGCGCCCTACCGCACGGCTGCATCTGTCGCGCCCTGGCAACACAAACGAGTTTCTGCTCTCTCGGAGCCAACGCCGAAGAGGGCTCAACAACAGACGAGGACTACGAGGACTGCGATGCAGAGCAAGAAAGATCTAATCGGCATCATGGCGGCGGCTCTTGCGCTGGCCATGACCACCGCGCAGGAAGCCGCCGCGCATGCAGACGAAGACGTGCGCAAACTGGCCGGTGATCTGCTGGACGATGACGTGCTGCCAAAGGCCGTCAATCTGGTCATGCCGCTGGCGCAGGCGGAAAAGGTCGATGAGGAAGCCCAGGCGACGGCGAAAGCGCTGATCCCGGTCTACTCCGCTGCGAAGAAGATCACGGGCCAGCAGCGCGGCCTAGTCGGCGCGCTTGAAGCCCTGAAGCGGAACGCTGATGGGCGTCACAGCGCTTCGGTCGCTTCGCAGTGTGACGCGCTCATCAAAGACGGAGTGGCCGCAATCAAGTTCTTGCCGACCGAAGGCGAGGAGTACAAAGCCGCCGTCATCCGTGGCGATCGGACGATTGAGGACATGGAGTCTTGGGTCAAGTCCTGCATCCCGCGCGGCAAAGGATCGTCGCAGCAGGTCCAAGAGAAGCCCGTTGATCCGAAGAACCCCAGCGCCAAGACCGAAGACGCAGACGATGACGAGGAGTACGTAGCTGCCGCGACCGCCGGGAAAATCAAGGGGGCGATCTAACCATGTCTGCTGCAACCCAACAGCGACGCATCACCGCGATGGGTGACACCCTTCGCGAGATGCCTGGTCTTTCCAAAGTTCTGCGCGGCCTTGTGTATCACCGGGGCTGCGTGCTTGTGGGTCACGGCGATCGGCAAATGCCGTACCCCACCGGAGGATTCAACAGCGCCGCACTGCTTGCGGACGGCGGCCCGCTCCAAATCCCTGGAGCTGATATCAACGGCGGACTGCGCGCCATCGCCAAGCAGACGAACGTCCGTTTCTCGATTGTCGACGGAGCTTCGCTCGCAATCTTTGTCAGAGATCCCGGTCCCGACATCCTGATTGCGGTGACGTGCCCCGTAGGTTCGACCACGGCGGCAGCCCTGGCGAGCGCTCTCAACGGCAGCGCAGAAGTCGCAGCGCTGGCAAGTTTTGCATTCACCGGCACGGGTGTGGGTTTTGTGCTTGCGTTGCCGCTCACGACGATCCCGTGGGTGCGTGTTCTCGGCCTTGCGTCGGGTCCGTTCGATTCCAGCGCATGGCCTCCGGGAACCGATGAGCCCTGCGACCCGAACGCGGTGGGCGTGACTGTGTATGTCGGAGAGCTGGGATTGGAGATGGACGAATCCTCCCCGCCAGCCGCTGGACAGGTCTGCTACCTGAACGACAACCAAACCGTTTCCGCCAACTTCTCCGCGCTGGCTCTGCCGCTGTGCTGCGTCGAAGTCCGCGAGGGTCAAGCAATGTGCCGACTGCCTCACCAGGCTTTGGCGTAAGGGGTTTGAGTCATGCCGATTACGGGACTTAGCACAGGCAATTTGGACAGCCGTTTCAACTCGGCGGTCACCAAGCTGGAAAAGGCGTGGGAGAAGCTTGGCTTCACGATGTTCGAGAAGACGCTGATCGACGAGCTGGCCCTTGTGGCTGCGAACGATCGATCCGCGCTGCTCCAGTGGGGAATGCTGATTGATGGCTCGTCGTACAAGCTCGTGCCGCTCAACGCCGAGACGAAGTACAGCGAGAACCCGCCCCGAATCATCGCTGAAGCTGGTTACAAGCGTATGGACCTATGGGCCGTCGAGTGGTCGAAGCTGGCCGACGACCTGAGCCGCGAAACCACGGTTGCGTCCATGCCTGAGATGGCGGGCAAGCCGAATGCCGCGATTGTGCTCGAAGCGATGAAGCTGCTTGCGACTGGAGAAAGCGCCGTCTGTCGCTACGACGGTAAGGCGTTCTTTCACACGCAGCACCTGATCGATCCCTTCGGAAAGGATGTCGCTGCCAATCAGTTCCCGAACCTGATCACGCAGCCTCTGACGAGCGACGGTTACAACATCGTCACCAACACGATCCGTCAGCGTCCCGATCCCGGCTCGGATAAGTCGAAGGGCATCCTGTACTTGCCGAATCGCGGCTTGTCGGGCCGCAACATGACGATCTATGTCGGAGACGACAAAACCGCTTCTGAACTGAACAAGATCTTCGACCCGGCGAGCATCTACAACCCCGGCCTGAACCTGGCGAGCGAAACCCGCCGGACGTACACCCAAGCGACGGTGCAGCTCGTTCCCGAGATGGCAGCCGATGCGGCGTTCACCGGAAACTACTGCTACGTGCTGGTCAAGACCAACCCGATGCTGCGCCCGCTGTTCGTCCGCATCCCGCACGCTCCGAAGGTGGATCGGTCGATGGCCGGTTCTGACTCGGAGATTGACCGGAAGCTGTCGCGAGCCAACGGCTACTGCACTCACGGGCAGGACTTTGGAGCGCCTCACGCGCTCTACAAGTGGAAGTTCGCGTAAGCAGTGACGGCGGCGCGGGGTTGCGCCGCTGATCGTGTCGACAGTGGGGGCAGCGAAACCCTAGCGAATAGGTGCAGCCATGGGGGTGATCCTTGTCCCTGGTGATGTCTTTCGGCTCGTCACTCCGCCCGCGATCCTGTTTGGCGATGTCAAGCGGGGAATCTCGGGCATAGAGCCGGGCCCAATTTCGTCCATTACGAAGGTCGGAACGGGATCGGGAGTGGTCCGAGTCTCGGGTGTAGCTCGCGATGCGTTCTCGGTAGTGCTCCGGTGCAAGGTCGGCGGCGAGATCAACGTCTCTGCTGCCGCCAACCCCGCAGCGCTGCCGGAGTTCGAGATCAGCTCTGACGGCGGCGTGCAGTACGGGCCAGTATGGCGCGTTACAGACACGCTAGACGAAGCGTACATCGACGACGGAAAAACGGGGCTTCGCTTCAGCTTTACCAATGGCGCGGCTCCGTCCTTTGTTGCTGGCACGACGTACAGCTTCACGGTAGGTGCCTCGCCTGACGTGACGGCGTTTATCGAGGTTGTGGAGGCCAAGATTCTTGAGGCTGCTTGTGGTCGCTACGATCTGCCGATCACGGCGGTGCCGGCTCACTGGAAGATGCACGCCGCGGAACTGCTGCTATGGGCGCTGCTGAAGAAGATCGGCGTCGCGAAGACGCAGGACGTGAAGGTCTATTACCCGAAGGACGCCTACGAGTGGCTGGAAATGATCTCTGACGGTCGCCGCTCGGTGAAGGGAGCGTCTCAGGGAGTGCAAGAAAAACCGCCGGGTACTTCGTTTGCTACGCTCGTCCCGTACGCACCGGACCCGGCCATTCCCCCCATCTGAGAGGGCAACGCTCTACAGCGGCCCCACGAAGCTCGCTGAGGTCGAAGGCGTGCTAACCACGGTGTCTGCGTCTAGCGCGTCACCTGTGGCCGCTGGACCGCTACAGCGCGCGTTTGCGGTCATTGTCCCTGGTGGTCTGCACTATCGAGGGCAGATCCGCATCCG
>ERZ650309.647-NODE-647-length-16919-cov-5.821276_pt1 | contig 16919 bp, 15 predicted proteins | sample MGYA00376245_ERZ650309 | MGnify/ENA primary metagenome ERZ650309 (study PRJEB26733, sample SAMN07839294) | wastewater metagenome | biome: urban; feature: wastewater treatment plant; material: waste water | place: USA: North Carolina | collected 2016-04-26 ...
CGCGAACTGACCCGAACCACCGGTCTGCTTCTTGTGGGTGTACTCCACGTTCTGCACGGCCTTGCGGATGGTTTCGCGGTAGGCGACCTGCGGCTTGCCGACGTTGGCCTCGACCTTGAATTCGCGACGCATGCGGTCCACCAGGATGTCCAGGTGAAGCTCGCCCATACCGCCGATGACGGTCTGGCCGGTCTCCTGGTCCAGGTGCACCTTGAAGGTCGGGTCCTCTTCGGCGAGCTTCTGGATCGCGGTGCCCAGCTTCTCCTGGTCACTCTTGGTCTTGGGCTCGATAGCCACCTGGATAACCGGGTCCGGGAAGGTCATGGACTCCAGCACGATCTGGTTGCTCGGATCGCACAAGGTGTCACCGGTGGTGGTGTCCTTGAGGCCGATGACCGCGTAGATGTGACCAGCGGAGGCCGAATCGACCGGGTTCTCCTTGTTGGAGTGCATCTGGAACAGCTTGCCCAGACGCTCCTTCTTGCCCTTGGTCGAGTTGATGACCTGAGCACCGGAGTCGACCTTGCCCGAGTAGACACGGACGTAGGTCAGCTTGCCGAAGAACGGGTGGGTGGCAACCTTGAACGCGAGGCCCGAGAACGGCTCGTCGGCAGACGGCTTGCGCGAGATGATCTCGTCTTCCTTGCCCGGGACGTGGCCTTCGGCGGCCGCGACGTCCAGTGGGGTCGGCAGGTAGTCGATGACCGCGTCGAGCATGGGCTGAACGCCCTTGTTCTTGAACGCCGAGCCACACAGAACCGGGTAGCCGGCACTGGTGACCGTCAGCTTGCGCAGACCGCCCTTGATCTCGTCGATCGTCAGTTCTTCGCCGCCCAGGTACTTCTCCATGAGCTCGTCATCGGTCTCGGCGATGGCCTCGATCATGGCGGTGCGGTACTCCTCGGCCTTCTCCTGAAGGTCGGCCGGGATGTCGACGACGTCGTACTTCTCACCGAGCTTGGTCTCGCCGCGCCAGACCTTGGCCTTCATCTCGACCAGGTCGACGACGCCCTCGAAGTCGCCCTCGGAGCCGATCGGGATCTGGATCGGGATGACGTTGGCGCCGAGGCGGTCCTCCATCGTCTTGACCGAGAAGTAGAAGTCGGCGCCGATCTTGTCCATCTTGTTGACGAAGCAGATGCGCGGCACGTCGTACTTGTCGGCCTGACGCCACACCTGCTCGGACTGCGGCTCAACGCCTTCCTTGCCGTCGAAGACGGCAACGGCGCCATCGAGCACACGCAGCGAGCGCTCGACCTCGACGGTGAAGTCGACGTGGCCCGGGGTGTCGATGATGTTGATCTGGTTGTCGTTCCAGAAACAGGTGGTCGCAGCGGAGGTGATGGTGATACCACGCTCCTGCTCCTGCTCCATCCAGTCCATCGTGGCGGCGCCGTCGTGGACCTCACCGATCTTGTACGAGATACCGGTGTAGAAGAGGATGCGCTCGGTCGTCGTCGTCTTGCCGGCGTCGATGTGCGCCATGATGCCGATGTTGCGAACCTTTGTGAGGTCGGTCAACACGTCCTGTGCCACGGCTAGATTCCCACTCTTTCAGTTGCTTTATGTATCCGCGTTTGCCTGATCAGGCAATCAGTTGCGCCGGCCACCAGCATTCGGTGGCCGGCGACGAGTCACCAGCGGTAGTGCGCGAAGGCCCGGTTCGCCTCGGCCATCTTGTGGGTGTCCTCGCGGCGCTTGACCGCGGCACCCAGGCCGTTGCTCGCGTCGAGGATCTCGTTGGCGAGACGCTCGATCATGGTCTTCTCGCGGCGAGCCTTCGAGAAGCTCACCAGCCAGCGCAGAGCCAGCGTGGTCGAACGGTCCGGACGAACCTCGACCGGCACCTGGTAGGTCGCGCCACCGACGCGACGGCTGCGGACCTCGAGCGACGGCTTCACGTTGTCCATGGCGCGCTTGAGCGTCACCACCGGATCGGTGCCGGTCTTCTCACGGGCCTGCTCCAGGGCGCCGTAGACGATGCGCTCAGCCAGCGACTTCTTGCCGTCCAGCAGCACCTTGTTGACGAGCTGGGTGACCAGCTGCGAACCGTAGACCGGGTCGTTGACCAGCGGCCGCTTCGGCGCGGGGCCCTTGCGTGGCATTAGCTCTTCTCCTTCTTGGCGCCGTAACGGCTGCGGGCTTGCTTGCGGTTCTTGACACCCTGGGTGTCCAGCGAGCCGCGGATGATCTTGTAGCGCACACCGGGGAGGTCCTTCACACGACCGCCACGCACGAGCACCATCGAGTGCTCCTGCAGGTTGTGGCCTTCACCCGGGATGTAAGCCGTGACCTCAACGCCGCTGGTCAACTTCACACGGGCGACCTTGCGCAGAGCCGAGTTCGGCTTCTTGGGGGTGGTGGTGTACACGCGGGTGCACACACCACGGCGCTGCGGGCTCCCCTTGAGTGCCGCGGTCTTGACCTTGGTGGTCTTGTCGTGGCGACCCTTGCGGACCAGCTGGTTGATGGTTGGCATCTATCGGCTTTCTCTGTTGCGTATCTGCTGCTGTTTAAGTCTCTTGTACTGCGGTTTCAACCCGATCGCTTACCCCGCGTCCGGGCGTGTCGCCGGCACCGGCACCGAATCACTTCGATGCTCCGTGGACATGCGAATTCGCCCAGCGCGCAGGGATGCTCACTGTTTGTGCAGCAACATGCGCCCTGACAGCCAGGCACGAGGGTCCACAATACCTGGCTGCGGTAGCGCAGGTCAAAGCGCCGCTGACCAGCACACTTCGGGCGGTATCGGCGGCCTTCACACGCAGGTCACCAATCAGCGCTGACCATGCATTTAAGCCATGATCCCCGACATCTACCGGTTTCAGTGGCCGACTCGCCGCGTACGCCCCAGCAGCACCAGTCCGACAACGACCACCATCAGGACGACAACGCCGCCGGCGACCACCGCGATCCGCGGGACGGTCCAGAACGACGGATTCAGTGTCACAGTCCGGACGGACTGCACGGTCAGAGCCACCGGCAGCGGCTTCTCGGCCACCACCGCCGCCAGAGATCGCGCCGACGCTGCCGTGAAACCGGTGATCTGAGCATGACCGCCGGATATCTGCTCCCGGATGGTGGGGGCACTCAGGACAGCGGTATCCACCACGAACGCCACCTGCGAACCGATGTTGTCCCGCGTGAAGCTCGCCCACGCCTTGGTCGCGGCATCGTTGAACTGCAGCGTCACCAGATCCTGACCGAACTGCTGATTCCATCCCGCCGATGCGGACTCGATCGCGTCGGCATTCAGGATCGATGCGTCCAGCAGGTAGACCTGCGTGCCGTCCTGGGAGCACGTGATCAACGGCAGGGTCGGGTCGTCGTTGTCGGCCAATGGATCGTGCTTCCCACAGCGAGTGGATTGAAACTGCAGTGCCAGCAATTGAATCTGCTGGTTGGTGCTCTGGCGCAAGGCCTTCTCGTCGCGGATCTGCGCCGCAGTCGGGTGCTCGTCGGATACCGCCGACGAATCAGCGTGTGACGGGATGACATGCATGACCGGTCGCATGTGCAGGCGCCCGACTTCTGCGATGCCGCGCAACTGATCCTCGGTGACGTCGGTGGCGCTGACCGTGGCGGTGTTCGCGTCGCCGGAAACCGAGACGTGCTGGCCGCCGAGGCGGGTGGTCCGATTGGCCAGCACCTCACGTGCCGTCGTCAGGTCCTCGGGCGTGACGGACTCGCCCGTCAGAGGCTGCATCACGAACGTCGCGCGGGTGGACGCGATGGGTTCGTCCTTGTTCCATATGTCCGCCGACACCAGGACGGTCACGCCGTAGCCGACGACCAACACGACCAGCAGGACCACGACCGCCCGGGGCCAGTTCGGCGGCGGATTGAACCTCATCGCCCGTCCCCCGATCGCCCGGTGATCAGTCGGTCAGTCCCGTTTGGCCATACCGGCGGCCAGACGCAGCACCATGTCGGTGAACACCGCATCGGTATCGATGTCGTCCATGACACCGGTCATCTCCAAGAGGACGAAACCATGCAGCGCCGACCAGAATTCGAGGGCCGCATAGAACGCGTTCTCGCCGTCGAGACCGTATGACGCCAGCACCGCGATGACGGGCCCCGCCGCCGCGTGGGTGGCCGCGGTGAACTCCGGATCGTCACCACCCAGCGGCATCCGGGTGAAGGCCGAATAGCGGCCCGGATGGTGGTGCGCATAGCTGCGGTAGGCACTGGCCATCGCGACAACGGCGTCGTCGCGGGTACGGCCCTCACCCACGTTGTTGAGCATGCCGATGATGTCGTCGACCACCCGCATGCGGACGGTTCTGCGCAGGTCATCGAGGCTCTGCACGTGGTTGTACAGCGACGGCCCCTTGGTGCCGAGCTGATTGGCGAGCGCGTTGATGGTCAGCGAATCCCAGCCCTCGCGGTCCAGGAAGGTCAGCGCGGCACCGACGATCGAGTCCCGGCTGAGCTTCGTCGCGCGGGTCGTACCACGGGACCGCGAGGCCGGCACAGGCCGAGTTTCACCAGTCGCGGGTGACTCAGGCCGAGGTGCCATATCGCGTCGTCCTCCGGGGGAAAAATGCAGCCAACCACCCCTCCGGCGGTTGAATCAACTAATGACTCTAGCTTCTTTGTCCTGGCGATTCCCGCCTTGTGGGATACCGCGCACAACAGAACGCCCCATCTCCCGCCGCGAGATGTCGCAGCAACGTAGGCTCGCCTGGAAAACCGTCGATACAAAGGGGAACATCGTGGGTCGCACGTCGATCGGTATCACCGCTGCCGCGGGCATTCTCGCGTTTCCGGTGGCGCTGGCCGTGTCGGCCCCCCATGCTGCCGCCAAGAACGGCGACACCCACATCGTCGGGCAGAGCATCGACCAGACCATCGACTGCAACGACGCCACCCTGGTCGTCAACGGGTCCAACAACAATGTCCGGGCCATGGGCTCGTGTTGGGCCATAACCGTGCAGGGCGCCGGAAACACCGTGATCGCCGACAACGTGGTCAACGACATCACTGTCTACGGAAGCAATCAGACGGTGCTGTTCCACAGCGGCGATCCGGCGTTGATCGATCGCGGACGAGACCTCGGCATGTCCAACCGGCTGAACCGGATTCCCGGCTAGCCCGCCCGGCACCACCTCGCCCCGTCGAAGGAAGAAGCCACACCGTGAAGCCAGTGAGGATTGCCGCCACCGCGGGAGCCGTAATCGCAGCGTGCGCCATCGCACTGACCGGGTGTGGCAAGGACAGCAGCAGCAACACCTCGACCGGGGCGTCCGACTCCCCCGTCGAGGTGGGCAACACCGTCAACTACACCTCGACGGGCAGTACCAGCGTCCTCGACTGCGGTGACGGCAAGTCCCTCACCGTCGGCGGCGCCAACAACAAGCTGACCGTCAAAGGCACCTGTGCGACGGTCAACATCGGCGGCACCGACAACAAGGTCACACTCGACAAGATCACCACCGAACTCGACGTCGTCGGGATGAACGCAACGGTGACCTACAAGAACGGTGCGCCGAAAGTCAGCAACACCGGGCACGGGAACACCGTCCGCAAGGAGTAGCCGTCAGGCTTTCTGCCCGTGACGCCCCGCGCCGTCGGCGAATCGCTGGGCGCCCGCCAGCGACTCAGCCGCTACCTGGCCGATGCTCTCGAACTCGAATCCCATTGCGCTTTCCTCGGATTCACCCCACTGCCGCAATGCGGAACTCCGGTCGGCACGCAGGCACAGCTGCGGTAACGCGGCCAGTTCATGGGCCAACTCTTCGGCCTTCTGCCTGGCCTGCCCGTCCGGCACCACGCGGTTGGCCAGCCCGATGTGCAGCGCTTCGGCGGCGTCGACTTCGCGGCCGGTGAGGATGAGATCCAGTGCGCGACTCTGTCCGATGAGCCTCGGCAATCGCACCGTCCCGCCGTCGATCAACGGCACACCCCACCTACGGCAGAACACCCCGAACCTGGCGGTCTCTTCGGCGACCCGCAGGTCACACCACAACGCCAACTCCAGGCCACCGGCGACGGCAAAGCCGCTCACGGCGGCAATCACGGGCTTGGACAACATCATTCGACTCGGCCCCATCGGGCCGGGACCCGTCGGGTCGAGTCGGTTCATCTCGGCGGTGCCGAAGGCTTTGAGGTCGGCACCGGCGCAGAAGGTTCCGTTGGCGCCGTAGAGCACTGCCACCGATGCGGATTCGTCGTGGTCGAACTCGTCGAACGCCTGATAGAGGGCCTCGGCGGTCGGCCTGTCGACGGCGTTGCGCGCTTGGGGACGGTCGATGATCACCGTGGTCACGGGGCCGGATTTCTCGACGCGGACAGGTTCGGTCATGTCTCCTCCATCGAATCATCGCGCCGCGCAACCAGTTCCGCGGCGAAGTCGGCATATGCCTGGCGGAGCGCGTCACCAGGCCAGTGCGCGGGTAACAATGCCGCAGGCAACACCGGGTCGGCCAGCAGGTGCCGGACGATCGCCGCGGCGGCGGTGAACCGGCCCGGAACATCGGCGGCCGTGGTGATCTCGTCCAGTAGTCGCTGCGCCGTCTGCGCCCAACCGGACAGGTCCCACAATTGCGCGGCCAGTTGCGCCGGATCATCATCGCGACTGCTCATGATGCGCACGTGCGCCGAAATCTCCGCGGGCAACTCAGCGGCCAGATTGTCCGGTCGCATCCACAGGCCTTCGCGGAGTTCGCCGAACCTGTTGCGTATCAGTTCGTTTCGCAGCTCGGCGCGGGACCGGGCATCAGCCCCGACGGTGGTGATGACCGCCGTGGTCCACGACCCGTCCCACGGCCGGATCTGGGGGTCGATCGACGCGTCCTGACGTCGCTGCCGCTTGAGCAACCGGTCGGCCAAGCGGTAGCCGTCAGGGCAACGTTCCAGATCCCCGGCGCTGACCATGCGCGTCAAGGCAACCCGCAGGGCCTGTTCTTTGATGTCGAAATCGGCAGTGAGCCTGATCAATTCGGCCGACGACGCCGACGCAGGGTGCGCACCCAGCAGCACGCTGAGCACCACCGACCGAGCGGTGAGCCGCCGGACGTCAGACGCCGGAGGCAACGCGGCCCGAATCCCCGAACGGATCGTCGCGGTGGCGCACCGCCTGCCGGAATCCGTGTTCGACGGCATCCGCGACGAACGCATGGCCTTCGGGCGTGTGCCGGGCAATGCCGTCGAACACTGTGCTGACCATCCGACTGGTGGCAATCCCCTGCTGCATCAGCGAGGTATTGCAGGCCAGCTTGGCCATGATCAGCTGGTTCACCGGCATCGCCGCAATACGCCCGACGAGGCGTTCGGTCCGCTCGTCGAGATCCTCCGGGGCCGGGGCTTCCACCGCCAGGCCCCACTCGGCGGCCTGCGCCCCGGTGATGCAATCTCCGGTGAACAGAAGGCGTTTCGCGCGTTGATCACCCAACCGGTGTGCCCACAGACCTGCCGCCGGCACTCCCCACACCCGCATCGGCGGGTAACCGATCTTCGCGTCGGATGCAGCGATCACCTGGTCTGCGTGCAACGCGATATCGGTGCCACCGGCCACGCAATAACCGTGAATCTTGACCACCGTCGGCTTGTCGCAGTGCATGAGGCTGGAGAAGCCCCGCACGAACCGGCTCATCATCTGGTAGTCCGTCATCGGATCCCATGGTCGGTCCGGAAGATGGTTGACCGCTTGGGTTTTCCCGTCGAGCACCGTGCCATCGTGGTCGGAGCCACCGGCAGAACCGGTGCCGTCCGCGTAGGCACTGAGGTCGAAACCGGCGCAGAATCCCTCACCTCGCCCCGAAACCAGGATCACGTGCACAGCGGGATCGAGGTCGGCCCGTTCGACACAGGCAGCCAGCTCCGTCGGGGTATCCGCGACGATCGAGTTGCCTTTCTCGGGGCGGTTGAACGTGATTCGCGCGACGCGGTCGGTGACCTCGTAGGTCAGCGTCTTGTACGTCATCCCTTGACCAGCGCGCGTTCGATGATCGGCGCAAGGTCCAGCCCGGTGGGCAGGGTGCCGAAGGCACCGCCCCACTGACCGCCGAGACGGCTGGCCAGGAAGGCCTCCGCCACGGCCGGGTGCCCGTGACGTACCAACAGCGAACCCTGCAGCGCCAACGAGATATCTTCTGCCACTTTGCGTCCGCGGTATTCGAGCGTCGCCGCGTCGGACAGTTGCGCCTTCAACGCCTTGACATGGGCAGCCAAGCGCGGCTCGTGAGCCTGGTCCAATTCGTCGAACAGCACATCGACGCATTCGGGCTTGGTTGCCATGGCGCGCAAAGTGTCCAGCGCACTGACATTGCCCGAGCCTTCCCAGATGCCCATCAGCGGGGCCTCGCGGTACAGCCGCGGCATGCCCGACTCCTCGGCGTAGCCGTTGCCGCCGAAGCACTCCATGGCCTCGGCGGCGTGCGGGGTCGCGCGTTTGCAGACCCAGTACTTGGCTGCCGCCAAACCGATTCGGCGGAACAGAGTTTCCCGCTCGTCGCCGCGGATCGCCTTGTCGGTGGCGCCGGCCATCCGCATGGCCAGCATGGTTGCCGCCTCGGCCTCCACGGCCATGTCGGCGAGCACGTTACGCATCAACGGTTGATCAATCAGGTAGGCGCCGAACGCCTTTCGATACTGGGCGTGATGAACGGCATGCGTGAGCCCGTTACGCATGCTGGTGGCGCTACCCAGGGTGCAGTCGAGCCGGGTCAGGTTGACCATCTCGATGATGGTCGGCACACCGCGGCCTTCCTCACCGACCAGCCATGCCGTCGCACCGTCGTACTCGATCTCGCTGGACGCGTTGGCGTGGTTCCCGAGCTTGTCCTTCAGCCGCTGGATGTGCATGCGGTTGCGGGTGCCGTCGGGCAGCACTCGGGGCAGGAAGAAGCAGGACAAGCCTCCCGATCCCCCGTCGCTTCGCTCGCCCCGTCCGGGTACCTGGGCCAGCACCAGGAAGATGTCACCCATCGGCGCCGAGGTGAACCACTTGTGGCCGCGCAGCGAGTAGCTGCCGTCGCCGTTCGGGATGGCCTGGGTGGTTCCGGCGCGGACGTCGGAGCCGCCCTGCTTCTCGGTCATCGACATGCCCGCGGTGATGCCCGCTTTGGTGGCCGGGATCCTCAACTCAGGGTCGTACACGCGACTGGTCAGCAACGGCTCGTAGATCTTGGACAACTCGGGGTTGAACCGCAGCGCCGGGACCACGGCGTAGGTCATCGAGATCGGGCAGACGTGACCCGCTTCCGGCCACCACACCGATGTCTTGGCGGCACGTACCACGTGGGCGCCGGGACGATCGTCGGCCCACGGCGCGGCATGCAAACCATGGGTCACCGCCGCATTCATCAGCTCGTGGTACGCGGGGTCGTATTCGACTTCGTCGACGCGGTACCCGTAGCGATCGTGGGTATGCAGGACCGGGACGTTGCGGTCGGCCAGCTCGCCCCAGCGTTGTGCCTTGGCACTACCGCCGAGGGCTCCGACCTCATGGACTTCGTCGATGCCCCACTCGCCGCCCTCACGGATCAGCGCTTCGGACAGCACCGGCGAGGTCGCCGGGTTGTAGTCCTGCAGTGGCAGGACCTGATTGGTGACGTCGTGGGTGCGGGCAGGTGTGAGCGTCGAGCGATCGGCCATCCACCCAGTGTTACAGTTTTTCGACAGCTGCACAAGAACTGTAATCAGCCTTGGGGGTCGAGTTGCGCCGTGCGGTCGCCGCGGTGGATGAAGTACCCCAACACCACGATGACGAACCAGACGGCGCCCACCAGAATCGCGGTCCGACCGTCCGCGTCGAAGAACAGCAGCACGACCACCAACGCCAGGAAGCCCAGCGCCAATACCGTGCTGTACGGAGCACCCGGCAACCGGTAGTCCGACGCCGGCAGCAGGCCCGCCGCCACCCGCCTGCGATACACCATGTGGGACACCAGGATTGACCCCCACACGAAGATGATGCCGATCGTCGACACCGACGTCACGTAGGCGAACGCCTTGTCGGGCGACAGGTAGTTCACCAACACGCCGATGCTGATCGTCAGCGTCGAGAAACAAATGGCCAGCATCGGCACATGCCGACTGCTCAGCGCCTGCAACCCGGTCGGAGCGTCGCCGCGCTGCGCCAGACTGCGCACCATCCGACCTGTCGAATAGATGCCCGAGTTGCACGACGACAACGCCGCGGTCAGCAGGATGAAGTTCACGATCCCGGCGGACGCAGGGATGTTCAGGTACTGGAAGACCGCCACGAACGGACTCTGACCGGCGTGATAATTCCGCCACCCGCGGATCGACAGAATCACCAGCAGCGCGCCGACGTAGAACAGGCCGATACGGAACGGGAGCGTGTTGATCGCTTTGCGCAGTGTGACTTTCGGGTTCTGGGCCTCCCCCGCCGTCACGCCGACCAGCTCGACACCGACGTAGGCGAACACCACGATCTGCAGGCTCATCAACGCAGAACCGAATCCGGTCGGGAAGAAGCCGCCGTCGTTCCAGAGGTTGGTCAGGCTCGGTCCCACCTCGGGTCCGAAGCCGGTGATCGGCAGCAGCACACCGATACCGATCAGGATCATGCCGATGATGGCTGTCACCTTGATCATCGAGAACCAGAACTCGGCCTCACCGAAGATCTTGACGGAGATCAGGTTCGCCACGAACAGCACCAACAGAACCGTCAGCGCCGTCACCCACTGTGGGATCGGCGCCCACCAGTAATGCACGTACTTGCCCGCGACCGTGATCTCCGCCATGCAGGTCGTGGTCCACACCGCCCAGTAGGTCCAACCGTTGGCGAATCCGGCGAAGCGGCCCAGGAACTCTTCGGCGTACTCGGAGATGCTGCCCGACACCGGGCGGTACACCAACAGCTCACCGAGCGCCCGCATGATGACGAAAACAGCAAGTCCCGCAACCAGATACGCCAGGATCAGCGCAGGGCCCGCCTTCTCGATGGCACCGCCGGCACCGTAGAACAGACCCGTGCCGATCGCGCCGCCGATCGCGATCATCTGAACGGTGCGAGCAGACAGTCCGCGCTCGTACCCCTGGTCGGCGGCTGCTACTTCCGAGTTGGCCATCGCCAACGTCTATCACACCGCCGAAGGGATTCAGACGTTCTCTCGGAGAAACGCGATGTCGTCCTTACGCCCGTCCTCGGACGTCTCGCAGATGACGGGCGCATCGGCGGTGCGTACCACCGCAGCGAGCAATTGTGGGTCGATCTGTCCCATTCCGAAGTTGGCGTGACGGTCCGCCCCGGAGCCGGGAGCATCACGAGAATCGTTGCAGTGCAACAGATCTATGCGGCCGGTGATCGACTTGATGCGTTCCACCGCGTCGACCAACGCCTCCCCCGCCGCCCAGGCATGGCAGGTATCCAGACAGAAGCCGATCCCCTTGTCCCCGATGTGATCCCACAAGCGGGCGATGGTGTCGAAGTGCCGGGCCATCGCGTGGTCGCCGCCAGCAGTGTTCTCGAGGTATACGGGCATGTCGGTCTTGAGTGCGTCGAGCGCCTTGACCCAACGCTCGAATCCGGCCTCCATGTCGTTGTCGTCGGCGTGACCGCCGTGCACGATGACGGCCGTCGCACCGATCGCCGTGGCGGCATCGCAGGTGTCCTGCAGGATCTTGCGCGACGGGATCCGCACCTTGTTGTTGGCCGACGCAACGTTGATCAGATACGGCGCATGCACGTACAGCGGCACCGTCGCGGCGCGCAGGGTTTCGGCGTCCTCACGCGGCGCGGGCTTTTTCCAGCTCTGCGGGTTTCCGAGGAAGAACTGCACGACGTCGGCGCCATCGGCGTCGGCTTCGGCCAGAGGGTCATTTCCGTTGACATGCGAACCGATCAGCACATGTCCGAGTCTAGGACGCACGCTCGACGTCCATCGCGACGACGTTGAGGCGCAGCCGGACCCGCCACCAGAGTAGAAGAAAGCGCAAGGCCAGGGCCTCCAGCAATACCGCGATCACCCAGTGGTAGCCCGATTGCCCGGTCAATAACGTCGACACGCCCACCACGAGCAGGAAGCCCGCGCCCACGAGCCTGGTGACGTTCTCGAAGTGGGCGGCACGAAGACGTCGGCTCCACACCGCAGGATCGAAGCCCGGCGGCAGTTGGCAGGTGCGCAGCGCCTGTTCGTATTCCACGTACTGCTCGAATGATGCGAAGTCGCGCTCACGAAACGGCTCGGACCCGAAGAACGCCGACGCGAGACCGACCGTCGTCACCGCCACCACGGCCCATCGCAAACTCATGACGTGGCGGCCACCGTGAATCACCCCCTCCAGGTCGGCGAGCAGTAAGACCAGGACCGCGCCGACCACGCTCATCACCACAGCCACCAGCGCTCTGCCGACCAATCCGAGGTGATAGGCCTGCTCTGCGCGGGACAACGACGCCGCCGGATCAACGGTCGGCACCGGCACCGGCACGGGCACCGGACGCAAGGCTTTCGCCAGCTGCCGGGCCCGCGTCCCACGCACACCCAAGGCGACAAATCCAACCGCGCCGGCGACCCCGAAAACGATGGCGAGGATCGAGCCGGGCTTCTCGGTGCTGCCCGCCGCCGACATACACCCGAAGAAGAGAAACGGACCGAAGAACAGCGGCACAACACCATTGGACAACTGCGTGGCCCGCACCCACCGTTTCCACCGATCGACGTCGACGGCCGGCGGCAACAACCCTGTCCGCAGCGCCCGGCGATATTGGCGAAAATCATCCAGAGTGCCGAAACGGCAATGCAATCGACGGTCCATCTCGTAGGTCACTGACGTACCCACCACCGCTGCACCACCGACGAACGGAGCGATCAGCAGGGCGCTCTCGGGCGAATTGAGCATCATCACCACGGCGCCGTAGCACGCCCAGCAGGCCGCGATGCACATGATGCGCAGCCATGCCGGCAGCCGGAACCAGGTCTGCATCGGCACCTCCGACAGACAACGAGCGCACCTGCCGGCCATCACGCCGGTGGCAAATTATGGCATGCCACCGTCAATTCTTCGTGTTCACCGGTTAGTGCGGGACCTTGTCGAGCATGCTGGTCGCGATAGCGGTCGCGGCCTCGGCGGGGTCGGCTGAACACACCAAGTTGTCGATGGCGACCTTGTTCCTGACAGCCAGTGTTCGCATGCATCTACTCCCCGGCGCCGGGGCGAACGAGATCGACAACATGTCCCCGTCGACCTGCAACGCATCACTGTGTTGGGTGGCGGTCTGATCCCCGATCTTCATGTCCATGTCGATATCGGCGCACTCCCGCCACACCGGCTGTTGCGCCGCGATAAAAGCATGTGCCGCACCGGGATCCGGGAATCCGATCACGCCCTCACCCACCTGGACCATCGGCGCGGCGGTGCTGACGTAGTTGACGTAGTAGATACCGGTCTGCCCGGTGCCGTCGAGGGCCGCATGCAGACCGTTCGCGGCAACGACACTGCACTGGGGCGGGGTGAACGACACACCCAGCCCGGCGACCGCATGCCGCCACGTGGCGGTCTTGACCAGGGTCGCGTCGTTCATCATGCGCCTGATCTCGTCGGTCGACAGGGCCACGGCCGCCAGATCCGTACCGGTTGCCGGAGCCGCGGTCGACGTCGACCGCGCAGAGCTGGCGGCGTGGTTGCCACTGGCTTGGTCGGCGCAGGACGCCAGCGCAACGACCGGCGTCGCAACAATCAAAAGTGTTGAAATACAATGTTTTACGGTCATGCCGGCACCTTCGCGACGATCAGGCCCACCAGCGCCGCAGCATCGGCACCGACGGCGCCGGGATCACTGCCACAGACCGTCAGGTCGATCACCACATTGCTGCGCGACGTGATCCCGCGACCACAGGCCCAGGCCGGCTCTTCCGGCGCAGTGCGATTGTTGACCAGAATCGGGACGCCACCCAAGAGCGTCTGCGCGCCGATGACGTACGTGACCGGCGGCTCCGTCTTGACCTGTATCGACTTGCCGGCACACCCCTGCCATGCATCGGTGGTGGCCGCTACCTGATCCTGCGCGTCCTGGGCCGTCTCATAGAGGATCGCCGACGTGTTGGCCGAGAAGCTTCCGGAATGGTCGGTCGGCGCGTGGTCCTGGGTACGCGCCAGCACCACCGGCCCCTCCGAGTAGGGCGCAATGGCGGCATCGGCCACCGCGCCCACACACCGCATGTCCGAGGTGTAGTCGTCGGGCAGCAAGCGCAGTGAGTCATGGCTTTCACTGATTCCCAGATCCAGCACCTTGACCGCGGTGCCGACCTCGTCGGCGTCCGGCATCACGCCCTTGAACTGTTCCAACTGCACCAGCGGCCGGACTTGCAGCGGCGTCGGTGACGACGGCGAACTGGCGGCCGCTGGAGTACTCGAGACCGAGGTCGATGACGTCGTCGCGGACGGGCTGTTGCTGTCCGAACCACACCCAGCTGTCGGCACCACGACGACTACAGCGGCAACGATGATGTGCAGTCGCAAAATGGTCCCCCTCCCGAACCACAGTGTCCATGGTTTCACCGGGACCCGCAGCAAAAACAAATGTCCCCGACACCGTGTGGTGTCGGGGACATTTGCAACTAGGCGTTAGCGGTAGTCGCTGTAGCCGTAGTCGTCCAGCGGAACGGCAGCACCGGTGGCCTGACCGAAGTCCGGGCTGTAGTACTGATCCTCGTAGGACGGGATCGTGTACGCCGCAGCACGGGCCTCTTCGGTCGGCTGAACCTGGATGTCGCGGTAACGGGGAATGCCCGTACCGGCCGGGATCAACTTACCGATGATCACGTTCTCCTTCAGACCCTGCAGCTTGTCGCTACGGCAGTTGATGGCCGCATCGGTCAGCACGCGAGTGGTCTCCTGGAACGACGCCGCCGACAACCACGAATCCGTGGCCAGCGATGCCTTGGTGATACCCATCAGCACCGGACGACCGGCAGCGGGCTCGCCGCTCTCGGCCACCACGCGACGGTTCACCGTCTCGAACTCGCTGCGCTCGGTCAGCGAACCGGGCAGGAACTCCGTCGAGCCCGAGTCGATGATCGTCACGCGACGCAGCATCTGCCGGACGATGACCTCGATGTGCTTGTCGTGGATCGACACACCCTGAGCGCGGTAGACCTCCTGGACCTCCTTGACGAGGTGGATCTGCACCTCGCGGGGGCCCTGGACACGGAGCACCTCGTGGGGGTTCGCCGAACCCTCCATGAGCTGCTGGCCGACCTCGACGTGGTCACCATCGGCCAACAGGCGCTCGGTGCCATCGTCGTGCTTGAAGACACGCAGGCGACGGTTACGACGCGGCAGCTTGTCGTAGACGACTTCCTCGCCACCATCGTCGGGAACGATGGTGATCTTGTAGAACTTGTCGTCTTCTTCCAGGCGGATGCGGCCGGCCACGTCGGCGATCGGAGCGACGTTGCGGGGCACGCGGGCCTCGAACAGCTCCTGGACGCGCGGCAGACCACCGGTGATGTCGTCACCGACGCCACCCTGGTGGAAGGTACGCATGGTCAGCTGGGTACCGGGCTCACCGATGGACTGGGCTGCGACGATGCCGACGGCCTCGCCGATGTCGACCAGCTTGCCGGTGGCCATGCTGCGGCCGTAGCACTTGGCGCAGACGCCGGTGCCGGTGGCACAGGTCAGCACCGAACGCACCTTGACCTGCGAGATACCCGCAGCCAGCAGTGCCTCGATCGCCGGGTCACCGAGATCGTGACCACGCTCGACCACGACGTTGCCGCCCGCGTCGACCGCATCGGTGGCCAGGGTCCGCGCGTACGCGGAGGTCTCGATGTGGGCATCGCGCACCAGCGAACCGTCGGCCTGGACCTCGGCGAGCGTGACCAGCACGCCGCGCTCGGTCTGGCAGTCGTCTTCGCGGACGATGACGTCCTGCGACACATCGACCAGACGACGGGTCAGGTAACCCGAGTCGGCGGTACGCAGAGCGGTATCGGCCAGACCCTTACGAGCACCGTGGGTGTTGATGAAGTACTCCAACACCGTCAGGCCCTCACGGAACGAGGACTTGATGGGCCGCGGGATGAACTCACCCTTCGGGTTCGTCACCAGACCCTTCATGCCTGCCAGGGTGCGGGTCTGGGTGAGGTTACCGGTGGCGCCCGACTTCACGATCGTGATGATCGGGTTGTCCTCGGGGTAGTACGCCTCCAGCGCCTTACCGACCTCTTCGGTGGCCTGCTGCCAGATCTTGACCAGTTCACCGTTGCGCTCGTCGTGGTTCAGACCACCGCGCTGGTACTTCTTCTCGATCGCGTCGGCCTGGCCCTCGTAACGCTCCAGGATCTCGGTCTTCTGCGGCGGCACGAGCACGTCGGCCATCGAGACCGTCACGCCCGAGCGGGTCGCCCAGTGGAAACCGGCATCCTTCAGCTTGTCGACGGTCTGCGCGACGACGATCATCGGGTAGCGCTCGGCGAGATCGTTGATGATCGCGGCCTGGACCTTCTTGTGCATCTGCTTGTCGACGAACGCGTAGCCCTTCGGCAGCAACTCGTTGAACAGCACGCGGCCCAGGGTGGTCTCCGCAGTCCAGGCATCGCCCGGCTTCCACCCGTTCTCGAACAGCTGGGCCTCGATCTCGGCCGGCGGACGCAGGTGCGTCAGCCGGATCTTGATCTTGGCGCGCACGCTCAGCGCACCGCGGTCCATGGCCATGATGGCCTCGGCCGGGCTGCTGTAGACGCCCTGCTCAGCGCTGTCCTTGGTGGCCGGGACGAACTCGCCGGTGTCGCCGTCGATCAGGGTGGTCAGGAAGAACAGACCGGTGACCATGTCCAGACGCGGCATGGCCAGCGGACGGCCCGACGCAGGCGACAGGATGTTGTTCGACGACAGCATCAGGATGCGGGCCTCGGCCTGCGCCTCCGCCGACAGGGGGAGGTGCACAGCCATCTGGTCACCGTCGAAGTCGGCGTTGAACGCCTCACACACCAGCGGGTGCA
>ERZ650309.648-NODE-648-length-16880-cov-6.170877_pt1 | contig 16880 bp, 13 predicted proteins | sample MGYA00376245_ERZ650309 | MGnify/ENA primary metagenome ERZ650309 (study PRJEB26733, sample SAMN07839294) | wastewater metagenome | biome: urban; feature: wastewater treatment plant; material: waste water | place: USA: North Carolina | collected 2016-04-26 ...
TAAAAAAGCAGCTCCAAAGAAAGCAGCTCCTGCTAAAAAAGCAGCTCCTGCAAAGAAGGCAGCTCCTGCAAAAAAAGCAGCTCCTGCAAAGAAGGCAGCTCCTAAAAAGGCAGCTCCTAAGAAAGCAGCTCCTAAAAAAGCAGCTCCTAAAAAGGCAGCTCCTAAAAAAGGAAAATAGGCTTTTTAGCGAATTTAGCATAAAATTTAATCCCCCTTTTGGGGGATTTTTTTATTTGTTTAGCCCCTGAAGCTCAATGAATACAGGTGTTTTAGAAAGTCGGGTCAAAAACATAAGTATTATAGTCATAGATACGAGTACTCATTCAAATACTTATAGAGGCTCTTTTTTTTAAAATCACATTACCCGAAGGGTTCAAAATAATTTAAATACAAATTGGAAACAGATGCAGATATAAAAGATGATTAAAATAACTGACATAAAATTGTATAAAAAAATCAAATGAATTCGTTCGATATTTTTTTTAGCATGTGTAGTTTTCGTTTCAAAATTTTCACAAGCAATCAATTGAAATTTGTATCAAACAAAGAAAAAAATGAGGTTGTGTAAAAAAAATTATGCACATAAATTTTAGGGTTATTCACATATTTTGAATCTCGCCTCGAAGGATTTTTTTTGATCAAGGGATATGTTTTTTTAAAAATTGCATATTTCTTTATGCGAATAAAATGGCTTTAAAATCTAGCAACATTTTACTCAAAAAACACCTGTATCAAAATTGGGAATTAAAATACTTGAAATAGGTCGATTCCATTGTTTAGATAAAATGAGATGACTTCAAAAAAGCAAACATTTCATCTTCACTTTTTAGTAGCTTAATATTTTCTGAAACAGCTTCTACAAATCTCGTAAGTGGACCCGCCATGATAATGGTACAGTCTTTAAATTGCAGACTCAGATTTTCAATATATTCTTGGCAGGAATGACCTGTAAAATTTGTAATAGGGTGGAAATAAATAGCTGCAATTTTCTTATGACTGATCAATTGTTTTAAAACATCTACACTTGTATTGCAGCCTACATTAACTAAATGAATATGTCTGCTTCTTAAAAAGTATTCTGCAATCAACAAGGGAATTTCATGATACTCATTAGCCGGTGCAAATAAAAGAGTACAAGGCGCATCTCCATGATAGGTTTTGCCGGGCAAGTTATCAATACTTAGAATAATTTTATTTCTGATGATATTACTTGCAAAATGCTCTTGTGCAGGAATTGTTTTATCCTGCAACCAAAGGTTTCCAACCCGTATCAAGTATGGATATACCACTTGCTTTAGGGCAGCTTCAAATCCCTTTTCTGAAAAAGCCCGATGAAGCAATTGCTCAAAAGATTTGGCATCAAAAGAGAGTGCAGCTTCTAGCATATGATGAATGAACGACAACTCTCCAGTTTCTTCTATTTCCTTATTCAGCAATTCTTTTAAGCCGTTGTGTTGCAATCCTGCCAAATAAGATATTTTGTGTCCACGGTCATATAACTGAGCTACAAGAAGCATTTTCTTTAAATCATCATTTGTATAAACACGTGGTAAGTGTTTTACTGCTTTACGACCCGTACTTCCCAAACCATACCGATGCTCCCAAATGCGCAATGTGTGCGCTTTTATGCCACACAAACTTTCCACGTCTTTAATACTAAATGCCTGCATCTTTGTAATATATTTGATGAAGATACTACATATAAATTAAAGAAATAATTTTTAGATAAAATGAAGCGTTAATATGATTTGTTTGGCTACAGGTTACAATACAATTGCAATGTTTTGTATGCGGATGGCAGAAACGTATTTTTGCGTTCATTTATAAAAACCAAATATGGGATTAGCTATTTTTATTTTAGGTGCTATAGGCTGGCATGCAGGCTTATATTTATTGTTTAAGAAAGCGGGATTTAAGCCAACTGAGGCACTTATTCCTGTTTATAACACATGGATTATTGTGCAGCAATGTAATATCAAAAAATATTGGTTTTGGCTGCAGTTTGTGCCCATACTTGGCCAATTTATAACCATGTGGATTACCATCATTTTTGTAATGCATTTTGGCAAGTTCAATGTACCCCATCATACTGCCTTACTATTTTTACCCTTTGCATACTTGCCCTGGCTGGGCATACAAAAAGATACAAGATGGGTAGGCCCACAGGGCTTTGCTCACTACAAAAAACCCGGAAGTAGAGAATGGATTGATGCCGGTATTTTTGCTATTGTAGCAGCTACACTCATCCGCACATTTGTGTTTGAAGCCTATGTAATTCCTTCGGAGAGTATGGAGAAAACTTTGCTGGTCAATGATTTTCTTTTTGTAAATAAAATGAGCTATGGAAGTCGGCTTCCCATTACGCCTATCAGCTTCCCATTTGTACATAATACAATGCCAAAATCTACAACGGTACCTTCTTATTTAAAATGGATTCAACTACCCTATAAAAGACTGCCTGGTTTAGATACCATTAAAAGAAATGATGTAGTCGTATTTAATGTACCTGTAGGAGATACTATTATTAACCTACCTGAGTATGGCAGTAAAGTTTTGTACTACGATGTGTTGAGGTATCAATTTGGTGGCAACAGAGAAGCACTGCTGGCGCAGTTTCCAACTATTGTACATCCCATGGATAAAACAGATAATTATATAAAAAGATGCGTGGCTATACCCGGGGATAAACTACAAGTGAAGGCTAACAAACTTTACATTAATGATGAGCCTGCTTATGAGGCAGAAGCATCTCAAACAGAGTATCTGGTGCAAACAAATGGTACTCCTTTTACAGAGGCATTTTTAAAAGATAAATTAGGTATTGATGTAAATAATACTAAAGGCCAAATAGAACTTACCAAAGATTCTATACAGACTTTTAAAATCAATATGACCCCACAGGAAATGACCATAGTAAAAGCACAACCAAACGTAACTTCCATAAAAAGATTTGAGGAGCAACAGATTGAAGGATTTCTTTATTTTCCGGGGGATGAAAAATTTTCCAATTGGTCATTAGATAGCTATGGCCCACTTACTGTTCCTAAAAAAGGAACAACAGTAACACTTACAAGCGAAAATATTGGGCTGTATCGTCGCATCATTACCAATTATGAACACAATAGTTTGGAAGAAACAGCCAGTGGCTTCCTCATCAATGGACTACCTGCTACTACTTATACATTTCAGTATAACTACTATTGGATGATGGGTGATAATAGGCATCGGAGTCAGGATAGCCGCTTCTGGGGTTTTGTACCAGAAACACATATTGTTGGTAAAGCGTCCTTAATCTGGTTTAGCTATGATAGTGGACCACGTTGGGAGCGCCTATTTAAATCTATTAAATAAATAAGGATTTTCTTTTGTTTATACCCCAAAACTTACCCAGTGGCTACACTCCATTTCATAGAATGATAAGGCATTTTTGATTACTCTTATTCATCAATTGTATAGTTTCTTCCTGTATGGCAGGAAAGCATCAGACCGTATATAACAAAAAAAATTATACGTTTGATACATTGAAATTATACGACCCATATAGAAATCGGCAAATACCAGTAGCAGTCTATAAACCAAAAATATTCAACCAAAAAACGGTAATTGTAAATCATGGATATGGACAAAACAAAGGGGGAGATTATCTGGCATACACGTACATTACAGAAACCCTTGCCGCTGAAGGATATTTTGTTATAAGTATTCAGCATGAACTTTCAACGGATAGTTTACTCCCCCTTACGGGGAATGCTCAAATAGTACGTCGCCCTTTTTGGGAGCGTGGCGCTGACAATATACTTTTTGTACTTAATGAACTAAAGCAATGGTATCCAGAAAACAGTTTCACACATATTAGTTTATTTGGTCACTCCAATTGTGGGGATATGGTAGCTTTATTTCCTCAAAAATATCCCGGTATAGTTGAAAAGATTATAACACTCGACAATAGAAGAATGGCATTACCAAAAGCATCTGTACCCAAAGTTTTGTCTCTAAGATCTATTGACCAGTTGGCCGATGAAGGTGTGCTGCCCACAGTTGCAGAGCAGGAACAATTTGAAATAAAGATTATCAAACTTTCCAATACATTGCATAATGATATGGATGATAATGCCAACAACTTACAACGAAAAGAAATTACAGATTATATCCTTTCCTTTTTACATCAATAACAGTATAAAACTTTTTTTACCGGTTCATATTTCACTTTACATTTGTGAGCAAGTACTTCATCCGTAAATTACAATACCAAAAATATTATTGTAGCGGAAAAATATTGAAATGTACATCGGATAGCAGAGTAAGCAATTTGTTACTAAAAAGAAGATATGATTGAGAAAAAAAATGAGTTCTTTTATATTGAATATTTACAGTTAGATGAGTTGAATGATGATGATGCCGCTTTGTTGAAAATGGCAATAGAAACAACTAAAAATGCATACGCCCCCTATTCAAAATTTAATGTAGGGGCTGCAGCAAAATTTATAACAGGCCAGTTCATCACAGGTACTAATCAAGAAAATGCCAGTTATCCCGTAGGTATATGTGCAGAAAGGGTTTTGCTATCTGCTGCTTCAAGTATCTATCCGGGTATTGGTATTGAAACTTTAGCAATTAGTTATAACAATATTCAAGGGGAAAGTAATCAACCGATATCACCATGCGGTATATGCAGACAAACACTTGCAGAATTTGAAATAAGAACGCAACAAACCATCAGGATCTTACTTTCTGGTATGGAAGGAAAAGTAATAGAAATAAAATCTGCTACGGATTTATTACCGCTAAGTTTTTCGGGAACAGATTTATTAAAATAGTTGAAGTTATGCTTTTGGTAATAGTCTTTTTACACGAAGGCCAAGTTCACCAGGCTTTACAGGTTTTGTGAGAAAATCATCTGCGCCAAGATTGAATGCTTCCATTACAGTATCCTCCTCGTCAATAGCAGATAGAACGATGATAGGATAATGCGAACCCCATTTATGCCGGATGATGCTGATGAGCTCTAATCCACTGGTGAGCGGCATCATGAGGTCCGTAATAACCATATCCGGTTTAAAACTTTCTAAGTTCAATAATGCATCCCGCCCATTGGTAAGCGCCATCACTTCATATTCCAGCACTTTGAGTTGCTTCTCAATCAATGCCAACATAATGGGATCATCCTCAGCTATCAGTATTTTCTTTTGAGCCATTTTTTAAATATATGGCGTGAAAATAGGACATTTAAAATTCATTGTGAAGGATAATGAGTAATGAAAAGTGCTTCATTTTTCAAAATCGACAGACTTACCATTCGGACATATACTTTTCTTAGGTATATTCTCAGCCTTTTTCAAACCCAATCTGGTCAATTGCCTTCTTTTTTTGTAATACCGATAGAAAAAAAATGACAAACAATAATGCTATAAATGATACTATGAAAAACCATACTTTAGTTTTTGCATCAGGGCTATCAATGCCATTCAAACTCAATCCTGCCCAGTAGTATGGGGAGTATTTATCAGCACTATGTGCTTCTGATAGGAATGCTCTTTTAGCATTTGTTAGTGAAGTGGATATTGATTTGTCTTTAAGGTTTTTATAAAACGATATAGTAATTTCTGTAGATACAGCATCATCTGCCTTCCATAAATTACTGATTACTTGACTGACCCCTGAAAAATAAAATGCTCGGGCCAGACTAATTTGTCCTTCGGTTTTTTGTATTAAACCACTGCCAGTTTCGCAAGCACTTAATACAGCCAAAGACGCATTCATTGAGCTGCTATACAGTTCATTTAGATACATAGTGCTATCTGAAAATTCTATTCTAGGTGGGAATAAATCATTGGCAAATGCATGTGCAGATAAATGAATTATATCAGCTTGTCGGTTTGTTCTGAATGCGGAAACTGTTGCCGAATTTTTTGAAAAAGTATGATGATTTTTAAATGTTTTTCCTATCTCTTCTATTTCCATATTCTGTGAAGAAAGCACTTGTAATTTTCTTTTTGAAGCATAAGTAGGAGCAAAAATATTTATTGACTTATTGTTGAACTGATGCTTTTTTGTAAGCATTGTTTTTGTTGCAAACTCTTTAGTAATTACTTTTTCATGAACCAAATAATCTGCAGTTGCAAGATTTTTTGAAGTAGGTATTTTTGTAACCAATGCATCAAATGGTACTTTATTCAAAATGCCATCAGGTATGATGATTAAGTTTGAATTGTTTCCATTTGAAGCTATGGCGGTTTTTGTATAGCAATTGAAAGCTGCTGATAGATAAGCATCCGGGCTATTTGCAATAGAGTTTCTCTGATCAAAATATTGTATAAATTTTTCTGTGATTGGAACTAAACTGTCTGATAATTGGGTTAATTGAATACTATGATCTTGTCTCAATATAAAAAGATAATTTTCTGATTTTCCCAGAAAATATTCTAAAAGAGTTGCTTTCTGCTCATCGAGTTTTTTATATATACTTTGTATATTTATATCCTGATATTCATCCCAAACTGAAGAGCCCATATTTTCATGTTGCCATTGCTTACTGAGTGCAATGATTAATTCATTGGCTGTTTCCAAATTTGCTTTATTTGTACGAACCCCATTGCTATCATTGTTTGATTGCGATTGGTATAAATTCCGTTCTAACATGGCTGCATTTAGCTTTGCTTGTCGCAATTTTTTATAGGTAATATTACCAGCATTGCTATTGTCTGAAAGATTCTTTTTTAGTGCTTCTGCAAGAATATAGGCTTTATCAGATTCGGCAAATTGGAATGCCTTTACAATCCAGTTGAAATTGCCAGTCATTTTAAATAATTTATTTGCTGCCGCAATGGCTTTTTCATTTCTCAGTTTACTGTCTGAAAGTAAGTTCAGTTTTGATGAATCATAGCTAAACGCTGTAAACAAACGAAAGAGCACCTGATTTACACGTTCATAACAGGATACTGCACAGGATAGATAGGACAATGAATCTCTATGTTTTGGCGCATTATCCATCATCCAATCTGCTTTTGCTTGTAAGGCTTCGCCAATTGTATTTTCTGCATACAACTGATTTGCCGAGGGCACAAAAAATAAATCGTTTTTATTCGTTTTTATTACACAGTTCAGTGCCTTATTATAACTGTATATGGCACTATCAGCTTGGTGGAGTAATGTATAGGTATGGCCAATTTGTATATAGATTTTGCCAATATCTCTATTTAATTTTTGATCGGAAGATAACATGGATGCTTGCATTCCTACCTTAAGTGCATCAAGGCTTGCAACCACATTTTTTTGAAGGGTCAAAATAGCTGCCTCTTCTTTTTTTGACTCAGCAAAGTATTGGGGAAAATTGTGCAAGCTGGTATCGATAGACATAAGTTGCTCCACCAATTGCCATGCTTTAAATGCGTTGGTTGTATCTCCCTTTAATCTTAGACAGCGTGATTGTTCAATTAAAAGGTACCATTTTCTTTTTGGTTCTATTTCATTTAAGGATAATCCTTTTTGGATATAGCCAAGCGCAGTATCATATTGACCCAACTCTCTATGCAGAATAGCAAGGTTGATACATTCACTGGAAATTTCTTTCTTATTTTGATGTTCTTGATAATAAGCAAAGGATTGCTTCTTGTAATATTTGGCCACCTGATAATCCCCAAAGCGAGTATAGATATCGCCAAGAATTTTATTGGTGTATGCATCCCAATCGTTAGCTGGTGTATTCAGCTTTTGCTTTGCGCCGAGATATATTTGTAAAAGGCTATCTGCTGCTATATAATTACCTAAAGTGTTTTGATAATTTCCTGCAAATAAAAATACCTGTGCTGCTTCATGAAGTAGTGCCGTATCATCTGTAGCAGTATATACTGCAATGTGGTTGGTGATAGTGTCAAAAAAATTGAGTGCAGTTTTTAAATAGTCAGTAGCTCTCTCCTTTTTATAAGCAGCATAAAGGGAATCATTTTTTTGAAGAATATCATCTAATAAAATTATGTTTGGAACAATATCTTTTTGTATTGAAACTTTATCTTGACATGCAGTAAAGATGCATAAACTAATAATTAGGATTCGAATTATAAACATAAGCGAACACTTAGAACAAATATAGGTGTCCGCTTATGAATAGCTATTTTTATTATTGCTACTTTTTAGTGTAAATGCCTTAAATGACGCATCATCAATTAGCTTTTACTATTGCCTTTAAAGCCTTTGGCATGCACTTGCATTTATCCATTTTGTAATAGGTGTACACTGGTGATTCACTGTCAAAATAGATATTTGTTTCAAATAGATAAGGCATCTTAGCTGCTGCCAAACCCGGTTTTACAGCAAACTTGAAATGGCCCATAGTAGCTGGGTCTAACGCACCAAATGCAGAACCTGTTAACCCCTTTAACAGAGGCTTTGATGTTTCAGGTGGATTTGACGGTGGGCTCTTCAATGTAAGTATAAGCGTATCTGGAACGCCACTGACACCAGATATTTTGCGCTCAATTTTATGTGAAGATGTACCATTCAAAATGTTACCGATTGGAATAGATACTGAGCCTAATACTATTTCACTTGGGTTTACAGATTGCATAACCTCATGTGGCATAGTTGTTTTTAGAATGATTTGATTTTGCACTACTCCTAACCCCAGATTTTGAAAATTGATAGTAACCATGTGTGTGGCTCCTTTTGAAGAAAGACAGCCGGGGTTTACCAAAATATTATTGGGGTCTCTTGGGCGTGCCACATATTGTAAATTTTTGTCAACAGTAATATTATTTGCAGGCTTGTCTTTATTGGCGTTTATATCATATTTGACTAACCGCACAGTTGTAACATTATTATCCAATCCCGGTATCAAATAATTTGAAATAGGGGGCAAACTGAAAAACATATTTTTTTCGACAAATCTTGGTGTGTCATTGCTGTTATAGATAATAAAATAATCAGAAAATCTTAGACCAGAATTCTGTTGTGCATTTATATAGCTAACTAATGAAGCCGCTTGAGCGGAATAACCTGAAAATAAAGTGCTTGGAATCTGATCAACATTTGTATAAACTTTTTGTCCATTATGTACTCTTATAAATGGGATATTTAAACCATTAATATTCATTGAAGAATTTGGGTCTGGGATACTTCCAAAAAACCGAGCACCTTCATTGTTATAAAAACATATAAATAAACTGTTTGTATTCTTAAATGGAATGATAAAATGCGTGGTATCATGCGGTACAATCGTGCCCACATGCGGCACCAAATCAAAACTTTGATTCTGGCTTAAGAATGGGGTATTGTTATTGGGTAGTCCCGACAGAGTGATTCCAGTTGTATTGCGGGAATATAAATCCGGCATATCAGTAGTGTCATAATACCGAGTAAGGGATACAAATAAATTGCCATTTGGTGCTGGATTATAGTTGTGTGTGGAGGTAAAATTTGTGGTAAAAGTTCCATCCCCATATTCAAACACCATTGTTGTACAAGTATCGCCAGTTATTATATTTGAAGATCCGCCATCTCTGGCATGCGGATATGGGTAATTAGATGGCAGAACAACTCTAAGTGAGTTGGAAGTAGTGTATTGGATTACTTCGCCAATTGCTCTTGCAATGTCTTTTATCATTTGTGAAGTGGGTACTGTAAATGAAAGCACAATACCACTTAAAACAAAGATCAGGCATATGTAAATCAAGCTTTTTTTTGTCATAATTTAGTTTTTGTATTTTGTAATGATATTTAAAATTTTACGAGGTTTATTTTAATGTTCCAAAGCTATTTAAAATACTGTCAAAATAAGTTTTTGTATTCATTTCATAGGGAGAAAGCATTTCGTCTTTTAGTGCATTTTCTAATAATTCAGGATTTTTATTGCTGATATTAAAAAAGTAGTTGCCGGACGTACTATCATATTTTTTATACTCCTTATTAAAAATATAACTGACATCATTTGCTGTAGAATAAGTAGATACAGGCCAATAACAGTATATCCAAGGACGTTCCTTTATTGGCTTTCTATTTAAATTATCCATAAATGTATAACCATCCATAGTACCCCATGATTGAGGAATTTTTGCATTTGCCAATTGTCCAAATGTGGGCATAAAATCCGTAACATCAATTAGTGATGTATCTGGCAAACCTGGTTTTATATAATTTTTGCAATATGCTATACAGGGTACGTTTATTCCTTTTCGAGAAGTTTCTCCTTTTCCACCTGTTACGGTTTGTCCTTTGTATATAGAAGTAATTAAAGGATTGGTACCATTGTCAGAAACAAATATGATTAAAGTAGGCGCACTTAATGCTGTTGTATTCACTTTATGAATTAGCTTACCTATGATGTAATCCATATAATTTACCATCGCTGGAAAATAATTGATATTTCCATTCCCATTTTCATCAATATCGGGGTTCCAGCTGGCAAAATCAGGGTGCGATGGCGGTGGAGACCATGGCCGCTGGCAGAGGGAATGTGAATACATCAGTAAAAATGGCTTGTCCTTATTGCTATCAATAAAATTTACAGCATAATCATACATCATATCCTCAGAGTATTTACCCTTCACTACACTATCTGGCAACCATTGCTGATTTTCGTACAAATACGGATTTTTATATCTGTGATAAAATTGATCATGCCCATTATTTCCCTCCTTATTAAAAGGCATAAAGGCCAGGTATTTATTAAAACCATGTGAGGTAATAGATTCATGACCACCATCCAATTGCCACTTGCCCACAAAGCATGTTTGATATCCTTTATTTTCTAAAAGATTTGCAAATGTTTTGTCTTCCGGTGCGATATATAAAAACCTTTCCCAATTTCTGATATTATATTTTCCGGTAAGTAGGGATAGCCTTGCCGGAGGTCCGTCGGGATTTGTATAATAGTCAGTAAAGGAGATTCCATTAGCTGCCATAAAATCTAAGTTTGGCGTGCTATATGAATTGCCTCCACTAAAAGTAGGGATTTCATAACCAACATCATCACCTACTATAAGGATGATATTGGGCTTTATAGTCGTATTGCTTGCATCGAATGCAATTTCCTTTTCGGGTATAAAGTCTTCTTTTATTGACTTTGTACATGCCCATTGAAAAAGAGACCAAAATAGTATTAGGTATAGAAAATTTATAGCAGGCTTCATTTTTTAAAATTTTATTGATGTAGAACCACAGTCATGAAAAAATGTTACCTTCAAACTAAAAAGATTCCTATTATTTTGATGCTTTCATATGCACAGTGATCAAAAATATATTCAAGCCTTATTGGATAATGATTATGCCTTGATGGATGAGTTGTTTGCAAACTATGCCCCTGCTATAATTAAAATGATTAATAAGAACGGTGGTACAACAGCTGATGCCGAGGATATTTTTCAGAATGCTTTATTAAAAATTCATCAGAGGGCTTTAAAAGGTTTTGTACTTACCTGTCCCTTTAATGCATTTATATACACCGTTTGCAAAAACATGTGGGTAAATGAATTAAAAATAAAAAAGAAAAACAGGGTAACATTTACTGACACTTGTGGTTATACTATAGAGGAAAATGTATTTGAGAACGAAAGCAAAATACAAATGGGCCTCGATAGAAAAGTTCTATTAGATAAAAAAATGAAAGAATTAGGCCAATCCTGTAGAGAGTTGCTACTTTTAGATTGGAGTGGAATACCACAAGAAGAAATTGCTAAAATTTTGCAAACTTCTCATGGCTATATCAGAAAAAGAAAAAGTGAATGTGTGGGAAAATTAACCGCTCTAATACAACAAAGTCCAGAATTTGAAGATTTAATGTGGGATTAAAAAATGAAAAAAATGGAATTTGAAAAAATTGAACGCTATCTCAACAATGAATTAGATAGCCACGAAAAAGAGATTTTTGAAAAGCAAATAAGTGAAAACAAACAATTGGCTACAACCATAAAAGTCTATAAGCTAATTGATGAAGAAATGCAAACTAATCCCGAACAGGAAAAGGGTACCATAGAAACAATAAATGCTTTAAGCAAGAAACATTTTCATCAAGCAAAAGCACCTATCGTTTCCATGAATAGAATTTTCAAAATTACGGCTGTTGCAGCTTCTATTATTGGTTTGCTCTTTGTCGGTAAATGGCTCTTTGCTCCCAATAGTGTTTCAAAAGAAGAGCTGCTGGCTATGCATTTTCCGAAAGAAAATATCTCACTTACAGAAAGAGGATCAAATGATGATACACTATATCAGGTAGAACAGTTCTTTAATGGTAATCAACCTCAACAAGTGTTGAATTTCATACAGCCATATATTCGTAATCATCCGGACGCAGCCCTTGAAATAATAGCAATAAAAGCATTATTACAATTAAATAAATCCCAAGAAGCTATTGATATTGCTTCCAAAATTTCAAATGGCAGATCTGCATTTAAGTATGAGGCTATGCTCCTCATGGCAGTGGCATACAGTCAAATGGATGATTGGAGCAATGTGGTAAGTACACTCCAGCAAGTACCTCCAACAGCCATAGAATATGAACGTGCAAAATCTTTTCTGCAAGATATAGAACATGTAAAATAATGATTTGAAGATCTGTTGCCACAAACTTTGAATCCAAATTAGCATAGTGAATTCCTGTATTTACGACTTATCACAATAGAGAATTTATTGCAATAAAGGCGTACCAATACTCCCTAATTTTGCAAGGCCCAAGCATTTATTATGAAGATTGCCTTGTATAGCCGCGGATTAGAGCAGGATTTAAAAGAAGAATTGCAGGAATTGATTCAGCAATTAACCAAGCATCATGTGGATATAGTGATGCACCATACGCTAAGCCATTATCCTGCAGAAATATTGCCGACACAATCAGAAATTTTTATTAATCACAAGGACTTAGATGAGTCTGTTGATTTTTTAATTAGCCTTGGTGGAGATGGCACCATACTGGATGCCGTTACACTTGTAAAGGATAAGAACATACCCATATTAGGCATCAATTTCGGCAGATTAGGTTTTTTAGCAGGCATTGGTCGTACAGAAATATCATCTGCAGTAGATGCACTCATTGCGCATAGCTACGTAATTGATAAAAGAACGTTGATACATTTAGATGCAGATACCCCGCTTTTTGGTGATGCTCCTTTTGCATTGAATGAGTTTGCCATTTTAAAAAGGGATATTTCTGCCATGATTAAAATTCATACCTATCTGAATGGAGAATTTTTAAATACGTACTGGAGCGATGGCCTTATTGTATCTACACCCACCGGTAGTACCGGATATAGTATGAGTTGTAATGGTCCCATCGTTTTTCCAGACTCAGCAAGTTTTGTCATTACCCCGGTTGCGCCCCACAATCTAAATGTGCGACCCATGATTGTTCCCGATAAAAATGTAATTTCATTTGAAATTGAAAGCCGCAGCAATGACTGTATTTGTGCCTTGGATGCCCGTAGGGAAATTGTACCCAAGGATATACAAATTGCAGTTAAAAAAGAAAATTTTTCTGTAAATCTGGTAAGACTGAATGAAAATAATTTTCTAAGCACCTTGCGCACAAAACTGAATTGGGGTTTGGATAAAAGAAATTAATAATCAAGCAGGTACTAAATGCTTTCATAATGCGTTTATGACCTAAATGCTTATTTTGCACTCATGTTAAAAAAAGGAATAATTGTATTGTTATCAGTTGGTATTCTACAAAATGCCACTGCACAATATGATACATATATACACTCAGGCGAGGTTGGAATTTCTGCCGGACTTGGTCATTATTTTGGAGATCTGAATACTCGTGCCGCCATTAACAGACCCAAGTTTGCCGCAGGATTATATTATATCAAACAATTTAATAATTATATTGGACTACGTATTGGCGGCAGCTATGCCATGCTTGGGTATTCAGATATTTATAGTAAGAATACAACTCAGCAAACCAGAAATTTAAGTTTTAATACCAGTGTCTGGGAAGCTTCTATAAGCGGCTATTTTAATTTTTTTAAATTTGTTCCCGGTTCAGAAATGTACAATTTTACTCCCTATCTACATTTGGGAGTTGGTGCATTTTTATATGATCCTTATGCTTATTTAGATGATGAAAAATATTATCTGCGTGGATTAAATACAGAAGGTCAGTCATCGGGTTTGCCAAATACCTCTAAGCCTTATAGTACTACTGCCATATCATTTCCTTTTGGTGTGGGTTTAAAGTTTGGGCTAAGTGAAAATGTCAATTTGTTTGGGGAAATAAACTACCGATTTACAAATACAGATTATCTGGATGATGTAAGTACTGTATATGCCGGCGAGTCAGCTTTTCCAAATGATGCAAATGGTGACAGAAGTATTGCATTTTTACTGCAGGATAGAAGTATTGAACTTGGAGACCCTATTGGCATTAAAGGAAGACAAAGAGGAAATAGCCTACAAAAAGACGCTTTTGCTACTATTCAATTAGGATTTTCCTTTAATCTATCAGGATATAGATGTCCAAAACCACAGCTGTAGTAAATTAACCCTAAATTAATGAATACAAAATAAAAAATGCACACTTTTTCAAGTATGCATTTACCCCGAAAGAAAAAAATCTTAATCAGCAAAAAGGGAGGCATCTGAGCCAAAAACAACTGCCACTTCATAGTTGTCATCCGCATCCTTACTTAGTCTTACTGCCACAGAAAAATCACTGTATTTTTTTGATGCTTTGGATGGTTTGAAAAGACTAACTGTTGCTGCATCATCGGCGTCTGCACTTTGTATGTCCCCCAACATTGAAACAGCAGCAGTGCCAGCTTCTACAATTGGGTTCGCTTTTTTAATATCTGCACAAACGGTATTGTATAAAGTCTTTGCAGCTTCATAATTATCTGTTCGTTTTAAGATGCTATAAGCAGATAAATAATAGTCGTTATCTTCAACAATAAATGTCTCTTCTGTATTTGGAAGTTGAAGGTAGCTAGTGTAAATGTATTCAGCCATATCATTTGTCCAGTCCAACTCATCTTCACCAATAAGTGCATCCAACTCATTTTCGCTCAATCTAGACATGAGTGAAATCATATCAGTCATGTTTGCAGGCTTTATATTTAGCTTCTGCCCCTTGTAGTCAGTTAAACTCTCTAAGCTTTTTAAATCCCCATCATCCCATGTTCCTTTTACGCAAAGTCCATCTAAGGTTGTTTTAGTACCACTGCCTGTAAAACTGCCCAGCACGTAAGTGCCATTGTACAAGGTGCCGCCCTTTGATACAAACCATGCCTTTCCAGAAAACTCCCCTTTGTTTCTCATTTCACCATAGTATAAAGTCTTTTTTTCTAAATCTATGGACATACAATTTGAACCCGAAAGAAAATCATCTATATATGTACCTTCATCATAATATTTGCCTTTCTTATAGAATTGGCATAAGCCCTGAGCTCCTTCTTTGTTAAGTTTCCCAACAAATACTGTGGAGTCGTCCCGCACAGTAAGTCCACTTGTTAAGAAACCTGCCGTATATATGCCAAAATATTTTTTGTGATTGTTTAAATCATAGTAAAAACAGGAATCAGTCAATAAATAATCATTTGCTTTGTCCACAGAACCCATCAGGATATAATCATCTTTTTTTTCACCAGTAAATGTATTACTGAGTAGAAAAGAGTTGTATGATCCCTCATTAGCATTCTGCCATTCACCATCTTTCCATACTCCTTTGTATAGTTTTTTATCCTTTACTTCATATTGATATCCTGACCCATTTTTCTTATCAGATGCATAGATATTGTCACTGATAATATCTCCTGCTGAATTTATAAAAACACATCTACCATCATACCTGTCTGATTTAAAACTTCCCGAAAGAATACTGTTATCATTAAACACATAAGCACCTTGCCCATGTTTTGAACCATCTTTAAAATCTCCTATATATATATCTTTATCTTTGGTTAAATTAGTACCACTGCCATTTAGCTTTCCTGCCTTCCAATTTCCACTTAGAAAGAAACCGTCTTTGAAAACCAATGCACCTTTGCCTTCGAATTTTCCATTTAAGAAATAACCGGCATACCAAAGTACATAATCTCCGCTGTAATGAGCCACTCCCAAGCCATTTGGCAATTTATTTTTTATTTCACCCGTGTAGTAATAGTATTCACCCCATCCATCTTTAAGACTGTCTATCCTACCTGTGCTTGTAGTAGAAGTTTGGGCATCAACCACAGATGCCATCAATAAACTTAATAAGCACAATACACTAAACTGTTTCATAATATACGATTTATAGCTTGACGAATATTGCAAAGTTGAATAACAATTCTACATATCAAATACCCATAGCAGGGTATCCTGCTTGTTAAACTCAAATTTGTATCCTGATTAGTGAAACCAGCATATACAAAAGATTTACATTTGTCCCCCCAAATATGACAGGTTGGCTTACAAATATAAGCCGCACAATATTTGTAAAATATAGCATCAAATTAAAAATAATAACCATTTAGGTCATGATAAAATTTCTTACAAAGCTGCTCGGAGGCAATAAAAGTGAGAAGGACGTTAATAAAATTCGCCCTTTTGTGGAGCAGATAAATACTGTTTTTAATACTTATCAAACATTAAGCAATGATAACCTTCGTAATAAAACACAGGAACTAAAAGCAAAAATTAAAGAGCATCTTTCTGCAATAGATGCAGATATTGTAAATCATAAACAAATTGCAGAAGGACTTCCCGAATCTGATATTCAGGGTAGAGATACGCTATATAAACAAGTAGATGAATTAGCCAAGGACAGGAATAAGAAAATTGAAGAAATTTTAGAAAAAATATTGCCCGAAGCATTTGCATTAGTAAAAGAAACAGCTCGAAGGTTTAAGGAGAATGAAATCCTAACTTCCACTGCTACAGAACTAGACAAAACCCTTAGCTTACAAAAACCATACATA
>ERZ650309.649-NODE-649-length-16870-cov-3.559679_pt1 | contig 16870 bp, 17 predicted proteins | sample MGYA00376245_ERZ650309 | MGnify/ENA primary metagenome ERZ650309 (study PRJEB26733, sample SAMN07839294) | wastewater metagenome | biome: urban; feature: wastewater treatment plant; material: waste water | place: USA: North Carolina | collected 2016-04-26 ...
AATGAAAAGATGAAGACCGTACTCGCGCGTGCGGAGAAATTATACAAAAAAGGCACGGGCGAAGTGCAGCGCAAAGACCTGACGCGCCTGAAACTGTTCGATCTGGAGCTACAGCGCTTTCAGGCCGAGTGGGTTGCGAACAAGAAAACAGCCGGCCTCGCGCTCGGTCATTTTCTCGGTGAAAACGAATCCCTGCTTGTACTCGAGAGCGATTTCCCGAAAATCGAAGAAGCAACGCGGGCACTCGAACAACTGATTGCAGAGGCTCATAAGACAAACCCTGATCTGAAAGCAGTGTCTGAGGGTATGCAGGCGCGCCGGCACCAGGTCGAAATGGAAAAGGGCGGCAACCTGCCCGTGCTGTTTGTGGCGGGCCGGGCCGATATGAACTACACTAACATGCGCGACTACCAGCAAAGCACGTATGCCTTTGACCCTTTTAACCGCAATATTTTTGCCGTGGTATTTGGTGCCAAGTGGGATTTAGACTTCGGAAACACAAAGGCGCGCACACAGAAGGCTGAAGCTGAGCTCGAGAAAATGCAGGCAAAACAAAACGAAGCAGAAACCGGAATTCCGCTGAAAATCGCGATAGCGATGTGGGATTTTGAAAAGCAGAAGATGCAGATGGAAATTACGCAGAACAAATATAAAGAAGCAAACAAGTGGTCGCTGTCTGAAATGACGGCTTATACAACGGGTACCGGTTCGGCAAAAGACCTGATCGAAGCACTGGGTGCACAGTTGCTCGTCGAAAAAGAACTCGCAGAAACAGAATACAACCTGTGCCTCGCAGCGGCAAAACTTGCGATGGAAATCGGTGACCAGGGTACCTTAAAATCATGGCGCGAGTAAAGTTATTCATCCACCTTCTGCTCGCCATTCTTCTCACAGGCGCAATTTCACCAAAGAGCAAAGAAGTGCTGCTGGGCGAGAAGGCGTATTCGCGCGGCTCGCATGAGGCTGCGAAAAAATATTTTTTGCAGGCTATTGAAAATGGCGATGAGACAGGCGACCCGCGTTTTTATATCGGGCTGATTCTCGAGGCCCGCCGCGAATACGCTGAAAGTATACCTTACTACCGCGCGGCGGCCGAGCGGCCGATGCATAAAAAATTCAAAAAGGCCGCCTACTGGAAACTGGTGATTCTTTGCCGCCAGGCCAAGCTCTATGGCGAGGCGCTGCGGGCCGTCGAGCGCCTCGAAGAAATGGGTGAAAAGAGCGAAACTTTCGACAAAGTGCGCTACGAGGCAGAAAATTACCAGGGACGCCGCGAATACAAGGGCTACGACAGCATACGCAAAGCGACGGCGCTTGAAAAAGAATATAACGAACGCATCGCGAACGGCGACAAACCCGAAGATGCTGCAGAACTGATCGAAAGAATTATCGCGAGCTACAGGCAGGCAATCTCGCAGGATAGCCGCTGGAAAGATTACCGCTGGAAGATTGCGCGCTACTATGAAAAATTAAAACGGAATAAAGAAGCTGGTGATGCATACAGGCAGATCTGGGAAGAGGGTGCGGACGCCGGTGCAGCCTACAAGCTCGGCTACTTCGCTCGTCGCACAGGCGACTACCGCGGAGCGCTCAAATACTTTGCCGCTGCGCTCGAGAAAGAAATTGAAGATCCGCAACTGAAGTTTTACCTGCGGTACAACGCGGCGCAGGCTAACTATGGCCTGGGCAGATATCCCGAAGCCTTTGCGCATTCAAAAGCAGCGCGCCGCCTCGCGGCTGATTTGGAACTCAAGAAGAAGACGGCACAGGCACTGAAACGCATCTTCTGCCTGAGCGCGGCCTCAACGGCCAACGACGATGAAGAATATTGCAAGTTCAGTAAAAAAACCGAGAGCACGGTATTCTTGAACCTGCATGCCATGAAGCGTGCCTTAGCTGCGAAATCTTATGAAAAGGCAGCGGGGTTTGCTGCTAAGATCTATGAGAATGAGGCCGTTGAAGATGACGAGAACGGCGCGACGCTGCCGGCCTATGCGATGTCAGACCTGCCGGTAGCGATCGGTGTACTCTTCCGCACGGAAAAATACCGCGCCGTACTCGATCTGACTGATAAGTTCAAATCAACGCTTGAAGGCCAGGCAGACTATTATGGCTGGCGCGCAGTTTCGCGTTTTGCGCTAAAAGAATATGGCTCAGCGGTGATTGAATTCGACAAAATCAAAACACTGACACCTTCTCAGATGAACCTGCACCTGATTGCACTGGCACAGATGGGCGATTTTTCCGGAGTAAAAGGCAAAGGCCGACTCTACCTGCGTAACGCGAAGGCGCGGGACAAAATCACAAAAAACCTGCGGAAGCTGCGTGTTTTTGAGCAGGTGCGGCGCGAACCCGATTTTGAAAGCTGGATCGGCGGCAACGAGACAAAGCCACAGCCTGCGCCGTCACCCTCACCTGCGCCTAAGCCGCAAGAACAACCTCAACCGCCAGTTGCACAACCGGCTGCACCGTAGCGAAAGATCTTCTGAAGCATCTTAGGTGGTGCGTAGTTTTTGAATATTTCTTTATGCCTAAGGCATCTCGTTTTCAAAGCAGCTTGGCCTTTCTGATACTGTGAGTTTCCCTTTTTTATCGTTCACGGTAATCGCGCATCGGAAGGTTCCATAGGAAAAGCTGTAATGGAACTTGTATCGAACTGCACTCTTTTTAGCCTCGGGCTCCACCACAGCCGACCTCTCTGCGGAGCCGATACGTCGACCTTGCTTTGAGATATGAGCTTCCATCTGCTCGTCCGCATACTTACCAACCTGTTCGGGAACTTCATTCTCGCCGGCGTAAATTGGTAAAAGAAATCCCATCGCCAGAATCAGGATCACAAAATGTTTCTTCTGCATAGTATTCCTCCCTAGAACTGAGGTCTCTGGATAGATTCAATCGGATATAGCGTCATCCGCAAAAATTTTAGCTGATAAATATCTCCATAGTGAGCAGGCTCTGGCCGAAAGTTCTAAGATTTGCGTCTATGCGCTTGTGGCTCAAGACCTGATAAAATGATGTTAAGGCCAAATTCAAATTCTGAGTCGTACGTCGCATTACCATCGATTATTGGATGTGTCGACATGAATTCGTGCATGACGGTCATCAGGTTAGGGTGAGGGCTTTTATCCAGGAGGCTTTCGATGCTGCGCGTCATTCGATCCTGGTCAGTCGTCGTAGTTGGCCAATTGACCTCTCCAAGCACATACCCATAAATATAACTATCCAGGAGTACAAACGCACGGTACTGGTGCTGCAGATCAAACCCTGCGGCCTTGAGACACGTAAGCACATATTCGATATGCGCAAGTTGCGCGTTGCTCGGTGATGCCGTACGCGACTCAATCAGCGCGGAACCCCACTTATGCTTGAGTAAGACACGCCGCATTGAGAACGCGCGCAAACGCATGGCCTCACGCCAGGGAGTGGTCTCGGGCGGGCATTCAATTTCACCAAAAAGGATATCAACCAGACCGTCGAGTAACTCGTCTTTATTGGCTACGTATTTATAAAGCGACATGGCCTTGACCCCAAGCTTTGCGGCCAGGTTGCGCATCGATAGCGCCTCGAGACCTTGCTTGTCGGCGAGTGCGAGAGCAGCGCCAAGAATACGCTCATGGCTTAATGGCTTTCGCTCGGCGGAATTACTTGGTTTCTGTTTTTTAGGCCCGGGCATAAGCGGCTTACGGTGTAATCAGCGAGTGAAATCTGTACTACCACGCAGCGCGTCAACCATAGGAATAACCAGGTTTGTCCGACCGACGGGTTGACGTTCCCGGCTCGATCCGTAATCCGCTTTACAGGCTTACACTGTAAGCCGTTGCGACCTCGCCGCCTTGATCGAAAGGTTTTCGCATCCGCGCGGCGAGGAGAACAAATGATAAGAATAAGAATACTCGCGTTACTTATCAGCGCACTGACTCTGCTGGGCACAAGCGCAACGTTTGCACAGAAGCAAGAGCAGGCCGTAACGACCGTGCAGAATGCGACGGCAACAGGTGCAGAATCGTTTAACCGCTTTTTCGTGGGCACTTCACTTTTTATGGCGATGAATGCTGCCGTGGACCCATCACCCGGTTTCTACCAGCTCAACGCCGGTTACTGGCTGACGAAAAAGGATGTGATCTCGGTCGAGGCGATCACCTGGGCCTACCACCGCGCTCTCGGCACTCCCTGGGGCCCAGACATGAGCGATCCGGCACAAGCCTACCCGGGTTACGTGCGCGCCTATGGCGTGGGTGTCGCCTACCAGCGCTACCTGTGGCAGGGGCTGTACGCGGCCATGCACGCATTGCCACTCTTGCAGCAATTCAAAGCACCCGACGGTAAAACGATACAAGAAGGTTTTCAGCTCTTCATGACGCTGCGCCTCGGTTACCACTTCAGCTTCTGCGACGACCACGTCTTCATCGAACCTTCGATAGCCGTTACGCACTGGCCGATAAACACCAACGTGCCCGCAGACTTCGCACGCCTGGACAACCGCTGGTCTAGCTACTTCATAGAGCCAGGTCTGCATGTGGGATTTAAATTTTGAGCACGGTTTTTTTTGAACCAACAGCTTACATTGTAAGCTGTTGGTTGCTTGAAAGCGCAGCATTGCGCGGGGAGGAAAGATGAAATTATGCAAAATCATGTTCTTGTTCTTAGCGGTATCAGCCGCGGCCTATAGTCAACCTGTTGAGACCAAGCCGGCCAACAGCGAGGAGCCATATTATCGCTACTTTGTCGGTAGTACGCTGTTGATGCTGGGAAATTTCGTTCCTGATGACCCAAATCGGCCCGATTTCGCGCAGGTCAATTTGGGTTATCGAATAACTCCCAAAAATGTTGTTTTCTTAGAACTGAAAACATCGAAGTTCAATTGGCCATTGGGTATGCCATGGCCTGAACTGGTCGATGAACAACGGCAGCAGTACAATTTCCCGGGGTATGTTCGCCAATACATCATTGGTATGGCATACAATCATTTTTGGTGGAAAGGTTTATACACGGGTGTTCATGCAATGCATGCCTACCAGGTATACAATACCGAAGGTAGCACAGAAATCGCGAGTGGCTATACGCTATTCCTGACCTATCGCCTGGGATACCAGTTTAGATTCTTTGATGATCGTTTCTTTATCGAGCCATCGATTGGCCTGACGCATTGGCCTATCAAGACAAATACGCCTGAAGCGTTTGCCGCAAAGGAAGCGCAATGGCCAAAATACTTTGGCTTCGAACCCGGACTGCATTTTGGTTTTAACTTCAACTTTTGAAACACCGATCAAATTTTGCTATGGATAAAACAGAGGAAAATATGAAAACACAAACAACACAACAAAACAAACTCGAAAAGTTCAAGATCAATATCAGGCTCAAGCTTGCCGCGCTGTGGACGAGCTTAATGTTTCTCATCATCTACCTGGACTATTTCCACCTGTACATGCCGGGTTCACTGAAAGATATGCTAGCAGGTAAGGTATTTGTCTTTGATGTTTCGCAGAGTTTTCTTGTGGCAGCACTCGCGATGGTGACAATTCCGGCACTGATGATTTTCCTTTCCGTGGCGCTGCCGGCGAAAATAGATCGCTGGGCAAACATCATTATTGCCACGATGAATATCCCCTTCTTGTTGTTTAATTTGGCCGGAGTAGCCTGGGTTCATATGGTGATTGGCGCAGTTATACAGGTTGTTCTTTCTGGTCTAATTATCTTCTATGCGTGGAAATGGCCTCGCCTGGAAAAATGAGAACTCCTACTCCTGGGCGCGACGAACTATCGCAATTCTTGTTGACAGGCTTACATTGTAAGCCTGTCAAGGCCTCAGTCATGGAAAACAACAATAACGGCAAAATGCAAGCAGCCGTCTCTACCGCCTATGGCGACCCCGAAGTCCTGCAACTTCAACAGCTTCTCATGCCAGTGCCCGGCCCGCAGGATGTGCTGGTGCGCGTGCACGCGAGCGCGGTCAACTCTGCCGACTGGCGGCTGAGGCGTCCCGACCCGTGGGGTGTGCGCCTCTTTTTGGGTTTGCGAAAGCCGCGTATCAAAGTTTTAGGGGGAGTTTTCGCCGGCGAGGTAGTGGCTACCGGTGCAAAAGTGACCCGCTTTCGTTCTGGCGACAAACTCTTCGGTTCGACGCTGATGCGCTTCGGTGGTTACGGCGAATACGTCGCGCTGCCAGAGAAGGCAGTCATGACAACCATGCCGCGCGGTTTCAGCTTCAACGATGCGGCGGCTTTGTCGTTTGGTTACCTGACAGCGCTGCATTACCTGCGCCAGGCCGAAATCTTGCCGGGGCAGAGTGTGCTCGTTGTCGGCGCCTCGGGTTCGGTCGGCACTGCTGCCGTGCAACTCGCCGTGCACTACGGTGCACGTGTCATAGCTGTCTCGAGCAAGGGGAATTTTGAGTTAGTGCGCAGCAATGGCGCCGAACAAACGCTTGATTACAGCAGTGAAGAATACGCGAAAGACACAACGCAGTACGACGTCGTCGTCGATACCGTGGGCAAGGTGCCCTGGCAAGATCACCGGCCGCGGGTAAAGCCCGGCGGCAAACTCGTGCTGATTAATCCAGGTGCTCTCAAGAGCCTGTACTTGCCCCTGCTGCAAACTTTCTATAAACCCCGTGTTATCGCGGGTGTTGGCGCAGAAAAAAGGGTCGATCTGGAAATTATCCGCGACCTCGCAGAACAGGGAAAAATCCGCCCCGTGATCGACCGCACGTACCCGCTCGCGCAGATTGCCGAAGCACACCGCTACGTTGAAGCCGGTCACAAGAAGGGCAACGTGGTCATCATGATAGCATGAGAAACCCATGAAATGAGCTGAGGTTGTCGGGCTGGCTTGCACTCTCTGTACCAGGTGGTATGTTCGAATTGGCATAGGGCATCTGGCTCATCACGAAAGGAATGAGAATATAAAGAATCTTATAAATACGATTTTTTCGCCCGAACGCATCTTTCTCGTCGATGGATTGGGCGCTGCGCTGACAGCCACCATGCTGGGTGTGGCATTGCCAGCATTCGTTGGCTTCTTCGGCATGCCGACGACTGTGCTTTACCCCCTCGCTGGCGCTGCAGCCTGCCTGTCAATTTACTCATTTAGCTGCCATTTTCTCAAACCGCAGCGCTGGCAGCTCTACCTGCGCGGTATCGCATCGCTCAACCTCGCATACTGCTGCTCTTCGCTTGTGCTCATGTATTTTTTCTGGGGGGCACTCACAACCTGGGGCATCGCGTATTTTGCCTCGGAGAAGCTGGTGATTCTTCAGCTGGTCTTTAGGGAATTTGCACTATCACGCAAACCGTAGGGTTTGCAAGACTGAGAGTGATGCCCAAATCATTTTTTTTATAAGGCTGTATGGTGTCACTTTGTGTGCGGCGAGCGTCTTCGCTCTCTGTCTTCAGAGCACGTTGTAAATCTTGATATACAAAAGGGCTACTTGTGAAGCCCAGCAAACATGACAAAATCATATGCCGAATGCATCAAAATCAGTGAGAGTAACTTTGGCCGATAATTATAAATAATCAAGGCGGCTAACCCCCAAAGGAATGTGTGCAATATATTGAGAGGACCGTTGCTCCAGTGTATTGCGGCAAAAATCGTAGCGCCAAAACCGTAAAAGAGCCATTTTTTACTAAAATGCTCCCGAAAGAGCTTAGTGTACAAACCTCTAAATATGGTTTCTTCATATATACCAGCGGAAACTGAGTACAGGACGATGAGAGGCCAATTTATCGCCTCCGCGTTATCAGCCGCCCTCTGGAATTGCCATAGCTGAAGCTCCGGATTACCGCGAAAGAATCCGGTAAGGGCTTCGGCCAGGCCCTTCAGTATTATGAAATAGTAACCAATAAAATAGAGAATTGCGTAGACTTCTTCCTGAACAATATCCGCGCCTGCCGGCCAGCCAAGACCTCGCAGTGATATGTTCGCCTTCGTATTTAGCCAAATTATGGTGATCAGCGGCACCACCAAATAGAGAAATTCATCAGCGTAAATTACCCAGGTTTTTTGGTAAAGATCCCCATATATAATGAACAGATCATTGATAAAATACGGCCAGATGATTAAGGAAAAGATTTTGAGGGGTGAGTTAATATTTGACGCCCTTTCGCCCAACAATTATTCTACGCCCCACCTCAACCCAACGGATACTTCCCCTGCTTACTGTCGCGCACATACCGCGGCAACATATAGGGTGGCACACGCAGCGCGAGATCTGCGTAGATGCGCCGGCCCTCGTCTTCGCCGACTTCAAAATGTGCTGAGCCGGTGACACGGTCGAGCTGGTGCAGGTAATAAGGCTGAACTCCGGTCTTAATCAGCGCCATGCAGAGTTGTGCCAGAATTTCGGCGGAATCATTGATGTCTTTTAGGAGTACTGTCTGTGCATAGAGTGGAATTCCTGCACTGCGCAGCGCCTGAATTTTCTGCAAAGCGGTCTCTGAAAGTTCTGACGTGAGATTGATGTGAAGCACTATGCTTAACTGCTTCTGTGGATATGCCTGTTGCAGCTCAACCAACCCCGAGAGAATTTTTTCACTCACTAGCGCAGGCGACGTGGTGACCGCTCGGCTGTGTAAGCGCAGAAACTGCACTGTAGGCAGAGACAGAAAGTAGCGCGCGCGCGCCAGCAGGTCGCTCGCAGGCAGCATCAGCGGGTCGCCGCCCGAAAAAATCACTTCATTGATTTCAGAATTTTTCTCCAGATACGCACCGATCGCAGCGAGCTCCGTCGCGGTGTGCCCGTTCGAAAGCAGTGTCTTGCGCTTGCGCGTGCAATAACGGCAATACACGGGGCACTCATCGGTCGCCAGGTACAGAATTTTACTGCGGTATTTGCGCACGACATCCGCGAAGGGATGAATGTCTGCGTCTTCTTCGTGCAGCGGGTCATCGGAAAAACCGGAGATCTCTTCAAGCTCGCGCACGTCGGGTGTGAATTGCGCCAGCAGTGCGCCTGCCTGCGCTGCGGGCAGTGTCGATGCATGCCGCACCAAATGCGCCGATATCCGGGTACGGAATTTTTCTTTCAGCAGGGCTTCTGACGCTGGGTCAACCTGCTTCATCAGAAGAAAAGCCTGGGCTTGAACAGCTTCGCCACGATCTGTCCGCGTTCAAAAATTCCATGCAGCCGCGAATCCGCAGAATTGCGCGTGTTGTCGTTGAGGCAAAAGAAATGGTTAGGACGCACCTCGGTTTCGGGAAACTGGTACGCCGTGTCTTCAGGCACCTTCAGGGCAGGATTTAACTCTCTGCCGGGGTTGCCATTCAATATCAGCCGGCCTTCCTGAATACGAACCTTGTCGCCGTCGACGGCGACAATTCGGCACAGATATTCGACCTCGGCCGTGCGCGAGCGCACCAGCACTACATCCCCCGTCTGAATAGTCGCCAGTTTCGGATAGACAAAGTAGCGCTTTTCACCGGCCTGAATTTCCGGTGACATGCTGTCGCCGGTGACCTTTAATGGATAAAAAAATAATTGGCGCAGAAAAAACTGGAATAACAATGCAACGACAACCACAATGGCAGAAGCGAGTGCAAACCGGCGAAACCGGTGATGGTTATTTTTTCCCGATGCGCGGTAATGTTCTGCCTTGCGTATCACGAGCGGGAATCGCGGTAACGCAGCGGCAGCGTCAAACCATAAGCAGATAGACAGTGGCAGGCTCAATCTCGCTCAATCTCGGCGGCGGCGCAGCCCGTGGATTCGCCCATATAGGGGCGATCCGTGCGTTGGTCGAAAACGACATCCGCATCAGCCAGCTGATCGGCATCTCGATGGGTTCCATCTGCGGCGGTGTTTATTCAGTCATGCCCGAGGTCGATTTCCTTGAGAAGCGCATGAAACAGCTGATCGATTTTGAACCGTTCAAAAATTCCGTCGTCGGCAGCTGGACCTCAAGCCAGGAAGAAAACCCGCGGAACATTGTGCGCCGGGCGCAGAAAATTTTTACCAGCACTAACATCCTGCGCCGCATTTTTACCGCCACCGGTGTGCTGACAGCGGCAGAAGTCAACGGTGTGCTGCATCCGTTTTTGGCCGATGTCGCAATGCAATCGACTGAAATCCCCTTTGCGACGGCCGCGGTGAATATCCGCACGGGAGACCTGCGAGTTTTTCGCGGCACCGACCGATTGCGGCAGGCCGTCGTGGCTTCGGCCTCGATGCCGCTGATTTTCCCACCCGAGCGCATCGGTTCAGAATCTTATGTCGACGGGGGCGTGCTCGACAAGCTGGGCATTGAAACAGCGGCGCGCATCGGTGCAGAACGCGTTGTTGTGATCGACGTGAGCGATGAAAATTTGCCCGATACGACGCCCAAAAGCGGCTTCGACGTCATATTAAAGACCGAAGAGATTGCCTCTGAGCACCGCCGCAATATGCAGCTGCAAAGGGCCTCCCTGGTTGTGCGGCCGATCCGCGGCAATTACCACTGGGCCGATTACTCAGCCGCCGACGAATTTATGCTGATGGGTTATGAGGCGACCAGCGACCACATGGCTGAAATTAAGGGCATTGCCACGGGGCGCCGCCTGTTCGGTTTTTTGCGCCGTTAGTGCTCTCGCTGCCTCGGGGCAGGCAACGCTCAAAATAAGTTGTCCCGCCGTTTCGTTTGTTCAACGAGCCTAATGCTTTCCCTCTTTAAAAAGAAAGAAAAACCCACACACCAGGCCTTTATACAGAGCATGGGCAAAACTGTCACGGTGAAGCACCGCCAGACCCTGCTCGAAGCGGCGCTCGAAGCCGGTCTCGATTACCCGTTTAGCTGCGGAGCCGGCAGCTGCACGACCTGCAAGACCAAGCTGATCCAGGGCGAATATAAAGATCTCTCTGACATGTCGCTCGTGCTCACCGAAGACGATCTCAAAAAAGGATACATCCTCGCCTGCCAGACAATACCGAAAACCGACATGATTGTCACGCTCGAACCCGACGAATCGAAAGAATATTCGGGGCAGGTGAGCGGCTACCGCAAACTCACACACGACATTGTTGAAATCAAAATCAAGCTGTCTGAAAAACTGCGCTATACGGCCGGGCAATACGCCGACCTCGCGGTCGCCGGCGTCAAAGGCTCGCGCTCTTATTCCTTTGCATCGGCACCCGGCGCAGGTGGCGGTAATCTCGAAGTCAGCTTTCACCTGCGTCTTGTGCCGGGCGGTGAAATGACGACCTGGTTCCACGAAAAAGACCGTACCGGTGAAAAAGTGAAACTGCGCGGCCCGCGCGGCTCGTTTGGCTGGCGCGACGAGAAGGGTACTTGGCTGTGCATTGCAGGTGGCAGTGGAATGGCACCGATCAAAGCAATGCTTGAAGATGCAGCACAGAAAAAAGTGAAAAAGCGGATTGTCTACCTCTTCGGTGCACGCACACAGAAAGATCTCTATGCGCTCGACGACATGAAACGCTTTGCATCGCAGTTAGGGGCGGATTTTCAATTTGTACCCGTGCTCTCGCATGAAGATGCGGGCTCTGACTGGAAAGGTGCACGCGGCTTCGTGACTGAATTTATCGACAAACAAAATCTCGACTTCAACGATACGGCGGCTTTCCTTTGTGGTCCGCCGCCCATGATCGATGCAGCCATTGCAAAACTCTCAGAGAGCGGCGTGACAAAACAAAACGTGTTCTTTGATAAGTTTACTGATAAAAGCCACGTTCAGAAATAATTGATATTTCCGGCTCTGCCGGAAATATCAATTATTCGTTTCAGTTCTCAGCTCATCGCGCAGGCGAGCCGCTTCTTCGTAGTTCTCGCGACCCAGTGCAGTTTTCAGCATTTGCTGTAAGACTTCACTGCGTGAGTAGAATTTTACCTTCTCGAGTGTCGTCTCTTTGGCTTCTTTCGGGCTCTTCTTCTTTTCGCCGAACTCTTCGAGTATCGCTTCAAAGAATTCCTCGCGCTCATCGGCGGTGAGAATTTCGTCCACGTTACTGTGGCCTGCGGTGCGCAGTGCATCAGCGTCTGCCTCGCGCAACGTAATGGGGTCTATCGCGGTACGGTCGTAGACATGCTCTGCCACATAGATCGGGGCCTGGAAGCGCACCGCGAGAGCGATTGCATCCGAAGGCCGCGCATCCAGTTCGAGCACGCTGCCCGGGAAAATGCTGCCCTGTACATAAATGCGTGCAAAAAATGTACCGCCATGAAAGTCATTGATAAAAATTTTACTGAGTGTCGAACCCGTGGCTTCAATCAGCGAGCGCAAAAGGTCTGCCCCTACCGGGCGTTCCATCTGTTCATTCTGCAATATGGTGGAAATGGAATACGCTTCTGACGGCCCGATAAAAATCGGGATGATTTTATCTTTATGCTCGGGTTGCACCACGGCGGCAAAGCCCATCGGCGTAACGGCGATCTCTCTGACTGTTGCAGGCAGCATATTTGAAAGCCCGGAACAATTTGTTTTCTGTAAAGCTATTTTTGGTTTTTCGTGGCTTTTTAATTGTCACGGTGTGCAATTTTCACAGGCACACGTATGTTGCACTATGCCATCGTGGGTGGCGGAATATCCGGTTTAAGCCACGCTTACTTTCTAAAGAAAAAGGTCCCCACGGCAAAAATTACGGTTTTTGAACCCGGCGAAGGCGGGGGAAATATTGCCACGCAGTCGCATGAAGGTGTGCTGCTCGAACCCGGCCCCGATTCTTATCTCGATCGCACCGGGCTATTCAATACCATGGTTTCCGAGATCGGCATCAAAGACAAGCTGATCTTTGAAGATAAGCGCAGCGCCAAGCGATTCATCTTAAAAGACGGTTATCTGGTGAGTGCCCCTAAATCACCTCTGGGCCTCATTACCACCTCTCTGCTCTTTTTCCCGGAAAAAATCAAGATCTTCTTCGCGATGGGCAAAAAGTTCTCACTGTGGCCAACCATTACACTCTTTGACGCTGCGCGCAACGTCCTGGGGTTTAGTGCGGCGGAATACCTCGCTTCACCCTTCGCCCGCGGCGTCTATGGCAGCGAAGCCGAAGACCTCGAGTTTTCGTCGATGTTTCCCGACCTATTTCGCAAAATTGTGGAAGCGCCTAAGCTCAAAGTAGCGATGAAACAATATGCGCAGGAAAAGCGCGCATTCTGGCAGAGTGAGCTCGGCGAAGTGCAATTCAACAAGGGCATATACAGTTTTAAAGGCGGATTAACCACCTGGGTGCAGGCGCTCAGGGAAAACCTGGAAAAATCCGGTGTCGAATTTGTGCGCGATAAAATTGCGCGCATCAGTCGCGATACGGACAAAAAAATCGTGCTGAGTTCTAAATCCAAATCTTACCCCGCCGCCGACCGGGTGGTATTCACGATCGGCACAGCGGACAGCAGCTATATTTTCCGCGAACACGATAAAGAACTGTCGCGCAAAGTGGCGGAACTCAAGTATTCGCCGATCAACGTCGTCTACAGCCTCTGGAACCGCAAAGAGTTTAATGCAGGGGGCTATGGCTTTCTCGCACCGCGCAAAGAACGGGCGCCGATTCTCGGTACCATATTCGCCTCAAATGTTTTTCCGGGCCGCGCGCCTGAAGACAAGTTTCTTACCAAGACAATGATTTCGGGCGACAGCGAGCTCTTCAAAGACGACGAACTGGGTTCGCTCACCGAAGAGTCACTCGCCCGCATTTTTAAAGCACGCGTGAAGCCAGTGTGGACGAAAGTTTTCCGCCATAATCCAGGTATCCCGCGCTATGCGCCGGGTTATGGCGAATGGAAGCGCGAAGTGCAGTCACTGGTTGCAAAACACGAGGGTGTGCACTTTGCCGGCTGGGGCTTTTCCGGTATTGGCTTGGCAGACCAGGTTGAGTCGGCATATTTGTACGCGAAGTCGCAATCTGCATGACGCCCACGGCAAAAGATACTCACAAAGCGCCGGCAAAGCGCATCGCCTGGAATTTTGAAGGCGATACCTCGCTGCTCGCTTACCGCAATGTGCACACTGTCTGTGAGGAGTCGCGGTGCCCCAACCGCCATGAATGTTCATCGATAGGCGTTGCAACGTTTCTGATCGGCGGCCGCGAGTGCACACGAGCGTGTAAATTCTGCCATATTGCTACGGCAAAACCCCTGGCGCTCTCCAGCATTGCCACCAAAGAGCGCGAAGACATCCTGGAAGCGGCCCGGCAGGGTAAATATGAATACCTTGTTATAACCTCTGTTGCGCGCGATGATGACGAAGCAGGATTAGCAGAGCATTTTTCACAGCTCACGCGCGACCTGGTCAGTATGGGCATTTCTGTGGAACTGCTGATTCCCGACTTCCACATGAATACCGATCTGCTGTCCATGATTGCCGAAAGCGGCCCGACGGTAATCGCACATAACATGGAGACCGTGAAGCGACTTTCTCCCTCGATACGGCCACAGGCGCGCTATGAGCGCTCGCTCGAAATATTCCGGTTTCTGAAAGCGCGTCACCCGCAAGTGATTCGCAAGAGCGGGTTTATGGTAGGCTTGGGTGAATCAGATGCAGAAATTGCGGATTTGCTCGCTGACATGAAGGCTGCGGAGATCGATATTGTTTCGATCGGGCAATACCTGCAACCATCGCCAGACCAGGCAACAGTCTTAAAAAAATATTCAGCGGAAGAATTTAGCGCCCTTGAGAAGGCCGTCGCAGCGCAGGGTTTCCTGGCGCACGAAGTTGGCGCCTTTGTGCGCAGCAGCTACATGGCGCGCGAAACGATGGCTAAACTTAACGCTGAGAAACAGCGCAGAAACCATGTCTGACAACCAGGGCCTTTACCGCGATTTCCACAAAATCGATCTGAGCCATCTGAAGGCGCTGTTGCACGAAGGGCGCATCGACGCGCAGGTGGCAGAGAACCTGATCCAATACTGGGAAAAACGCCTAGACGATAAAAGCGACGCAATCTATTCGCGCTATATCGAATATTATCTTTTTTTTGAATCGCTGCGCGCCTTATTTCTCGCGGTATTTATCTTCGACATGAAAACCGGAATCTCCGGCCACAGCTACGGCATCTACCCCGCGCTCGGTCCGGCAATCCATGGTGCAATTTCTGCTGCGCTGCAGAATGATTCGGGCGCGGTCGATTTCGAACTGGGCGGTAAAAAATACGCACTGCATTATTTGCGCAGCGGCTACCAGGAACAGGAATACGCCATCGCAGCCTTGGGTCTCAAAGACCAGCCGATCGCAGAAAATCTCAAGCGATTGAAATATGTGTTTGAGAGATTTTATCTGCCGTCGAGTTTTTCCTCAGACAGCAGGGTAGCCTTGCTATTTACCGACACGGCAAACCTGATTTCCGAAATGATTAATCCTGCGCTGGCGCGCAAAGAACCGGTTACTTTCACGTATTTATATTTTGAATCGCTCACAAAATATGTCGGGCTCGCGGGTGAAAACTTTGCGCAGACCCTGCTCGAAGAGCTGCAGAAAGATGTCCACAGGGTCTTGAAAGATACCGATCGCAGCATGATTCTTTCAACGCGGGAAATCCTCATCGTGTCACTCAACTGCGAAGAAGACGTAATGAAGAAACGCTTCGCCGGCGCCTATTTCCATGCCAAGAGCCTGCTTTTGTCATTCCAGGTGAATTTCCATACTGTCAAGGCGCCCGTCGTCGATGTACATTCGCTGTGGGACGATATCACTGGCAACGTTGCCTATAAACGCAAAATCAGCTGATTTCCTTAATGCTGTACGTGCAGCATTTTAACATAACGATCAATGTAGGGAAGATCGCGCGCCAGCGCATCGTATTTCAGGTTAAAAATCACCAGATAGATAATTGTGTTTTCTGACCGCGTGATGTAGATAAATCCACCGCCGTCTTTTTTGTGAAATGCATATTGCAGCCACCGCAGACTCCCCTCTATCATCCCAAGTTTCTCGAGAGATTTGGCGGGCACCTTAAAACCCTTCGCGATCTTCGTTAGTTGCTGCGCAACGGTGAATTTTTCCCCGTTGTTTACCGCGTGCAGCACTACCAGCGAATCGCTACTCGAATGAAAGCTCATCACGGCACCAAAGCGGGGCGGGTTATCTTCGCGAAAAAACTCGCCAGGCAAACGCCCTTCGAGCGTAACCGGCAGCAGATGCGCCGGTAATAAAAACAGGGAAAACCAGAAGGCGGATTTAATTCTCAGCAAAAGCCAGTGTCCCGCCCAGGCGCAGGTTTTTTCCCTCGGCCTGTGAATAGACTCGCAGCGATGAATTTTTCAGATGGGTCAGGGATTTTGCCAGCGCATCGCGAAACTCGTTGAAATGCCCCGGCGAATAGATCGCATCATATTGTTTCAGAGCAGCCTGCGAATTGCGCAGCAGGGTGTGCAGGTCGAGCTTTGCATAGAAACCGAATTTACCGCTGATGGCAACGGGAGATTCGGCGGGCTTCTTTTCCGGAATAAACGTGTGCCAGAAGAAACGCTCGCGGTTCGCAGCCAGGTGAGGTGCGAACAGATCAAACTTGCGTTTCTCATAGCGGTAGGCATAAGGATAGCGGATCACGAAACCGTTCGCATTGGATTCAAGCTGGTGCGCTTTGGTCTTAAAGGCCTGGCTGAGAAATTCAATCGCCTTTTGATCGCTCGCAGGGCCCGAGAAAAAAATCTGCGGAACCATATTTCCATAATCGCTGGCAAAACCGTTCAAAGAAATTAAATGAGCTGCCTTATGGCCTGGTTTGTGGTAATAGACATACGCCGGGTATTCGGGTGCTTTCAAGGTTTCATCTGCAGCACCCAAAATAGCGGGCAAAGCACCGTTCCGCGGCGTACAATCGCCATTTAGCTGCACACTGTTCGCTCCCGGAGTCAGAGAAATATTACAACCGCTGAAATCCTGAGCGGAAAAAACTTCGGACAGTAAATTACGGAACAGGCTGCGCTTGCCACCCGCTGGCGCAGCAAAGCGC
>ERZ650309.651-NODE-651-length-16822-cov-6.908928_pt1 | contig 16822 bp, 16 predicted proteins | sample MGYA00376245_ERZ650309 | MGnify/ENA primary metagenome ERZ650309 (study PRJEB26733, sample SAMN07839294) | wastewater metagenome | biome: urban; feature: wastewater treatment plant; material: waste water | place: USA: North Carolina | collected 2016-04-26 ...
TTATTGCCAATGACACCTTGGCATTTATGGTTAAAAGTTCCGCAAATGCCTATTTAGTATTAATTAATATTGCCGCAAACGGTGAAATTTCTGTGTTATATCCAAGTAACACCAAAGGTAAAGAGGGGCAAAAAATACCAGCACAACAACTAGTAACCATTCCTAGTAATGACCCTCAAAACTGGATTCGTGTTGTTCCTCCTTTTGGTGTCGACCAAGTGGTTGCTTTTGCTTTACCGCAAAAACCACGCCATTGGGATGAGTTACCCAATATGGTTAGCTTATTACCTAATACGCCTCAACTTGTTGCACTTGATGAATTGTTAACCAGTCAAAAAGATATAGCATGGCAACAACTTGAATTACGCTCTTTTCCATCTGCTCCGTAAAAGGTTATTTTTATGCATAAAATCAGTCTTTTTCTATTAGCGTTATTAACTAATATCAGTTATGCAGATGATTGTGCCAAAGCCAATGAACTCATCCAGCAAACGCCACAAAACTCTACTGCTATACTGAACAATTATGAGCAAGCTCTAAAGCTGTGTACGGGTCAAACAGGTTTATATTATGCTTATGGTGTTACATTGATGCAGGCTGAGCAATATCAAGCCGCATATGATGCCTTTAAACAAGCTTTATCGTTATTAAATCAAAATAGCCAAGCTCCTGATTTTGCCAAGAAACGCTTCAGTATTCTCTTACGTCAAAGCGAAAGCCAACTGGCACAATACAACAAAGATGCTAACTATAATCGTGGTGCAGTTATTTTGAGTTTATCTAGTGTTTATGCTGAAGCAAAAGCCTCTGAATTTATAATTCCCAAGGAGTTTATTGCATTACAAGAACGCTTTCAGGAACAAGTCAATAACGAACCTTTATCAGGCCAAGAGCTGAAATTAGCCTTACGTAGTGCACGTGACTTAGCTGTTGAAGCACCGTTGGCCATCGAATATCGCATTCCTTTTGATTTTAATAGTGATAAACCCAGTGCCGAAGGCATGAAATTGCTCAGTAAAATTGGCAATAGCTTAACGGATATTAGTGTGAATAAAATTCTGATTGTTGGTCACACTGATAGTAAAGGGGATGCAGCCTATAACTTAAAGCTTTCCGACCGCCGAGCGAACTCTGTCAAACAACTTCTTATTAAACAACAACCCCAGCTAAAAAATGCTTTAGAAGCCAAAGGTGTTGGTGAAAACGAGCCGCGTTACTCAACTTTATCACCAGAACAAGATGCGTTAAATCGACGTGTCGAATTTATTCTTAATCCCTAATAGGATGCATATTATGTTAGTGCACGGTCGTTTATGGCTACAAAGTTTATGTGGTGCTACGTTGCTGTTATGGCAAAATTTGGGCGTCAGCCAGCCTAATCTTGGCTTATTTGATGTTTATCAACAAAACCGTGAACAAGCCGTCGCTAACCTAATTACACCAGACTTATTAATGGTCAGTTATAGTTTGATTCGTCAACGTACTGTGCTTGAACAAGAACGTGAGTTGTTAATCCCTCATTTTCAAAGCTTCACCGAACAGCTTTATCAACAATTAAGTAAAACTAAACTCAAAACTAATGCACAAAAAAAAGCCTATGCTTATGTGGCTGTTATTTATAGTCTGTTAACTAATCAATCACCTAAGCCGATTAAAGGCTTAGAAATAATCAATAATGAATGGGATTTAGTTCAACAGAAAAGTGGGATAAATGACTCTGCTATTTTAAATATCAAAATAGATTATTCCCAACTTCAAGCACGGGGCCGTTATAGCCAACAAGAAGAGTTAACTCGTTATTTTCAAGCCTTTAAATATGCAAGTATGGCTCACTTTTTTACCAATAGTAGTGCGGCAACAGGTATTAGTGCAGAACAAGCTCAAGAGCTAACCAATATCGCTCAATACTTGACTGAAACAATCGCTAAAAATACGTCTATTAAAACGGCTTATGATCAATTTTATCAGGCCATGACATGGCAATATGGCACTTATAGTGAACTTAACTATCAAGATTTCTTAAAAATTCAACAAGCAAACCCTACAGCTTGGACAGAACCACAACAGCTAAATACTGCTATTAATCTTTATCGATCACAACAACAGCCAATCACCATTTATGATTACCCCGTTGATCCCTCTAAGCTGAATAACCAAGAAAATATGACTCAGGTATTAACTGGTTGGCGCTTATTTTCCCCCACTCAAAATAATGATGTTGCTGCATATCAACAACTACTTTATCCACACACAGGAGTTTTTACAGCACCATGTGGACAATTACAGTGTGTTCAACCATGGACATTAGCAACCGTGAATGGCCAACAAGTAAAAGCCTATGCGAAAGCGAGTGAATTATTAGCAATATTGGGTATTAATAATGCTGATCAGCAAATTCAGCAAAACGGTGAACATCTATTCAAAAACTACGCCCAACAGCAACAACAAGCCTCGAAACTCTTACAACAACCTAATGGCCTAAATCAACTACAACTCCAGTTTTTACAAGAAGCGGGTCGTAGTTATCCTCAAGTCTCCAGTTTATTAGGCTTTTGGACGTGGCAGCGTTATATCAATCTTTTGTATAGCAAACAGTCGATGACAATGGGCTCAAAAAGTCTACAAATACCTAACGATGAGCTTCGTAAAGGTGCCATGTTATATGGCCATGTTGATGTTTATAAAGCCTTACTTAAATTAGTCAATCAACATCAACAACAAAGTCCACATTTATGGGATGACTTTGCACTACTTTTAGAACGATTAGTGAAAATTGCTGAGCAACCCAGCTTGGATGCGAATGATGAGCAATTATTAAATGATTTAGACAAACAGTTATTGGCTTTAACAGGCCAAAAAGACAAACCTATTATTGTCGATGTTCATACCAATCCTATTGATAAAATGGTTGTTGAAGAGGCCATTGGTTTACCTAGAGTCATTGAGCAACAACAAGCCCGTGGCGCACTTTGGCAACATTACGAATTTAAACAACCTATAAATCAACGTTTAGACAATCAACAATGGCAAACACAATTATTAACGGAAAGCCTTTAACATATTAGTTTAGCTGTTGAGAAGCGATAATGATGCATGAAACGCCTAATGATCCAAGGATCAGCCAGTTATATCAGAGTTTAGCTAAGCAACAAGTTACGCCGACGATTGAACAACATATTTTGCAAATGGCTGAGCAACAAGCCAACATCAATCGAACTACACAAGGAAAATCCAACGCTCTTTGGCAAAAGATTAGCTCTCTCTTTTCGCACTCTTGGCAAGGTGGTTTAGCATTTGCGGGTGTAGTTACAGTAATATGCGCTATCGTTTTTAACACACTCCAACCCTCAGACAATATTTATAGCACTAAAGAGATCATTCCTCCCACTGAAGCAGAATTGCAAGCGCAAACATGGGCAGAGCTACGTACATTAATCGCCCAGAAAAAATATGATGAAGCCCGAGAGCAACTCAACAATATTCGTCAACGTAATCCACAAGTAGTTGTTCCTCAAGATATTACTCAAGCATTAGACACGTCAACCAAAACTCCATAGAGGTCAACATCATGAGTTTTTCTTATAAATATCTTTTACTAAGTTTAAGTCTGGCTGTTGGTTCGGTATGGGCAATTGAACAAAATTCTTCTATTGAAGAAATTATCCAACAGGCCGAACAAGGTGCTGCTGAATCTCAATATCAACTAGCTATCAAGTATGAGCTTGGCGATCATTTACAACAAAGTTATGAACAAGCTGTTGTTTGGTTAACCAAAGCAGCCCAACAAAATCATATAGAGGCTCAACTTAAATTAGGTATGATGTACTTTAATGGTCAAGGAGTTGCTCGTAATAATGTTGAAGCAGCCGAATGGTTTCGTAAAGCAGCTTATCTAAAACAAGGTAATAAACCTGCATATTATGCAAAAGCATTAATTCCTGTTGATGGTGTTGCTAAAGCCTTATGGTGGCTGGAACGAGTTGCCGAACAAAAAGTCTCTCAAGCACAATATCAATTAGCCCAAATTTATGCCCAAACCGATGTAGTTAAAGCGTTAACATGGGCAACAATTGCCAATACATTAGGATATCAGCCTGCTAAAACGTTGTTATCGCAACTATCCACACAAAGCAATTCACAACAACAACAACAGGCAGAACAATTAGCCAATGATTGGTTAAACTCACATTAACTGTTAGGGACTATTGCCTAGCGACAAATTTTGCCGTTTGCTGTAAACAATGCTCCAAACTAGGTAAGGGTAAGGCCATCATATTGGCCAGTTGTTGTGTGGCTTCTGTGGCTAAGGATTCTTGACGAAAAAAATGTAACATCTCCAAACTCATGCCTGCTTTTTTAGCCACAAACTCGCTAGTCAATACACACTTTAAAACAGGAATGGGAATCGACAACACAGGTGGTTTAATGGCAATAGCCTTAGCACACACTGTTAATACTTGCTTTAGGTTTGGTGTGGAATTATCAGCCAAAACATATTCTTGATTTATCGTTTGTGGGTAATCAATAACATTAGCCATAAACTGCGTTAAATAAGCTACACTCACCAATGGCAAACGGTAGCCCTGCCCCGAAGGTACAGCAAATAACTTGCCCGCCTTTAAATCGACTAAAGTTTGATAAAATGGCTGCTGACTGGCCAACTCCCCTTGTTGATGATCACCAATCACTGTGGCAGGATGAATCACCGTTAAAGGTATATTAAGCTGTGTGCTTAAACGTTTAATAGCAAAATGTGCCTCAATTTTTGAGGCTTCATACACGCCTACTTGCTGATAGATTTTTGACCAATTAGCATTTTCGGCCAAACCTTCAATACCCAATTGTTGTAAATGTTCAGTCATGGTTAACATATAACCTGATACTTGTACTACCTGTTTTAAGGACAACTTTTGTTGTGCCAAGATCAATAACTCAAGCACACCTTTAACATTTACTTGTCGAGCTTGTTGCTCTGATAAATTCCAACCAAACATCGCCGCGCTATGATAAATCACTGAAACATTGGCCATTTTTTGCCAATTTTCTTCGCTTATGCCCACATTAGCGACTGACAAATCACCTTGAATGGCCACAATTTGCGCCTCAGCCACGCCTTTTGTTGCTAGCCATGCTATTAACTGTGGAAATTGCTCTGTTGGTTTTCTAAATAAGGCAAACACCCGATGGCCTTTTTTAACCAATGCCAAGATTAAAAACTTACCAATAAAGCCGCTTGCACCTGTGACTAAAATATCGCTCATGATTGTTCTCCGAGTATTTGCATTTATTGATACACACTCTAAACTATGGAGTACACTCCAAGGTCAAGGACTTTTTGCATGTTAATTGGTGAACTTGCTCAAGCGGCTCAAGTGAGCCGAGATACGATTCGTTTTTATGAAAAACAAGGCTTAATTACAGGCTTTAGGCTAGGTAATGGTTATAAAAATTACACGCCTGCAACACTAGACACGGTAAATTTTATTAAGCTTGCCCAAGAGTTAGGTTTTTCTTTACGTGAAATTGCCAGTATTTTACCCATGTTGGCAGGCGGCCAATTAGCCCCAGTGTTAGTAGAAAATTTTGTTGCTGATAAGGTACGTCTCATTGACCAACGAATTAACAGCCTACAACAATTACGCCAGCGTTTAAGTACCTTGCCGATTGGCACAGATTGCCCTTTGCGTCGTGACTGCACGCCTGATGACTAGAGGAATAGAGAATGAATTATCAACGTGGCATTTTAGCAAACGTGCCGAGTGTTGCCTGTTATTTAACTTTTCAACAATATGACTCAAGCCAAGTTAAAGCTTGTTTACAGCAGTTATCTGCGATGGTTGATGGTGAACAGATTGTCTTGGGTTTAGGTAAGTCTTTGTTATTACAATTAGATTTAGCACATCCGCATTTACCAAACTTTCCTGCTTATACCAGTGCAGGCATTAATATTCCTTCTACTCCTGCCGATGTGTGGTTATGGGTGCGTGGTTCTGAGCGTGGTGAGCTGTTGTTATTAAGCCAACAACTGATTAAAACCTTAGAGGCCGCTTTTCATTGCACTCAAATTGTGGATGCTTTTTGTCATTTGGGTGGTCGTGATTTAACTGGTTATGAAGATGGCACAGAAAATCCTCACGATGAAGCAGCAATAGCCGCCGCTTTTGTGGCTGATGAAAATCCTGCATTAGAGGGTGGTAGTGTGGTTGCCGTGCAACAATGGCTGCACCATATGCCAAGCTTTAACAGGATGAGCAATGAACAACAAGATAATGTCATTGGTCGGCGCAAAGATGATAACGAAGAGTTAGATGATGCGCCCGAATCGGCTCATGTTAAACGTACGGCTCAAGAAAGTTTTAGCCCCGAAGCCTTTGTGTTGCGCCGTTCTATGCCGTGGTCGTCAGGCAAGGATGGTGGTTTGATGTTTGTTGCTTTTGGTCATTCTAGTCACGCCTTTGCGGCACAATTACGGCGTATGGTTGGCCTTGAAGATGGTATTCAAGATGCCCTATTTCAGTTTACACGACCAATCACAGGGGCTTATTTTTGGTGTCCACCTGTGAAAGATGGACGAGTACAATTAGCAGCGTTGTAGAATGGCTTGGCAAAGGAAATCCACGATTGAATTGTTGTGGGTTTCGTGCCTCAACCACACGCTACAACACAATAATATTGTTTTAGCCCAGCAATTAAAAACACTTTGTAAACAAGTAGCTGGGCAAAATGCCCAGCCTACCGCACTGACGCTCCAAGAGCAATCACGCCTTATTGATTGTTAGTCGTCAACCTATAATTACCTACATAAAGTATCGACAACCTTATAATTTTTGCTAATTTTTTCTATCTTATGAAAAACCAAAGAATCAAAATTTTCTTTTTCAACAGATGCAATAATTTTCTCATTTGGCTCAGGTGAAATATAATAGATTTGCAATAATGCAGTTTCTTTTTTATCACAAGAAAGATACATCTCTTCTATAGTCTCATCATAAAAAACCCATTTATTACTGCTATTTAATACTGTTTTATCTTTTGCAAAAACACTTCTTACCCAAATTTTCTTATATCCATTTTCATTATCAATGTTGCATCCACTATAGTAAATATCAATTATTGGGTCACTATAAGCATCATTCCAGCAAAAATTTGCTGGAATGACATCAATTTTACGGCTACCACTCAGGTTATACTTAGTGATATTTTGCTCTTTTTTTATCTTTTCTGTAGCTGGTACAGGTGAGGTTTTGTTTTTACATAATATTTTATTTATCTTTCTTTTGTTTTCAAAAATATCATAACTCATGAAAAACAAATAATTTCCTGCTGCCTCAAAACTGTTATTTAAATAGTAACCCTGTTCTCCTGTATTAATAAATTCATCACAATCACCAATTAGGCTAGTAATAATTGAATCAAAATAAACTTTATCAGAATTAGGTGCTATAAATTTTTGTTCAGATGAAAAATCTATCTTTAAAGCTGATTTAAAAAAAGAATCGCCATTTTTTGTTGTTATTTTATCAATATGGCAGTTGTAAAAAGAAACGCTATAGTCATTATTTTTATACAAAAAATCCCAACAAGCTTCATTATTTCTGTTTAGATTAGCATTTAATAAACTCTGAAAATGAATAAGACTTTTAGATAATCCATCCGCTTTTTCTTTCTTAACCTTTCCACAGGCTGCTTCTAGTATTGCCTCTCCAACAGTATCAGGTATAACCTCATCAAAAGATGCTTCTTTGATATTTATTGACAAACTTTTAACAGCAGAATCATGATAGTAGTATATATTTTGAATTATTGTTGATTGTTTTTTTGCACAATCAAAATAATATAAAGTTTTTGATGAATCAGCCATTTTTTTTGGCAAGTAATCATCTTCTACATTTTTTTGTTCTTTATTTTCCCACTTTATCCATGCTTTCTTATACTTTCCATCCAAAGAAATCGAACATTTGTCTAAAAAAACAATATCCTCTTTTGATGTCTTTGCAATCTCCTCCCAACAAGCTGCACACGCAAAAACAGGCAACATCATAAGTAAAGCAATAAATAAGTGTCTCATCGCAAAATCCTTATTGTTAAAAGTGAAAAAGCTTGCATTTCAGCAAAACTTAGTGTGTAGGATGGGTTGAGGAACGAAACCCATCATTTGCAAAAAATCATCTTAAACAAATATCGAAAACTGCTTTTATCAGCTTAATTCCGTAAAAACAAACAACAACCATGTTTTAAAAACTATCACTAATCGTAAGTTTCGTACCTCAACCACACGCTACAAAACTTTTAACAACTCTGTGACAGGCAAAAATAATTTTAAAGGCTGACTAGGCAATGCCCTAAAACCCATAGTCTGATAAAACTGTGCTGCTTGTTGATTTTTAGCATCAACCGCAACTACCGTCACACCAGCAATTGCGGCTATCTCACAAACTCTATGCAAGGCATGAGACAATAACACCTTCCCCAATCCCTTTCCTTGATGACTAACATCAACCGCAAAACGTCCAATATATACCGTTGGAATAGGATAACGTGCTAAACGCTTTTGTATTTCAGCAGGCATTTCTTCAAAAGCAATCGCGCCAACATTAAGACTATAAAAACCAATAATTTGCTGCTCTGGTGTATAAGCCACATAAGTTTTATTTTGCTGTCGCTTTTGTTGTTGTAAAGCATAAAGCTGAATAAAATTGTTTAAATCCTCCTGCCCACAGTCAAATGTTTTGCGTTGATGGTGTTTATCTAACAAAGCGATAACATATTGCGTCATTTAGATAACGCCATCAAATCACGCAAAGCTTGTGTTGGTTCTTGGGGATTATCTAACGCGTCTAACAAAGCATCTCTGTCGGCATTCGCTAATAGCCACACTTGATGTTGGTTTATAATTCGTAAAGCCGCTTCGTATGATTGATTAAGCATGAAGGCACTCAAATTTGTACCAATCAGTTGAGCAGCTTGTTCAATAACTTGTTTAGCTTGAGCAGATGCGCGTAAATTAATACGCTCCATCGCAATAGTTTGATTGTGCATGACAAAGACCTTTTGTACATAACTATTATGTACATTATAGTCAAAAACAATCAACATAAGGTATCAATCTTGACATTTACTTTAACTTGGTTACAAATCATCTTAGCCCCTAGTAATAGACTATATTGGACATCCGCATGACTAATCCCCTACTCCCCCAACAACAATTGCCTGCTTTTTCCCAAATCACCCCTGAGCTTGTTGTTCCTACCATCGAACAACTATTAAGCCATAACCGTGAAAAAATTGCCGCCATTGCAGACCAACAGCAACCCACATGGCAATCATTACCTGCTCAGCTAGAAGAACTAGATGACACACTCAGCAAAGCATGGTCGTTAGTCAGTCATTTAAATGCTGTTACCAACAGCCCTGCTTGGCGTGATGCGTATAATCAGTGTTTAGCTAAAATTTCTGCCTATTACACCGAAATTGGCCAAAACAGCAAACTCTATCAAAGCTACCAACAATTAGCCGACAGTGCCGACTTTGAACAACTCAGCACCGCCCAACAACAAACTATTAAAAACGCCCTACGCGATTTTAAACTCAGTGGTGTGGCCTTAGCTGATGACAAAAAACAACGTTTTGCCGACATCGAAGAACGTTTATCAGCCTTGAGTGCTAAGTTTGCCGATAATTTATTAGATGCAACACAAGCATGGCATAAACCCTTAACCGACACTGAATTACAAGGCTTACCCGAAGCGCATCAAGGTTTACTGGCACAATTAGCCCAACAACGTGGCTTAACAGGTCATGTTGCCACCTTGGATATTCCTGCATATTTAGCAGTAATGACTTACGCCAATGACCGTGCTTTGCGCCAAGAAGTTTATACCGCTTATGTGACCCGTGCTTCCGAATTAAGTGCCGATGGCAAATTTGATAACTCCGCATTCATGGCCGAAATTTTAAGTTTGCGTTATGAGCAAGCGCAATTATTAGGTTATGACAACTATGCACAATTGTCTTTAGTACCCAAAATGGCTTCTTCGGTTGATGTGGTCATGCTGTTTTTACAAGAGTTGGCGCAACGCGCCAAACCTGCGGCACAACAAGACTTAGCCGAATTACGCGAATTTGCTGCAACGTTGGGAATCAATGATTTGCAACCGTGGGACACCAGTTATGTCTCGGAAAAACTCAAACAGCAAAAACACAATTTGTCGCAAGAAGTATTAAGAGCGTATTTCCCTGCGCCGATGGTGATTGATGGTTTATTTAAAATTGCTGAACGTTTGTATGGCGTAGACATTCGCGCTCAACAAGTTGATGTTTGGGCAGAAGATGTTACCTATTACACCATCAGTGAACAAGGCAAAACCATTGCCTCATTTTATTTAGACCCTTATGCCCGCGCCAATAAACGCGGTGGTGCATGGATGAGCAATTGCCAATCACGCCGCGCGACACAACTACCCATTGCCTTTTTAACCTGTAACTTTAATCCCCCTGTTGGCGACAAACCTGCTTTATTAACCCATGATGAAGTGATTACCTTGTTCCATGAGTTTGGTCATGGCTTACATCATATGCTGACCGAAGTCGATGTCACGGCTGTGGGTGGGATTCATGGTGTGGCGTGGGATGCGGTGGAGTTACCCAGTCAATTTATGGAGCATTGGTGTTGGGAAGAACAAGCCCTTGCCTTAATGACTCAACATATCGAGACAGGCGAGGCCTTGCCTAAAGTATTATTAGACAATTTGTTAGCGGCAAAAAACTTTCAATCAGGCTTACAAACCTTACGCCAATTAGAGTTTGCCCTGTTTGATTTGCGTATTCATAGCCAAGCTCCTTTAACCGCGCAAGGCATTCAAGAGACATTAAATGCGGTACGTGCCGAAGTGAGTGTGATGTCACCTCCTGCCTTTAATCGTTTTCAGCATAGTTTTAGCCATATTTTTGCAGGTGGTTATGCCGCAGGTTACTACAGCTATAAATGGGCAGAAGTGTTGTCGAGTGATGCCTTTTCGCGCTTTGAACAAGAAGGTATTTTTAACCGCGAAACAGGCCTATCGTTTAGACAAAACGTATTGGCCAAAGGCGGTAGTCAACCTGCATTAGCATTGTTTGTGGCATTTAGAGGACGCGAGCCAAGCATTGATGCGTTATTGCGTCATAGTGGCTTAGAAAAGGCTTAATTTTTTAATCTTTCTGATGACCCAAATGTCATGGTCATCAGAAAGAAATTCAAATGGTAAATAAAAAAATGCTCAAGAAACGTTTTATTGCAGGGGCAACTTGCAAACAATGTCAAAAACAAGATGTGATTCGTTGGTGTAAAGACAGCGAAACCGATCAAGAATGGATTGAGTGCGTAAGCTGTGGTTATCACGAAAATCGTGCTGATGCAGTGATGCAAGCCGAGCACCCACAACAAAACGAGAGTGTTGTTAATATTGTTAGGTTTAAATAGGTAAACTTATGAATGCGACACAGTTAGTCCAAAATTACCCTAAAATTATTTTGTTTGATGGTGTGTGTAATTTGTGTGCCGCATGGGTGCAATTTGTCGTTAAACGCGACAAACTTGGACAGTTTAAGTTTGCCTCGGTGCAATCTGCCGAAGGCCAAGCCCTGTTAACGTGGTGTGGTTTGCCAACGACTCAATTTGATACGATGGTCTATATAGAAAACGGCCAAGCCTATTACAAAACTCAGGCTTTTTTTAAAATTGTCGCGCAATTTAATTGGGCATGGCGTGTGTTTGCTAAAGTCTCACAAATTATGCCTGTCGTCATCCGTGACTGGCTCTATGATCGTATCGCCCAAAATCGTTATCGTTTATTTGGCAAACGTGATGTTTGTTTAATGCCTAATGCACAACTTAATCAACGCTTTTTAAATGTTGATTAAGCATAATGCCGCTCTAAATACTCTTGTAATAACGCTTTTATAGACAAGGGTTTACTCAACACATACCCCTGAATTAAATGACAGCCAAACTGACGTAAATAACTTAACTGTCTATCGGTTTCTACACCTTCAGCCACGACCGCTAAGTGCATATGTTTACCTAAGTCTAAAATGGTACGCACAATCGCTCTATCGCCTCGGTCATCAGGTAAACCCATCACAAAAGAACGATCAATTTTGAGTGAGGAGATAGGCAACACTTTTAAACGGGTTAAAGACGAATGTCCCACGCCAAAATCATCCAAACTAATTTTAAAGCCTAATTTGCGTAAAGAACGCATCACACCAATGACTTTATCAGGCTGACGCATAATCATGCCTTCGGTAATTTCTAAACACAAATAACGTGGAGCTAGACCACATTGCTCAGCAATTTCATTAAGTTCATACGGCAAACTGGGATTAGTAAACTCCAAAGCAGCCATGTTAACGTTAAGTTGTAAGTCTTTAAAACCAGATTGTTGCAAATGCAGTAAGTCTAAACAGGCTTGTTTAAATACCCAACGACCAATTTGCACAATCAACCGACTTTGCTCAGCAATGGGAATAAACACATCGGGATGGACAATATCACCATTGGCTCGTCGCCAGCGAATTAATGCCTCAACCGCGACCATACGCATTCCCACCGCGTTAAAATCAAAAATTGGCTGATAGTCCAAAAAGAATTGTTGTTTAACTAAGGCGTGATGCAATTCCGCTTCGATAGTAATTTGTTGAACCAACAATGACCGCTCTTTGGCCAAATCCTCCGAGCTATCTTCCGACACAAAAGTCAGTGCATTACGACCACGCTGTTTGCTTTTGTACATCGCCATATCTGCACTACGCACTAACTCGGCACTTGTCCAACCATTATCAGGAAAAACACTGACTCCAACACTGGCAGAAACGGTTAATTCGTGGCCTGCAAAATAAAATGGCGTTCGTGCTGCTAACAAAACTTGTTCGGCAAGTATCTGTAATTCGGGCAAACTTTGGCTATTACGCGCCAAAATAGCAAACTCATCGCCTCCTAAACGGCCAATAATACTGTTTTCACCGACTAAATTTTGCAAACGGCGAGCAAATTCTTGTAAGACTAAATTACCTGCATCATGGCCAAAACCATCATTAATCGGTTTAAAACGGTCTAAATCAATAAATAACACCGCAAACGATTGTTGATTGGCAGTGGCTTTAAAACAGGCTCGATCTAAAACATCATGAAAATATTGACGATTATAAATGCCTGTTAAGTCATCTATGCGCGCTAATTGTTGAATACTTTCTTGTTGCTCCATGCGTTGAATAGTTTGCGCGACTAACGCGCCAATCATTGCCGACAAATTGGGCAGTTGTGCTTCTTGTTGGCGCGAAAAAAAGCTAAAAAACTCCATCACCCCAACACTATGACGTGTACCATCACTCGATACATACGAAATTGGAAAGGCATATCCCGATTTTAAACCACAGAGCTTGGCACTATTACGGCGCAAAAAACCATAATCATTTTCCATATTTTCAACCCAACTTGGTTGTGACGTATGCCAAACTGTACCCACTAAGCCCTCTCCTGCGCCCATAGACAAGGCCAAACTGTTATCAGTAAAAGGAACTAGAGGTTGTTGTGGATGATGCCAATAATATTTGCAATTTAACCGTGCTTCGGATTGATGACGTTGTTCCATTGCCCAATACGCGCCCCAATCCCAACCCAAATTTTCACACACCAATTGAATCACTTTGGTAATCGCTGCTTCAATTTGTTGCGCCGAGACTAAAAACTGACTGGTGGCAAAACTAAAACGTTCACGCATCAAGGCTAATTTTTCACTGGTATTATCAACAATCACACCCGATTTAATATCATGGTTAACTGCTAATTCGGTGACTTTTAACCAACGTAAACCATTAAGATGGTGCAATACACGACAATCATAAGCATTTAACTGGGTAGATAATAAATTATCCCTAAAAATAGTCTGATCTAAAGGAATGGCTTTTGCTAACACATCGTTTAAATTATAGCAACCAATAGCAATATCTAATAAATGACTTGCACCCTGAGACAATAATAAACGTTGTGAAGGAAGATGTAACCACCAACGGCCAAAGTGTGCCAAATGTTCTACCGACTGTTGAAGCTGATGCAAAATAGGCTGCCAACAACTATCTTGGTTAGCCAAAGTTTGAATCATTTCAACGTCAGGTAATGCTATTTGGCTCATCTTCTACCCCTAACATCTGCAAATTAATGATGTAAAGACTGGACTTACGCATTTCGTTGAAATTATCGCGTTTTGTGAGCATAAAACCGTTACTTCGACTACGCTCAGTAACCATGAAAACGGTTGCAATGCGAATAAATAAGCGATAACCGCGTAAGTCACAAAGAAAACAGATATGCAATAGCTACGCCAGTGCTAAACGTGGATAACTTTCCTTTTGCGAATGTCTTTGACTCTAACAAATCATTTTTCTCTCTTCACACAGTTATTGTTTAACAATCAAACCTAAAATTTAGTGATTAAGTCTAATGGCTCACGCTTTTTAGTGGTTGGATGGCTTTACTCAACAAAAAGATGGTTTTTCTAAAAATGCTATTTCTAGCAGAAAAATATTTCCGTGTTATTATCAAAAACAATTTCGATAAAAATATTTGATCTACATGAAACACGATTTTGACCCTAATAAAGCGGTGATTCCCATTGCTTATCCGCGTTTGTTACTCGATTTGATGGCCGAACGCGGTTTTAGCCGCCAACAGATTTTACATGGCTCACAGCTTGATGAAGTAGTGTTTGATAAACCCGAACAACGTTTAACACCTGCTCAATTTTTATTTTTGATTTTAAATTGTTTTTATTTAAGCAAAGACCCTGCTTTGGGTTATGAAATGGGCTTACGCACGCCTGTCACCTCGCATGGTTTTTTAGGTTATGGGGTCATGAGTTGTGCCAACTTAGAAGAAGCCATTAAATTAGCTGAACGATTTGTTCGTTTACGCACCGTGTTAATGAGTTTTAAATTATCTATAGAAGGTGATTTTGCGATTGTAGAAGCCAGTGCTAACTATCCTGTTGGTTTGTTGCGACAATTTGTTTTTGAAAGTTTATTATTAAGTTTGGCGCGTGCAGGCAGTTTTATTACTGGCAATGGCATGAATAGTGGCGAAATTCATTTTGATTTTCCAGAACCTAGCTATTATCAAGCACATAAAGATAAATTACCGCCGATTTTTTTTAATAAAGCCAGTAATCAATTACGTTTTCCCAAAGCCTTTTTAAAACAACCGTTGATTATGGCTGATCCTGTTGCTGCCAAATTAGCTGCCGAACAATGTGAACGTGAATTGGCATTAATGGATATTAGTGACGATATTCCTAGCCAAGTTAGAGCAATGCTTAATCATCAACAGGGTGAATATCCACAATTAGAACAAGTGGCTGAACGTTTGTTTATGTCATCAAGAACCCTAAAACGGCGTTTACAACAAGCAGGTTTAGGTTTTCAACAACTGTTAGATGAAGCGCGCAAACGTGATGCGATTAAATTGCTGCAAAACACTTCGTTAACCGTAGAGCAAATTGCCTTACGTTTGGGCTATACCGACCCTGCCAACTTCACCCGTGCTTTTAAAAAATGGACAGGTGATACACCCAGTAAATATCGCAGTTAACGTGTGATATTTTTAGTTCTATAACTTTTGGGTGGTTCGTTATACCAGCGTTTAAAGGCACGATTAAAGGCACTTTGCTCGGAATAGCCCAACAACAAGGCAATATCCGTCAAAGAAAGCGTTTTATCCTGTAAATAACGAATCGCTAACTCACGACGGGTATTTTCTAAAATATCCTGAAATACCAAACCACGTTCTTGTAAACGACGTTGTAAGGTTCGTGATGATAAAGCTAAATAACTAGCAACGACGGGCAATGTTGGCTCACCTTCATGCAAGGTTTGCACAATGACATTTTTTAATTTTTCTTCAAAAACATCCGCTTTGGGCAAAACCCCCAGTAATGCTTCAGCTTGTTGTGATAACAAATCTAATAAAGTCTGATCTCTGTGTAATAATGGTGTTGATAAATATTCTAACGGTAAACGGACACAAGTAAACTCTTTATCAAAATCGACAGGACATTGAAAATAATCCAAATAAATTTGGATGTTTTGAGGTTTAGGATTTACAAAACTGACATAGGTAGGATGTAAAGGTTGGCTGGTTAAAATATGCAAAAAACTCGTCAAGGCCGCAATTGAGGTTTCATCAATTAATGCACCGGGTTTGCCATACTCAACCCCCCAGCGTAACTCCATGCCACGTTCATCAATATGCACACTAAAGGGGTTAACGTCATACACCAAACGTTGATAACGGGCAAAACGATTTAAAGCTTCGCCCAAATTTTGACACGACAGCACCAAATAACCCAACACCCCCACATGACGAGGGGCAATTCGTTTACCAATCGCCAAACCTAAAGCCGTGTCATTGACCGCAATCGAAATTCGTTCTAATAAATCCGCCCACAAATGCAAAGGAATACGTGCTTGTTGACCATATTGCAGAATAGCTTCATCTAACTCAGGGATTTTTACATTTTTTTCTTGGACAAAATCACCCAACATACCCAGCATTGAGCCAGTCAAAAAAAGACCTTTAAACATATTTTTCTCTTTTTATTAGCTAATTATTAGTATAATGGCGCAATATGTTAAAAATACTACAATCAGACAATTTTGCAAAGCACAAAAAAGGGAGCAATGCTCCCTTATTAATAAAAAACGACTAACTATTTCAAGCCTAAAACGTCACGCATATCATACAAGCCTGCGCTTTTTGAACCAATCCATGCTGCAGCACGTACTGCGCCGT
>ERZ650309.652-NODE-652-length-16821-cov-5.643385_pt1 | contig 16821 bp, 14 predicted proteins | sample MGYA00376245_ERZ650309 | MGnify/ENA primary metagenome ERZ650309 (study PRJEB26733, sample SAMN07839294) | wastewater metagenome | biome: urban; feature: wastewater treatment plant; material: waste water | place: USA: North Carolina | collected 2016-04-26 ...
CGTTCGCGTTGTGGGACACCCAGGAACGCGAATTGTTCTGCGCCCGCGACCCGTTCGGCATCAAGCCGCTGTACCTGGCGACCGGCTCGGGCGGCACCATCCTGGGCAGCGAGAAGAAGTGCGTCGCCGCACTCGCGGAGCAGGCGGGCATCGACCTGGGTATCGACGAGCGCGCGGTCCAGCACTACACCGTGCTGCAGTACGTGCCCGAACCCGAGACCTTGCAGCGCGGTATCCGGCGTCTTGAGTCGGGCAGCTACGCGCGCATCCGTCCCGGCCAACGGCCTGAGGTGACGCGCTACTTCACCCCGAAGTTCACGGCAGTGCCGTTCGTCGCAGGCTCGGAGCAGCAGCGGTACGACGAGATCACCGCGGTGCTCGAAGACTCCGTCGCCAAGCACATGCGTGCGGACGTGACCGTGGGTGCGTTCCTGTCCGGCGGCATCGACTCGACCGCCATCGCGGCGTTGGCGATGCGTCACAACCCGAAACTGATCACGTTCACCACCGGTTTCGAACGCGAGGGCTTCTCGGAGGTCGATGTCGCGGTGGCCTCCGCCGAGGCGATCGGCGCCCGGCACGTCACCAAGGTGGTGAGCCAGGCCGAGTTCGTCCAGGCACTGCCGGAGATCGTCTGGTACCTGGACGAGCCTGTGGCCGACCCGGCCCTGGTGCCGCTGTTCTTCATCGCCCGCGAAGCCCGCAAGCACGTCAAGGTGGTGCTTTCCGGCGAGGGCGCAGACGAACTGTTCGGCGGCTACACGATTTACCGGGAGCCGTTGTCGCTCAAGGCCTTTGAACGTGTTCCGCGCGGGCTTCGGAAGGGGCTCGGCAAGGCGTCCAAGACACTGCCCGACGGCATGCGTGGCAAGAGCCTGCTTCATCGCGGGTCGCTGACCCTCGAAGAGCGTTACTACGGCAACGCCCGCAGCTTCTCCGACGAGCAGTTGAAGGCCACGCTCGCGCACTTCAACCCGGCATGGACCCACACCGATGTCACGGCACCGATCTACGCCGAGTCCGCGGGCTGGGATCCGGTGGCCCGCATGCAGCACCTGGATCTGTTCACCTGGCTGCGCGGCGACATCCTGGTCAAGGCCGACAAGATGACGATGGCCAACTCGTTGGAGTTGCGGGTGCCGTTCCTGGACCCCGAGGTGTTCGCGGTCGCCGCCAAGCTCCCCTACGACCAGAAGATCACCCGGACCACCACCAAGTACGCGCTGCGGCGGGCTCTGGAGCCGATCGTGCCCGCGCACGTGCTGGGCCGCGCCAAGCTGGGCTTCCCGGTGCCGATCCGGCACTGGCTGCGCTCAGGTGAGCTGTTGGAGTGGGCGCAGGCGACCATCAACGCGTCGCAGACCGATTACCTGTTCGATCGCAACGCGGTGCGGCAGATGCTCGAGGAGCACCGCAACGGGGTGAGTGATCACAGCCGCCGACTGTGGACGGTGCTGATCTTCATGCTGTGGCACGCCATCTTCATCGAAGGCAGCGTGACACCGCAGATCAAAGAGCCCGTCTATCCCGTCGAGCTCTAGGCGAGAGCGGCAGCGATTTCGCCGGCGGCATCGGCGCCGTATGCGGCCGAAAGTCGCTGCAGCGCACTGTCGGAGTCCCAGGTCCACTCCTGTGGGCCGGGTGCTTCGAGCACCAGGGTCGCCACCAGCGACGCCAGCTGGGCGGCACGTTCGAGGCCCAGGCCCGCGCCGCGGCCGGTGAGGAAGCCGGCCCGGAACGCGTCACCGATACCGGTGGGGTCGGTCTTGCAGGTCTCCGGCAGCACGTCGACATGGATGAACGTGCCATCGCGGCCGACGATGTCGACGCCCTTGGCCCCCAGCGTCGTGACGCGCAGCTGGACCTGGCTCATCACCTCGGCTTCGGACCAGCCGGACTTCTGCAGGAGCAGGTCCCACTCGTAGTCGTTGGTGAACAGGTATTCCGCGCCGTCGATGAGTCGGCGGATCTCCTCACCGGACAGCCGGGCGAGCTGCTGGCTCGGGTCCGCCGCGAAGGCCAGTCCGAGCGCGCGACATTCCTCGGTGTGCAGGAACATCGCCTCGGGGTCGTTGGCGCCGATGATCACCAGCTCGGGCGCACCGCCGGCGGCGACCAGATCGGCCAGCTTGATGTTGCGGGCCTCCGACATCGCGCCGGGGTAGAACGACGCCAGCTGCGCCATGTCCTCGTCGGTGGTGCAGACGAAGCGCGCGGTGTACGCGGTCTCGGACACCAGCACCTGCGAGCAGTCCACGCCGTGCGAGGTCAGCCAGGTGCGGTACTCGTCGAAGTCCTTGCCCACCGCGCCGACCAGTGTCGGACTGCCACCCAGGATGCCCATGGCGTAGGCGATGTTGCCGGCGACGCCGCCGCGGTGGACCACCAAGTCGTCGACCAGGAAGCTCAGCGAAACCTTCTGCAGGTGCTCGGCGAGCAGCTGCTCGGCGAACCGGCCCGGAAAGCGCATCAGGTGGTCGGTGGCAATGGATCCGGTCACGGCAATGGTCACGAAGAGTCATCCTTTCAAGCTGATCAGCGGAGCTTACCTAAGCTGACCAGGGTCGCATTTCGAGGTCACGCGGCCGGGGTGCGATAACCTGAGCACAACATGGACGGCGCACATCCGCACCCCGAATCATTCCCGCCCCAACGGATTCCGGGCATGAACCCGTACGGCGGTGAGCCGCTGCCGTACCCGGAGCAGGTGCCGCCGCAATATGGTCAGCCCTATCCGCCGCAGTATCCGGCGGCGCTGCCGCCGCCGGTGCCGTATCCGCCGACCCAGCGCAAGGTAGGTAAGCGGGCGCTGTTGATCGCGGCGGCGGTGGTTGTGGTTGCGGCGTTGATCGGCGGTGTGCTGTTTGCTGTCACCGTCTCAGGTGGACGTGGGTTGTCCGCCGCGAACGCGAAGTCGACCATTCAAGGGTATCTGGACGCCCTGGTACATCAGGACAAGCAGGCCATCGCCCGGCACGCACTGTGTGGGCTGTATGACGAGGTCAAAGACCGCAGCACCGATCTGACGGTGGCGAATCTGGCCAGTGATGCGTTCCGCAGACAGTTCAGTGCGGCCGAGGTGACCTCGATCGACAAGATCGTCATGCTGTCGCCGGACCAGGCCCAGGTCCTTTTCACCATGAAGGTGACGCCGTCGGGCCGCGGGTCGCAAAGTAGCCGGAGCAAGTCCGAGATCCAGGCCGTCGCGCAGATCCTGACGCAGCCCGGTGAATCGTTGGTGTGTTCGTACCTGCCCCGCTCGTCGGATTCCGAGTAGGAATCCGACGGCGGCGGGCGTCAGATCAGTTGAACGAGTCGCCGCAGGCGCAGGAGCCGGTGGCGTTCGGGTTGTCGATGGTGAAGCCCTGCTTCTCGATGGTGTCGACGAAGTCGATGGTGGCACCCTGCACGTAGGGGGCGCTCATCCGGTCGACAGTCAGGGTGACGCCGCCAAAATCGCTGGTCAGGTCGCCATCGAGGGTGCGGTCATCGAAGAAGAGGTTGTAGCGCAGTCCTGCGCAACCACCCGGCTGCACTGCGATACGCAGCGCCAGGTCGTCACGACCCTCCTGGTCGAGCAGCGCCTTGGCCTTGGAGGCCGCAGAGTCGCTCATGACCACGCCGTGGGTCTCGGTGCCGGTGGCACCATGGGTTTCGGTGCTGGTGGCGTCCTCAACAGTCATTGCATCTCCCTGTGCACGCGTGTCTACCTGGAATTTCCCAGTTCCCTTAACGGTACCTTGTCCGGGCGTTATTCCCTCAGTCGTGTGACCAGCGCGTGGCAACCCGGGCGGCCAGGCCGGTCAACTGATTGGCCGCGTCGGTGATGGCCAGCTCGACCGAACCGGCGTGGTCGGCGATGGCGTGGGCCGCAACGACGCCGGCCGCGGTGAGCGCATCTCGACCCAATTGCACCTGTCCGGCCAGCACGAGCACGGGCGTTCGGTGTTCGGCGGCGCCGGCGGCCAGGGCACTGATCACCTTGCCGTGCAGCGACTGGTCATCGAACCGGCCTTCACCGGTGATGATCAGGTCCGCGGCGGCGATGTCCGCGGCCAGCTGTGTGTGTTCAGCGATAACCGCGGCCCCCGCCTCGCGGTGTCCGCCCAGCGCCAGCAGCGCGGCGCCGATGCCGCCCGCAGCTCCGGCGCCCGGCTCGGCAGAGACGTCCCGTCCCGCCGCTTCGTTCAGGTCGGCCGCCCAGCTGTGCAGCCGCTGGGCCAGCACCTCGACGGTGTGCGGGTCGGCCCCCTTCTGCGGCCCGAACACCGCAGCGGCGCCCATCGGCCCCAACAACGGGTGCTCGACGTCGGAGGCGACGATCAGTTCGACCGCTGCGAGCTTGCGGCGGGCGGTATCGAGCCCGCCGAGCGCGTCGACAAGCGCCCGTCCGCCGTCGGTGCAGGCGCTGCCGCCGAGTCCGACGACGATGCGGGTCGCTCCGGCGGCAATCGCGATGTCCAGCAGTTGGCCGACTCCCCCGCTGTGTGCTGCCAGCGCCGTCTGCACAGTCGGCGGTCCACCGAGTAGCGCCAGACCACAGGCCTGTGCACATTCGATGTATGCCGTATCGGCGTCCAGCACCCAGTGCGCCGTGACGTCGGCATCGAGCGGTCCGCGCACGGTGGCTGTTCGGACTTCCCCGACCCGGCCGGCCAGGACCTCGATGAATCCGGGCCCGCCGTCGGACTGCGGGGCCCGGACCAGCGTGTCCATCGGGCGCGCGCGTGCCCAGCCGGTCGCGATGGCGTCGACTGCCTGGGCCGCGGTGAGGCTGTCGCCGTAGCAGTCGGGGGCGAGCAGTACCCGCAGCGCGCCTAGTGTCATCTCGGCAGGTTAAGCCGCCGCCCGTTCGAGTGCAGGGCGGACGACAAGTAACCTGAGGTACGTGAAACTGCTGGGCCGCAACAAGAACAATTCCGGGGCTGACGATGCCGGCGCAGGCGATGAGAACGCCGAAGCTGCCGACCTCACCGAGGCCGGCACCGCCGAGGGCGGCACCACCGCCCCCAAAGGCCGCCCGACGCCCAAGCGCAACACCAAGCGCGGTCCCGTCGCGCCCGCTCCGCTGACCACCGCCGAGGCCCGGCAGCGCCGCAAGGAACTGCGCAATTCCAAGACCAAGGAAGAGCGCAAGGCCGAACGGCTGTCCCGCCGAGCCGACATGGACTCGCGCCGCGAGAAGATGATGTCCGGCGACGAGGCCTACCTGCTGCCGCGTGATCAGGGGCCGGTGAAGCGGTACGTCCGCGACGTCGTCGATTCGCGGCGCAACGTGCTCGGCCTGTTCATGCCGTCGGCGCTGGCGATGGTGTTCTTCATGATGGCGCTGCCGCAGCCGCGCGTGCAGGGACTGCTCTCGATCGCGATGCTGGCGTTGATGGTGATCATGTCGATCGACGGCATCCTGATCGGCCGTAAGGTCAACAAGCTGGTCGATGCGAAGTTCCCGGACAACACCGAAAGTGGTTGGAAGACCGGCTTTTACGCGGCCAGCCGCGCATCGCAGTTGCGCAAGATGCGGGTGCCGCGGCCGCAGGTCTCGCGCGGCGACAAGATCGCCTGAGGCCGGTGCGCACCCTGGTGCTCGGCGGTATCCGGTCGGGCAAGTCGCGGTGGGCCGAGCAATTCCTCGCCGGCGCGACCCCGCCGGACAGCCCCATCTGCTACGTGGCCACCGGGGATGCGAGCGCTGACGGCGACTTCACGAATCGGGTTGCGGCACACCGACTGCGCCGCCCCGCGCATTGGCGGACGGTCGAAACAGCCGAGGTGGCAACCCAATTGCGCACGAGCAGCGCACCGACGCTGGTCGATGACCTGGGCGGCTGGTTGGTGGCGGCGATGGATCGGCAGTCCGCCTGGACCGGCGGTTCTGTGCACCCCGACGTCACCGAATTGACCTCTGCGGTAGCAGCTTTCGAGGCACCGCTGGCACTGGTCAGCCCCGAGGTCGGGCTGACGGTGGTACCGGCCACCGCGTCCGGCCGACTGTTCGCCGACGAACTCGGCACTCTGAACCAACAACTCGCGGCAGTGTGCGATCGGGTGGTGCTGGTGGTGGCCGGCCAGCCTCTGACCATCAAGGAGTCCAGATGACCGATCCCCGGGTCCAGTTTCCCGATCTCACCAAGCCGGACGAGGCGACTCGGCTCGACGCACTGGCCCGGCAAGGCACCCTGACCAAGCCACCCGGTTCCCTCGGGCGCCTCGAAGAGCTGTCGGTCTGGGTGTCAGCGTGCCAAGGCGAATGTCCGCCAAAGCAATTCGCACGCGCCCGGATCGTGGTGTTCGCCGGTGACCACGGTGTCACCGCGTCGGGAGTCTCGGCCTTCCCCCCTGAGGTGACCGGGCAGATGGTCGCCAACTTCAATGCCGGCGGCGCTGCGATCAACGTGTTGGCCGACGTGGCCGGGGCCAGCGTCCGGGTGGCCGATATCGCAGTCAACGGCGATCCGCTGACCCCGGCGATCGGTGCCCACAAGATCCGTCGCAGTAGCGGGAACATCGCCGTCGAAGATGCGATGACCACCGAGGAGTCCATCGCAGCCGTCGCAGCGGGCCGGGCGATCGCCGACGAAGAAGTCGACAGCGGTGCCGATCTGCTGATCGCCGGCGACATGGGCATCGGAAACACCACGGCGGCAACCACATTGATCTCCGCGTTGACCGGCGCCGAGCCCGTGTCCGTGATCGGCCGCGGCACCGGTATCGACGACGAGGGCTGGGCCCGCAAGACCGCCGCGATCCGCGACGCATTGTTCCGGGCCCGCGATGTCCGGGCCGATCCTGTTGCACTGCTCGCGGTGTGCGGTGGCGCCGACCTCGCCGCGATGGCCGGGTTCCTGGCCCAGGCCGCAGTGCGACGGACGCCGGTGCTGCTCGACGGCGTGGTGGTGACGGCCGCAGCACTGGTTGCCAACGAGCTGGCCCGTGGTGCCCGGGACTGGTGGCAGGCAGGTCACCTGTCGACCGAGCCGGCCCACCGAATTGCCTTGCAGCGCTTGCAACTCACCCCGATCGTCGACCTGGGTATGCGCCTCGGCGAAGGCAGTGGCGCGACGGTCGCCTTACCCATCCTGCGGGCGGCTGTCGCAACGCTGGCGTCGATGGCCACGTTCGGCGAGGCGAACGTCGCGGGAAAGAGCTGACCACATCATCGTGATCGGCAGCCTCGCTTCGGCCTTCGCGTTCGGCACGGTGCTGCCGATACGAAGCCGGCATCGGTTCGGCGCCGGAGCCCTCGGCGCATTGCCGGTGGTCGGCTGTGCACTCGGTGTGGTGGCTGCGGCGGTCGTGTGGGGTTCAGCGCACGTGTTCTCCCCTGGCGCCCTGCCCGGGTTGCTGGCCGTGGCGATGCTGCTGTTGTTGACGCGCGGCCTACACATCGACGGCCTCTGCGACACCGTCGACGCATTGGGCTGTTACGGACCACCCGAGCGCGCTCTGGCGGTGATGCGCGAAGGATCGGCGGGGCCGTTCGGCGTGGCCGCTGTCGTGGTGACAATTGGCCTGCAGGCGTTGACGTTCGGTTCGATGGGCCCTGCGGCGGTTGTCGTCGCCGTAGCCTGCGGACGCGTCGCGGTGGTGCTGGCCTGCCGCCGCTCGGTGCCGTCGGCAACGGGCAGTTCGCTGGGCGCGCTGGTCGCCGGGAGTCAGCCGTGGTGGGCGGTGGCGGTATGGACCGCCGCGCTCGCGGCCGCATCGATATGGGCAACCCCACGACCGTGGCAGGGCCCGGCCGTCGTGCTGGTGGCGCTGGCGCTCACAGCCGGTGTGGTGGCACATTGCGTCCGCCGCTTCGGCGGCATCACCGGCGACGTGCTGGGCGCCGCACTGGAATTGACCACCACGCTCACGGCGCTGGGACTGGCCGCGCACTGACTTCCACGTTGATCCTGCGCTGGGGTGACTCGCCACTCGACTTTTCCCGCCGTAGCCGCAACGTCAACGCACGGAGTCAGCCGAGGCGCGTCATCCAGCCGTGGGTGTCGGCGAAGGTGCCGCGCTGGATGCCGGTCAAGGTGTCGCGCAGGGCCATGGTGACTTCACCGGGCTGGCCGTCACCGATGGTGAACTCGCCGGCCGACTCTCCGCTGCCGTACTTGACGTGCGCAACCGGGGTGATGACCGCGGCGGTACCGCAGGCAAACACCTCGGTGATCTCCCCCTCGGCGGCCTTCTTCTGCCACTCCTCGATGTCGATCTTGCGTTCCTCGACTGCGAATCCTGCGTCAGTTGCCAACTGCAGCAATGAATCCCGGGTGATACCGGGCAGCAACGAGCCGCTGAGCTCCGGGGTGACCAGCCGCGCCGACCCACCGCTGCCGAACACGAAGAACAGGTTCATACCACCCATTTCTTCGACGTACCGACGCTCGATGGCGTCCAGCCAGACCACCTGATCGCAGCCCTGTTCGGCGGCCTGCGCCTGCGCGAGCAGGGACGCCGCGTAGTTGCCACCGAACTTGGCCGCGCCGGTACCGCCGGGGCTGGCCCGCACGTACTCGGTCGACAGGTACACCGACACCGGCTTGATGCCGCCCTTGAAGTACGCACCGGCCGGCGAGCCGATCACCAGGTAGCGGTACTCGTTGGCAGGGCGCACGCCCAGGCCGGGCTCGGTGGCGATGACGAACGGCCGCAGGTACAGCGAGGCCTCACCGCCGGCGGCGGGCACCCAGTCGGCATCGACCGCGATCAGCTGGCGCAACGACTCGACGAAGACGTCGGCCGGAAGTTCCGGAATCGCCAGGCGCCGACAGGAGGCCTGCAACCGGGCCGCATTGGACTCGGGGCGGAACGACACGATGGACCCGTCGTTCCAGCGGTAGGCCTTGAGCCCCTCGAAGACTTCTTGCGCGTAGTGCAGGACGATCGCCGACGGGTCCAGCTCGATCGGGCCGTACGCACTGACGCGGGCGTCGTGCCAGCCACGATCGGCGGTGTAGTCGATGGCGACCATGTGGTCCGTGTGGAAGCGTCCGAATCCTGGATCGGCGAGAATCTGGCCCCTTACGTCGTCACTCGTCGGGTTCTCCGTACGGGCAACAGTGAATTCGAGGGGGCCAGAGGTCATAGGGCGATTGTATCGCTCACGACTATCGAGTTTTCCGTCGCTCCGCTCGCCCCTACCGCGTCTTCGCGGCCACGAACGGCGGCGCGACGACCTCGCATTCGAGCGCCCGGCCCCGGACATCAACTGTCACGCGGGCACCGTCGGCGATGTCGGCAGCGGTGTCGAGCAGTGCCAGCGCGATGCCGACCTTCAGACTCGGCGAGAACGTGCCCGACGTGGTGACACCGATCGGGGTCTGCCCATCGAGCACCGTCAGATCCGCACGCAACACGCCACGGCCGACGGCCTTGAGCCCGCGCAGCGTGCGCGCCGGTCCGGCTTCTTTCTCCGCCAACAGCGCGTCGCGGCCCCAGAAGGCGTCCTTCTTCCAGCCGATGGCCCAGCCGCAGCGAGCCTGCAATGGCGAGATTTCAAGGGACAGTTCATGTCCGTGTAGCGGATAGCCCATCTCGGTGCGCAGGGTGTCGCGGGCACCGAGGCCGGCCAATTCACCGCCGGCCGCCGCAACCGCGGTGACGAGCGCGTCGAACACGACACCGGCGCGGTCCCACTCGGGCAGCAATTCGTAGCCGTGCTCGCCGGTGTAGCCCGTGCGGCACACCCGAACCGGGACGCCCTGGTACGAGGCGTCGGCGTAACCCATGTAGTCCATGTCCGTCGGCAGGCCGAGCGCCGCCAGCACCTCGGTGGATTTCGGCCCCTGAACGGCCAGCACTGCGTAGGACCGATGCTCGTCGGTGATAGTCACACCTTCGGGCGCCAGACGCTGCAATTCGGCCACCACGGCGGCGGTGTTGGCCGCGTTGGGGACGAGGAAGACCTCGTCGTCGGAGACGTAGTAGGCGATCAAGTCGTCGATCACGCCGCCAGAGGCATTGCAGCACAACGTGTATTGCGCTTTGCCGGGACCGATACGGCGAAGGTCGTTGGTGAACGCGGCGTTGACGAACTCAGCGGCGCCGGGGCCCCGCACCAGCGCTTTGCCGAGGTGGCTGACGTCGAAGAGGCCGACGGTGTTGCGGGTGGCGTTGTGTTCGGCCACCGTGCCGGCGTAGGACACCGGCATCAGCCAGCCGCCGAATTCGGCGAAACTCGCGCCGAGTTCGCGGTGACGGTCTTCCAGCGGGCCCTTCAACAGTTCACTCACGGCCAGAAAGCCTAGCTGGCAGACTTGGCGGCGTGGTCGACTACGACGCGCTGGAAGCCGGCGGCATCGCCGATGCGCGGGGGCGCGCGCCGCTGATCGAGTACCTGGACACCCTGGGATTCACCGCCGAACAGATGATCGACGCCGAGCGTCGCGGCAGGTTGTTCGGTCTGGCCGGCGACTCGGTGCAGTGGTCCGGGCATCCCACCGAGAGCCTGGCGTCGGCAGCAGCGGCTATCGGGGTCCCACTGGCCGACGTCATCCAGGCCTGGGCGGTGCTCGGACTGACGGTCGCCGATCCCGAAGCATTGGCACTGACCGGCGCCGACGTCGAGGCACTGCGGACCTGGGCGGACATGAGCGCCGCACTCGGCCACGATGCCGGACTCGGCTTCCTGAGGGTCCTCGGAGCCAGCATGGCGCGGTTGGCCGAAGCCGAATCATCGATGACCCGCAGCGGCCTGCCGAAATTGGACCTGGCGAACACTCAGGACGAACTTGTCACCGCGCAGGCGTACCGGTCGGCGGCCGGGTTCATCCCCCGCATCGGCGGGATGATCGACGCCTTCCATCGGCATCACCTGGCAGCGGCGCGTACGTATTTCGACGGTGTCGTCCACCACGATTCGTCGACCGTCGAGTGCGGTATCGGTTTCGCCGATCTGTCCGACTTCACCGGGCTCACCCGTCGGAGCACCGCGGACGAATTGTCGGAATTGCTCAACGAATTCAGTGGCATTGCCGCCGATGTGGTGAACGCCGACGGCGGCCGGGTGGTCAAGTTCATCGGAGATGCGGTGATGTGGGTCAGTGCCACGCCGGAGCTACTGGCCAAGGCCGCACTGGACCTCGTCCACCGGCCGCGGACGCGATACGCCGATGTGCACGTGCGGGCCGGGTTGAGTTATGGATCGGTGCTCGCGACCGGTGGCGACTACTTCGGCAGTCCCGTGAACCTGGCCGCCCGCCTGGTCGCCGCAGCCCGGCCCGGGCAGGTGCTGGTGGCGGCGCCGTGGTGTGACATGCCTGGTGACTGGCCGATCAAACCGCAAGAACCGCTGGAGCTCAAAGGTTTCGACGGGCCGATCACGGCTTATGAGGTGTGTGCCGACCACTGAGCGGTCGTGAGCGCTCAGCGATGGCTAGGGTGAATGCTGTGAGCACTCCCGGTTACCAGTCCCCCGCCGTCACCGTCGCTGCCGAACTGCCCTCCAGCCTGGATGGGGCGGTGCTGATCGTTCCCGTTGTCGCCGGAGACAACGACACGGCGGCGGTGCTGGACAGTGGTTTTCTCGACGCGCAGGCCATCGGCGAGATCAATGCCGCGCTGGGCGTGCTCGGCGCGAAGGGTTCTGCCGAGCAGTTGACCCGGGTAGTGGTGCCGAAGCTGCACAACGCCAACGTGCTCACTGTCGGACTCGGCGCCGCGCGTGAGCAATGGCCTGCGGAAGTGATCCGGAAGGCCGCCGGGGTCGCGGCACGCTCGTTGAGCAACACCGCGACGGTGGTGACCACGTTGTCGGCGCTCGATGCCGAGGCAGCTGTCGAGGGCCTGGTCCTCGGCGCCTACCGCTTCACCGAGTTCCGGAGCACCAAGACCTCGCCCAAAGATCCTGCGCTGTCGGCCATTACGGCGTTGTCCACGGCATCTGACGCCGCCGACAAGGTGGCCCGGGGTGTCGATGTCGCCACCGCCGTGGCGACCGCGCGTGATCTGGTGAACACGCCGCCGAGCCACCTCTACCCGGCTGAGTTCGCCAAGCGGGCAAAGGCTTTGGGCAAGTCGGTGGGCCTGGAGATCGAGGTGCTCGACCGCAAGGAACTGGAGGCGGCCGGCTTCGGCGGCATCGTCGGCGTCGGAAAGGGCTCCTCTCGTGCCCCGCGCCTGGTGCGCCTGACCTACCGGTCGGGCCAACCGAACGCCAAGCGAGTTGCGTTGGTGGGCAAGGGCATCACGTTCGACACCGGCGGCATCTCGATCAAGCCTGCCGCCAACATGCATCAGATGACCTCGGATATGGGCGGTGCCGCAGCCGTCATCGCGACGGTTGTTCTGGCGGCCAAACAGAAGTTGGCGGTCGACGTCGTCGCCACCGTTCCGATGGCCGAGAACATGCCGTCCTCCACCGCCCAGCGTCCCGGCGATGTGCTCACCCAGTACGGCGGCATCACCGTCGAGGTACTCAACACCGACGCCGAGGGCCGGCTGATCCTGGCCGACGGCATCGTTCGGGCGTGCGAGGACAACCCGGATTACCTGATCGAGACGTCCACCCTGACCGGTGCACAGACTGTGGCTCTGGGTGCGCGCACTCCCGGCGTGATGGGCAGCGACGAATTCCGCGACCGAGTCGCCAAGCTCTCGCAGGAGGTCGGCGAGAACGCCTGGCCGATGCCACTGCCCGAAGAACTCAAAGACGACCTGAAGTCGACGGTGGCAGATCTGGCCAATGTCAGCGGCGCCCGTTACGCGGGCATGTTGGTGGCCGGGGTGTACCTGCGCGAGTTCGTCGCCGACGGCGTGCAGTGGGCGCACCTGGATATCGCCGGGCCTGCCTACAACACCGGCGGCGCGTGGGGTTACACCGCCAAGGGTGGCACCGGCGTGCCGACGCGGACGATGTTTGCAGTCCTGGAGGACATCGCCGCCAACGGGTGAGGCCGCCATGCCGAGTGGCCACATAAGGCACACTTTTCGCCGAAAACCGTGTCGTAAGTGGCCGTTCGGCGGCTAGAACAGCTTGGCGCGTGCCGTGCTCCGCAGTACCTGCGGCGCAAAGCGCGACGCCCCATACGCGAGGTAGGCCTCCGGCGTGACGGGGCGGACCGCTTTGCCGTTCTTCACCGACGCCACAATGGCTTTGGCGACTTTGTCCGGGGTGTAGTTGCGCTTGCTGAACATCTTCTCCAGCTGTTGACGCCGCCCGGCGGTTTTGGCGGCGTTGTCAGCGGACACGTCGAACGTCGTGGTGTGCACGATGTTGGTGTCGATCACGCCGGGGCAGATCGTGGTCAGCCCGATGCCCGCCTCGTCGAGTTCGGCACGCAGGCAATCGGAGAACATGTAGACCGCGGCCTTGGACGTGCAGTAGGCATTCATCGCCTGCGACGGGGTGTACGCCGCCATCGATGCCACGTTCACCACGTGGCCGCCCGCGCCGCGCTGCACCATCCGGCCGGCAAAGGACCGACAGCCGTTGACCACGCCGCCCAAGTTGACGTCCAGCACGCGGTCGAACTGCTCGGCGGGGGTGTCGAGAAATGTTCCGGCGTGGCCGATTCCGGCATTGTTGACCACGATGTCGGGCGTTCCGTGGGCCGCGCAGACCGCATCGGCGAAGCGCTCGACCGCGGGCGCGTCGGCGACGTCGAGCACATAGGAATGCACCGTCGCGCCGCGGCTGGTCAGTAGCCCGACGGTCTCCTTCAGCCCTGCCTCGTCGATATCGCTGACGACGAGTTCGGCGCCTTCACGAGCGAACGCCAGTGCCGTCTCGCGACCGATGCCGCTTCCTGCCCCGGTCACGGAAACCAGTGTGTCGCTGAAGTATTGGCGCGTTCCACCAACCTTCGCCCGGCGGAGCGCGCGGCTGGGTTCGCCACCCGCGAGATGGTCGGCAAGCTCATGCACCGAGGTGGCCAACAGTTGCGGGTGCGACATCGGCGACCAATGCCCGGCTTTGATGTCACGGCGCCACAGCTGCGACACCCAGTCCGGGGTCTGGTCGTACAGGTACGGGCGGACGAACTGATCGTGGGTGTTGACGATGATCTGCACCGGCACGTTCACGTAGTGATCTCGGCGGCCTCGCCGCAATGTGCTCCAGTAGTTGGCCGGATATACCTTGAGGCTGTTCGCAGCGTCCGTGCTGAAGCTCTCCGAATGCCGAATCTGACTGTCCGACAACCCATCATGGAGCTTCAGCAGCTGCGGGATCACGGTGGGCGCGGTGGCTCGTACCGCAGCGGGTGCTACCACGGGAACCGAGAACGCCGCCTGATAGGTCAGCCGCAGGAACTGCGATACCCCCTTGGCGAACCGTGACGGGCGGTAGGGGCGCTTGAGTGCCTCCATGATGAAGTGGCGGGTGTGGTCGGTGCTCGGCCCGGACGTCGAGGTGAGCGAGGCGATCCGGTCGGCGGCCTCAGGCCGGGACAGGTATTCCCACATGCCGACCGACCCCCAGTCGTGGGCCAGCACGTGGACCTTCTCCACCGGTGCCAGCGCGTCGATCACGGCAGCGAAATCGTCGGCGTAGTTCGCCATCCGATACGACGAAACATCCTTGGGCACACTGGAATTGCGCGAACCACGGTTGTCGTAGCGGATGACGCGGAACCGCTCGGTCAGGTGCGGCACCGTGGCGTCCCACAACACGTGTGAGTCCGGCCAGCCATGGACGAGCACCACCGTCGGGCCGGCCAGGTTCCCTTCCTCGTACGCCGCGATCCGCGTGCCGTCCGCACTGTCGACCAACCGCATCAAAACCCCCGTCGCCGTTCCCGTAGGTACCCCGTACCCGCGGTACCGGTATGCGGGTGACCCTGCCCGCCTGTGCCCGAGGTGTCAACCTCAGGTTTCTTCGAGTTCCCGCCGCAGCTCGCGTTGCCGTTCGATCCGCCGCCGCGCGTCGTGATCGCGCATCCGCTGCGGATAACCGACCTTCTGTACGTCGTACACGGGGATCTGCAACTGTGCGCTCAATTTGCGAGCGCCGGCATGACCACCCGTGCGACGCCGGGTCCATTCACCGTCGGCCGCGACGAGCACGACGGTGACATCGGTGACGGCCGTCTTCGGCTCGACGAAGGCCTCGACACCGCGATGCCCGGCAACCCACGCGCGCAGGTATGCCACGTTGTCGGCAACGTCTCGGCCACCGGACGGTTTCCGCAAAAAGTCGAACATTCCCACGCTCACCGGGCCCCTTCCACGATCGCCACCTGCGCTTTCAACGCGGCGACGACGACGCGAGTTCCAGCGGCGAGAAAGTCGCCAGGTCTACGGCGACCGAGCGGCTCCGGCATGACAGGATGGGCTTCGACAATCTCTGGCGACGAACGACCTTTCGAGGAGTCAACGCAATGGCCATCTCCGTCCAGATGCCCGCACTTGGTGAGAGCGTTACCGAAGGGACCGTCACTCGGTGGCTCAAACAAGAGGGCGATACCGTCGAACTGGACGAGCCACTGCTCGAAGTCTCGACCGACAAGGTCGACACCGAGATCCCGTCGCCGGCCGCCGGCGTCCTGACGAAGATCGTTGCGCACGAAGACGACACGGTTGAGATCGGCGGCGTGCTCGCCACGATCGGTGAGGCCGGCGAGACCGCTGCCCCGGCACCCGCAGCGCCAGCCGCTCCGGCTCCGGCGCCCGCACCGGAGCCCGCCCCCGCACCCGTGGCGGCACCGGCCCCGCCGCCGCCCGCAGCCCCGCCCGCCGCTGCCGCTCCCGCCGGTGATGCCACCTCGGTCGTCATGCCGACCCTCGGCGAATCCGTCACCGAGGGCACCGTGACGCGTTGGCTGAAGAAGGTCGGCGACCCGGTCGCCGTCGACGAGCCACTGGTCGAGGTCTCCACCGACAAGGTCGACACTGAGATCCCGTCGCCAGTCGCCGGCGTCCTGGTCGCCATCACCGCCCAAGAAGACGACGTGGTGTCGATCGGCGGCGAGCTCGCAAAGATCGGTGTCGCCGGTTCGGCCCCCGCCCCTGCGGCGGCACCGCCCGCTCCGGCTCCCGCCCCTGCCCCGGCGCCGGCCGCTCCTCCTGCCCCCGCCCCCGCTCCAGCTCCCGTCGCAGCACCGGCACCGGCACCCGTCGCGGCACCAGCACCAGCACCCGCGCCCGCCGCACCCGCAGCCGAGGACGCCGGCCCGTACGTGACCCCGCTGGTGCGAAAGCTGGCCGCGGAGAACAACGTTGACCTCGCCTCGGTGAAGGGCACCGGCGTCGGCGGCCGCGTCCGCAAGCAGGACGTGCTCGCCGCAGCCGAGGCGGCCAAGGCACCGGCCGCACCAGCGCCCGCACCCGCCGCGGCTCCGGCCCCGGCTGCTGCCAAGCCCGCTGCTCCGGCACCAGTGCTGGATCACCTGCGTGGAACCACGCAGAAGGCCACCCGCATCCGGCAGATCACTGCCAAGAAGACCCGCGAGTCGCTGCTGGCCACGGCTCAGCTGACCCAGACCCACGAGGTCGACATGACCCGCATCGTGGCGCTGCGGGCCAAAGCCAAGAACTCGTTCGCCGAGCGCGAAGGCGTCAACCTGACCTACCTGCCGTTCATCGCCCGTGCGGTCATCGACGCGCTCAAGGCCCACCCGAACGTCAACGCCAGCTACAACGAGGACAGCAAGGAGATCACCTACTACGACGCCGAGCACCTCGGCTTCGCAGTGGACACCGAGCAGGGCCTGCTGTCGCCGGTCGTCCACAACGCCGGTGACCTGTCCCTCGGTGGTCTGGCCCGCGCGATTGTCGACATTGCCGACCGTGCCCGCTCCGGCAACCTGCGCCCCGACGAGCTGTCCGGCGGCACCTTCACCATCACCAACATCGGCAGCCAGGGCGCCCTGTTCGACACCCCGATCCTGG
>ERZ650309.653-NODE-653-length-16816-cov-7.374978_pt1 | contig 16816 bp, 16 predicted proteins | sample MGYA00376245_ERZ650309 | MGnify/ENA primary metagenome ERZ650309 (study PRJEB26733, sample SAMN07839294) | wastewater metagenome | biome: urban; feature: wastewater treatment plant; material: waste water | place: USA: North Carolina | collected 2016-04-26 ...
AGCAAGTACGGCAAGCTAGATGGAAACAAGATTGTGGTAAATACTTTCCATTCGGACAAACGTAACACTCGTGCCACATTCAAATAATCTTGTGGAACTTGCGATACACCTGCGGAAGTATTTAGAATTATTGGCCAAATACTTGAAATAAAAATCACCCAAATAGAAGCAGGCTCGGCTGCCTTAAAAACTAACAAGCCAATAGGCAACCATGCTAAAGGAGACACAGGACGCAACAAAGAAATCACTGGTGCAAACATATCACCAATAAACTTGACTCGCCCCAAAATGAACCCAAGTGGAATACCTATAGCGGCAGCCATGCCAAAGCCTAAACCTACACGCCCTAAAGAATGTAAAATATTCCAGCCAATGCCTTGGTCATTTGGCCCATTGTTATAAAAAGGATGGGCAAATAATTCCACCGCAGAATGCCATGTGGCAATCGGATTGGGTAACTCCGTTCTAAAATGGCTCAATACTGCCCATGCACATACAAATAAAGCCAAACCTAAAATGGGAGGAAAAGCCCAGCGTACAACAGCTGCTGGTTTAATCATAATGGCTGGCATTTTGAATTTACTCTCATTTTTAACAGGAGAAGACGCTACAACACTGCTTGCACTACTCATGCTTACTCTCCTCTTTACGCTTTAATCGCAAAACTGGCAGCATAAGCTTTAGGATTAGAGCCATCCCATACTTTGCCATCAATTAACTTACTGCTACGCATTGGATTGCTTGGAACAGGGATACCCAATTGAGAAGCGGCTTCTTTGTACAAGTCAATTTGATTAACCGCTTTTGCAACCGCTAAATAATCCACTTCTTTCTTCAATAAACCCCAACGCTTGTGCTGTGTTAAAAACCACATACCATCAGACAAATATGGGAATGAGACTTCACCATTACGATAAAACTGCATGGCATGTTCGTCTTTCCATTTTTTGCCCAAACCATTGTCGTAGTTACCCAAAAAGCGTTGTTCAATCACCGATTCTGGTGCATTAACATAGGCTTTATTAGCAATTAATTTAGCGACAGAAGAACGATTTTTAACATCGTCAATGTAACGGCTCGCCTCTAACACCGCCATAATCATGGCACGCGCGGTATTAGGGTTTTGAGTCATAAAGGCTTTTGTACAACCCAATACTTTTTCGGGGTGGTCTGGCCAAACATCTTGACTCGTGGCAACCGAAAAGCCAATGTTGTCGCTAATGGCACGCGCATTCCACGGCTCACCAACACAGTAGCCATCCATATTACCGACGCGCATATTGGCAACCATTTGTGGGGGTGGCACAACAATGGTTTTAACGTCATTCATCGGGTCAATACCATAAGCCGCTAACCAGTAATACAACCACATGGCATGCGTGCCTGTAGGAAAGGTTTGTGCAAAGGTATATTCACGCTTGTTGGAATCTATCATACGCTTTAAAGACTTACCGTCAGTTACGCCTTGCTCTTTTAATTGATTTGACAACGTAATGCCTTGGCCATTTTGACTTAGCGTCATCAAAATAGACATTTCGCGCGTTGGCCCAGCCACCCCTAGTTGCACGCCATACATCATGCCGTACAAAATATGTGCTGCATCTAATTCGCCATTTAATAGTTTGTCGCGCACACCTGCCCACGACGCTTCTTTACTTGGGGTGATTTTAATGCCGTATTTTTTATCAAATCCTAAGACTGAAGCCACAACAATCGGTGCACAATCCGTTAATGGAATAAAGCCTACTTTTACTTCTTCTTTTTCGGGTTTATCGCTGCCCGCTGCCCATGCACTAGTTGACAAACTCATTGCTCCGCCTCCAAGTAAACCTGCACCCGCAGCCATCATCGACTGTTTCAAAAAATCTCGGCGACCATGCCCTTCTTGGGATGCAGTGTTTGTTAAAATTAACTTTGTATCGTCTTTTGGCAAATGCACCATGATAAACCTCGATTTTGGTAAACTAACACAAGGTGTTTACGCGATTAGCTCCATACAATTACAGTGCCAACTCACGCTTAAACCCCTAGACTTATTTGTCTTAATCTAAAAAAAGCCAAAAAAAAAGCGTCCTTCAGTTGTTTAATAAACTTTTTAAGGTTTATGCCACAACATCCGGACGCCAATGTCCCAACCTAGAAACTTAATAACCAATGAGTATTTATTAAGCATTTAACGGAAGGTTGTTTCCGTTTTAATTCATACAATGAGAGCCAACATTAGCTTAATCTCATTCTTGCTTAGACTATATGCAAAAGCTGTGCCAAGATTTTTTTAGGCTAAAAAGAAGAATTTTCACTATTTAAGTGCGTTTTTTGCACCATGTTAGTGAATGGTGCATTAATAATGCTTTAAAAAAAAGACAACACTGCACTTGAGCCTCACCAAAACAGAGCTTTACTCAATACTCATGGGCTTCAACCCTTCAACAGACTTAGGGCTAACTAAGCTAGCCAACCATGCTTCGACTACGCTCAGGACATAAAAAAACCGCCCTGTGGCGGTTATTATTCTTTTAATCTTTTACATACAAGCTAGGCTAATAATTCATTCATCGCTAATAGTTTTTGAGCAACATCAATAATGCGAATATTTCGGTCCATCGCCATTTTACGCATCGCATGATACGCCTCAGACTCGGTCATACTACGCAATTGCATTAACAAACCTTTGGCACGTTCAACGACTTTACGTTCGTTTAGTTTAGATTCTGCTTGACGAATTTGACTCATCAAGGCTTGATCTTGCTCAAAACGAGCTTGTGCGACCTCCAAAACAGCACTTAAACGAGCTACATCAATGTCTTCAACCACATAAGCTGATACGCCTGCTTTAATTGCTGCTTTAATAGCGGCAGGTTGTGTATCTTCACTCACCATAACAATAGGCCTTGGCTCATCTTGAGTCACCACACAAATTTGCTCTAACACATCTCGGCTAGGTGATTCGGTATCAATAATCACCACATCTGCCTTCAGTTCTGCGACACGCTTAGGAATCATCAATGCTGATGTTACTTACTTCCTCAACAACCTCACATCCCGCTTGTATTAAGGCAGTGCGTAAACGACCCACTTGTTTATTGGTGTCGTTAACCAACAAAACTTTTAACATTGCCTTGCTCCAAAACTGCTAAATAAAAAGCTTTAAAGCAAAGACTATGCCAAACAGACAAAAAACATCAAACTTTAAATCTTAATCAAAAACATCTGCCAAATAAAAGTATTGGCCTGCACTAGCAATGGCATAACAAGATTTATCTTGTAAATCAATACATTCTGCCCACTCAACTAATTGATAAAAAACGCTTCGTGTTAGCAACGCATCCAATTGATCACGAACTCTGATATAAGGTCTAGGCTCGCCTGCATCATTATAATTTACCCATAGCGCGTGTTGCTCATCAATAACCACAACATCTTCTGTCAAGGTTTTAAAACGTAAATAGGCAACACCATTTTCAACAACTCTTTCCACATGTGTTGCCAATAATGGCGCATCTTCAACCTGAATACGAACCTTCTCCACAGGTGTCACTAAATAAAAATGACCATCTTCTTCTTTACGCAAAATTGTACTAAACAATTTGACTAAGGCATGTCGCTGAATCGGTGTACCTTGATAAAACCATTCACCATTAGCCTTGATTTGCATATCAATCTCACCACAATAAGGCGGATGCCACTTATGAATGGGTGGCAAACCTTTAGGTGCATTGCCCTGCTCATCTTGCAATAAACGCGCAATGGTTAAAGGATCTGCTTTTATTTGTGAATGCTGGGTCATAACAATTCCTGTTGATTGTCTAACAAAATATCGTATAAAACTTGTAAACTACCGCAACAATACAAAACGCTTATCATAAAAGCGAATGATTGACTTATTTAGCTGTAACTTCATCGTGCTTAGCCATTGAACAAGGGCAAGACCACACGTTAAGTTAAGCAAAGATAAGCATTTATAGGTGTATTATTGGTGGTTTTAACCAAAATTGCGATTAATTTGCGATTTTTAGCCAACATTCTGTCGTAAAGAGTTGGCCTTTATACCCTATGCTTTTATACTATCGCGCCTAAAATTTTAGACTAGCTTACCCCAGCTAAATTGCGAGGAGATTAACGTGGAAAGAGAAGCAATGGAATTTGATGTCGTCATCGTTGGTGGCGGCCCCGCTGGTTTATCTGCAGCGATTCGTTTACGTCAATTAAGCATTGAATCTGGCCATGATATCTCGGTATGTCTGGTTGAAAAAGGTTCTGAAATTGGCGCACATATTTTATCTGGTGCAGTCTTTGAGCCACGCGCTTTAAATGAATTATTTCCAAATTGGAAAGAAGAAGGCGCACCACTCAATACGCCTGTTATCAAAGACGAAATTCACTTATTGTTTAGTGAAACTCGTAGCAAGCTTATGCCTGATTGGGCTGTACCAAAAGCCATGCACAACGAAGGTAACTACGTTATTAGCTTAGGTAACTTAGTTCGTTGGTTGGGTACAAAAGCGGAAGAGTTAGAAGTTAACCTCTTCCCAGGCTTTGCAGCTTCTGAAATTTTATACCATGAAGATGGTAGCGTAAAAGGTGTTGCAACTGGTGATATGGGTATTGGCAAAAATGGCCAAAAGAAACACTCTTACACCGCAGGTTATGAATTACACGCTAAATACACCTTATTTGCTGAAGGTTGCCGTGGTCATTTAGGCAAACAATTAATCAGCAAGTTTGAATTAGACAAAGACCGTGACCCACAACATTACGGTATTGGTATTAAAGAACTTTGGGAAATTGATCCTGCCAAACATAAAGCAGGTTTAGTATTACACGGTTCTGGCTGGCCATTAAGTGAGTCTGGCAGTGCTGGCGGTTGGTTCTTGTATCACGCCGAAAACAATCAAGTAACTCTTGGTTTGATTACTGACTTAGCATATAGCAACCCATACTTATCACCGTTTGATGAAATGCAACGTTGGAAACACCATCCCGTTATCAAGCATTATTTAGAAGGTGCAAAACGTGTCTCTTATGGTGCACGTGCCATTATTAAAGGCGGCTTAAACTCCTTACCTAAATTAACTTTTGCAGGTGGTTGTTTAATTGGTGATGATGCAGGCTTCTTAAACTTTGCCAAAATCAAAGGCTCTCATACTGCCATGAAATCTGGTATGTTGTGTGCCGAAGCGGTATTTGAAGCTTTAAAAGATGGCCGTGAAGGTCATGACGAAGTCACAACTTATACTGAAAAATTCGAAAACTCTTGGTTATATGAAGAGTTACACCGCTACCGTAACTTTGGCCCAGCCATGCACCGCATGGGCTTCTTAATGGGTGCGGCGTTCAACTTTATCGACCAAAACATTTTGCCTGGTGGTTTCCCGTTCACTATCCATGACAACAAACCAGACTATGATTGTTTAGATCGTAAAGATTTGGCGCGTAAATTGGAATATCCAAAACCAGATGGCAAAATCAGTTTTGATAAACTGTCTTCTGTGTTTATTTCTGGTACAAACCACGAAGAAGATCAGCCGATTCATTTACAGCTCAAAGACCCCAACATTCCAATGAGCAAAAACTTGCCATTGTATGATGAGCCAGCGCGTTTGTACTGCCCAGCAGGTGTGTATGAAGTGGTGTCTTTAGCAGGTGAACAACGTTTACAAATCAATGCGCAAAACTGCGTACATTGTAAAACTTGTGATATTAAAGACCCTTCTCAAAACATCAACTGGGTAACACCAGAAGGTGGTGGTGGGCCTACATATCCTAATATGTAAACTTAATTGACATTTAGGGACTTAGACTCATCTAAGTCCCTCTACTATCAAATTAATCGTCTATATTTCCTCATTCTCTCATCAACAAATATTCACCAGTAAACAGCTAATCTGGCTACTCAATCACATATCTGACCATTAGTCATTTCATGGGACACCAATTAACAAGCTTAGATGTTATCATTAACCTTATGAAAAGCATGGTTATAGGGCTATTAGTGTTTTGATTGTAATTGCAAAATATCAATAGCCTCTCATCTATGCTTAAAACTCCAACATCTTTAGGACTGACACAGTGATTTAGTAGCTATTGACGTTTTGCGTATGGGCAATCAAAAAATCAAGTATTATTGATTGCATGTATTTGTGGCAGCACTAAGTCAGTTCTAGTCTTTTTATTTAGGCGCATTATGAGTTCGAATGCTTATATTTTATTTGATAATGGCTCTCACAAATGTATTAGTTTTTCCACATTAGTCAAAGGTGAAGGTGTACAAGCTAATCAATTTTTGATTATTCATGATAAACACGCGGCAGTGATTGATCCAGGTGGAGATTTAACTTACACACCATTAACATTAGAATTGATGAAACATATTCGACTCCAATCACTAGACTATGTTATTGCCTCGCATCAAGACCCTGACATTATTGCATCTATGCCTCGCTGGTTAGTACATACCAGTGCCACAATTGTTGCCTCTAAATTATGGGCAAGATTTTTACCACATCTCACCTCAGCATTTATGAGTGAACGTATTAGAGATGATTTCTCTGAGCGTTTGATTGAGCTACCAGATATAGGACAAGATATTCCTTTTGGTGACAGTGTCATTAAAGCGGTACCAGCACACTTTTTACATTCTGTTGGTAATTTCCAGTTTTATGACCCTGTGTCAAAAATTCTATTTTCTGGCGATATGGGTGCATCTTTGGTTGATGATGCTCAACATCCAGTTAGCAATTTTGAAGCACATATTCCTAGCATGAAAGGCTTTCATCAACGTTATATGTGCTCAAATAAAGTCACTAAATTATGGGCAAATATGGTGAGAACAATGGATGTGGAGATGATTGTTCCTCAACATGGTCAACCATTTGCTGGTAAGGAAATGATCAATAAATTTTTAGATTGGATTTCAGATTTAGAATGTGGCATAGATTTATTATCACAACATAATTATCGCTGCCCATAAGTGAGATGTAGGGCGATTTAATCGCCCTAACCATGACTAATCTTCATCATCCTCGCCACCAACCTCCATTTTTAACTCTTTAATTTTGCGAGTTAAGGTATTTCGCCCCCAACCTAAAACTTCGGCAGCATCACGACGACGACCACCTGTATAGTTTAAAGCGGCAGTAATCATAATTTTTTCAAAGGTAGGTAAGGCTTGCTCTAACAGCATTTTTGTGCCAGAAGAAAGCTCTTTACGCGCCCACTCAGCTAATGCTTGCTCCCAAGACTGAGCAACTCTCACCACTTCATGACTGCTAATTTGTTGTAATTCTGGTGGCAAATCTGTTGGCAAAATCTCTCGGCCAGAGGCCATCACTGTTAACCATCGACAAGTATTCTCTAGTTGACGGACGTTACCAGGCCACGGCAGCTGTTGTAAGAAAGTAGCCGTTTCTAATTTTAAAACTTTTGGCTCGACATTTAATTCTTTTGCTGCTCGAGCCAAAAAATGCTGTGCCAGCATGGGAATATCTTCACGACGATCGCGTAAACGAGGAATATGTACACGAATCACATTTAAACGATGATATAAATCTTCCCTAAACTTACCCTCAGCCACTAAACGCTCTAAATTTTGATGAGTTGCGGCAATAATCCTGACATCAACTTTAACAGGTATATGCCCGCCTACTCGATAAAACTCACCATCGGCTAATACCCTTAATAAGCGAGTTTGGGTATCTAAAGGCATATCACCTATTTCATCTAAAAATAATGTGCCATGATTAGCTTGCTCAAAACGACCTTGACGTAATTGATTGGCTCCCGTAAATGCACCTTTTTCATGACCAAATAATTCTGACTCCATTAAATCTTTAGGAATTGCTGCCATGTTTAAGGCAATAAATGGGCGACTAGTGCGCGGTGAATGGCGATGCAAAGCGTGTGCAACCAATTCTTTACCTGTACCAGATTCACCATTAATCAAAACAGTAATATGCGAGTGTGATAGCCTACCAATAGCACGAAAAACTTCCTGCATCGCTGGAGACTCACCAATAATATCTACACCTTTGGTTTGACTAAGTGCAGGCAAGGTGTTTTGAAACTGCTCGTGATGATGCGCAATTGCTCGTTTAACTAAATTTATTGCTTCATCAACATCAAATGGTTTGGGTAAATATTCAAATGCACCGCCTTGATAAGATGAAACCGCCGAATCTAAATCAGAATGAGCGGTCATAACAATGACAGGAATATCAGGATAATCGACCCGAATTTTAGCTAATAATGTTAATCCATCAATATTTGGCATTCTAATATCGGTGACAATGGCATGAGGCTGCTCTTTTTGCAATTTGCTTAACAACACTTGAGCATCATCAAAGGCAGTTGCCTCTAATCCCTCTTGCATTAATGCTTTTTCTAACACCCAACGTATAGAACGATCATCATCAACTATCCATACTTTATCGTTTGCTGGCATGGCCATTCTCCAAAGGTAAAAAAATACTAAACACTGTTTGCCCAACTCGAGATTCACACTCAATCAAACCGTGATATAAATGAACAATATCTTGAGCAATTGCCAAACCCAATCCTGAACCACTCGCACGCCCTGTCACCATTGGATAAAAAATCGTATCAATTAAATGTGCAGGAATACCAGGCCCATTATCAATAATATCGACTCGCAACACTAAACGATGACGCACCGAACCAATGGTAAACTGTCTTTGTGCGCGTGTTTTTAAGGTGATCATTGGCGGCAATTGTTGCTTAACATTTTCGCGTAATGCTTGTAAGGCATTACCTGTAATATTCAAAATAGCTTGAATGAGTTGATCTGGATCAGCAGTTAACTCTGGCAAAGATAAGTCATAATCGCGGACAATACTTACCTCGCCTTCGGCTTCAACCAAAATTAAAGAGCGAACACGTTCCAAGCATTCATGAATATTAATAGATTGTAAATCTGGTAATTTGCGTGGCCCCAACATTCGATCAGCCAAATTTCGCAAACGATCAGCTTCTTCAATAATAATTTGGGTATATTCTTTAAGATTATTGTCAGGTAATGCTCTTGCCAATAACTGAGCCGCACCACGAATTCCACCTAATGGATTTTTAATTTCATGGGCAACACCACGCACTAATTGCTTAGTCACTTGATGATTGGACAAAATAGATTCTTCACGTGAAATACGCAATAAACGATCAATTTGTTGAATTTCAATTAATAGTTCTGGTGGCTGATTCGGCGTTAATAATGATGCCACCGTATAATCGACAACCACTTCTTGAATACCTGCCACACGCAAACGAGCTTCACGTTTAGTAAAAGGATGGGCAGTTTTGAGAGTATTTGCCATTTTATGTAACGTACTGTCGCCATCAGTATCAAAAAATATTTGCGCCAATGGTTGACCTACTGCTCGACTTCGACTAACGGCCAATAACATTTCAGCCGATGGATTAAGATAAGTTAGACATAAATGCTCATCCACTAACAGCACTGCTGTGGTTAAATGCTCTAACAAGAGTTTGTAGCTAGGTGGATTCAACACTATATTCCTCTATCAGCGTAATCTTCTTTGCAGACCCTACAGCAATATCCGCACCAACTTTTAACACAACGCATCACGACTTAGGTACTTCAGTAAATTTAGTACATTTTGCGAGCATTAAGCGGTAAAAAAAGATTGCAAGATGAGTCAATAAACAATAACTACGAAACTCATCATATAACTGATTGTTTATTTATACAGATTTAAGACGAAACAAAGCAGAAAAACACATTACAACTGAATTTTAGATTGAGAAAAATAGATTATTGAGTTTTTTATCATTTAAACACAGGACTTGCACCAAAAAAATGCAAAATAACATTTTTTTCGCACCAAATATGAACCTTATTATTCATAACTCACTGAAACGACCCAAAATGTTGCTTTCCCCATTGGTCTTTCTACTGTTACTTCATCATCAACGACTTTTTTTAATAATGCTTTGGCCATAGGTGCATCTATACTGATCCAATTTTTTTTAGTATCAATTTCATCAGCGCCCACAATTCTAAAGGATAATCGTTCTTCGCTGTCAACATCCTCTAATGTAACCCACGCTCCAAAAAATATTCGTTGGCGGTCTTTTGGTTTTTCACTGACAACTTTTAGCTCAGGAATGCGTTTTTGCAAAAACCTGACTCGTCTATCAATTTCACGCAGTAATTTTTTACCATAAATATATTCGGCATTTTCGGAACGATCACCTTGAGCAGCAGCCTCACTCACAGAACGTGTGACTTCAGGCCGTTTAACTCGCCACAAATAATCAAGTTCATCTTGTAAGTTTTTATAACCTTCAGGCGTAATCAGATTACTTTTGGGTGGTAATGGAGAACGATAATAACTCATAATAATCAATATATTATAAAAAAAGCTTCAGATCAGATTAAATAAACATCAAAACGACTACTTTCCCCCTCATACACTAAAGAAGGCGTTTGTGCCGCTAAAGGTTGTGCATGACGTGGCCGCTTCACTACGACTCTTTTTTGGGCAACGGCTAAGGCTGGAGCTAATAACGCATCGGCATCATCATCTGCACCAACAGCGACATGAAAGCTTTGCATATCTTGTTTGACTTTAGCACTGTTATTTCGATCAGGAAACATTGGGTCTAAATAAACAACATCAGGATAATCAATGGCTGATAAATCTTGTAAAAACTCAACAGCATGACCATGATGCAAAGACATTCTAGGCAAAAATTCTTGTAAAAAAGGCTCTTGTGCTGCGCGTTGCCAACCATCAAACAGCATAGCTGCTACCAATGGCGAGCGTTCAATCAATTGTACTTGGCAACCTAATGACGCCAACAACAAACTATCTCGACCAAAGCCTGCTGTGGCATCAATCACTTTAGGTAGATAATCTTTTTTAATACCACACGCTTTAGCCAATAACTCGCCTCGACCACCACCATGTTGTAAACGCCACAACAAAGATTTGTTTGCCCAATCAACCATGACTGGATTAGGCAAAGGTTTGCTTAACGGTTGTAAGGCAACTTGCCCTGCCAATAAAATGGCCAAGCTGCCCTGCTTTTGCCATGCCAAGATGGTCTTACGCTCGGTATTAGCCAATAAAAAAGCCTCAACACCGAGTGTTAAGGCTAATTGTTGAGCTTGTTGTTGATAGTCAGCTAAATACAAAATAAACATTAATGCGACCAGTCAATCAAACCAAACCATGCGGTTGCTAAAATAAAACAACCAAAAACAATTCGATAATAAGCGAATATTTTAAAGTCATGGTTGGCAACATACTTGACTAAGGTACGCACTACCAATAAACCTGCAATAAATGCAGCTATAAAACCAACGGCAAATACAGGAAAGTCCGCCATAATAAAATCGTCACGACTTTTATAGACATCATAAGCTGTGGCAGCAACCATCGTTGGAATGGCTAAAAAGAAGGAAAACTCTGCTGCTGCTTTACGTGATAAACCAAAAAACAGGCCGCCAATAATTGTTGCACCAGAGCGAGATGTACCAGGGATTAAGGCTAAACACTGAGCAAAACCTAGTTTTAGCGCATCTAAAGGTTTCATATCATCTACTTCTGGTACGGTAATTTTGTGTTGACGATTTTCGGCATACAAAATGACAAAACCACCAATCACCAATGCCGTCGCCACCGAAACAGGGTTAAACAAATAACCTTTAATAAAATCACGGGCAAACAAACCAATAATTGCTGCTGGTAAAAAAGCAATTAAAATATTACTGGCAAATATCCAAGCTTGTTGTTGCCTTGCAAATAAACCCTGAGTGACATTAATTAAACGCTGACGATATTCATAACATACTGCCAAAATTGCACCAAGCTGAATCGCCACTTCAAAAACATGGCGTTTTTCGGGTGTCCAAAAATTAATTAATGACGCGGTAACAATTAAATGGCCTGTACTAGAGACTGGCAAAAACTCTGTTGCCCCTTCAATCAAACCCATTAATACGGCTTTTAATAATAAAATAATATCCATCTAATACTCTCTTAGGATTTATTGGGCAACTTTTGCCAAACACTATCACGCAAATAAACTGGTAAGGCTAACTCTGGTGCTTGAGCTAAACCTTGTTGCCATGCTTGTTGAGCCAATACGGCCACATCATAAGCTTGTGGATGAATATCTAAAAAAACTTGCTGTATAGATGTCTGCTGTTTTATCTCATCAGCATAAATCGTACCACTCCCCACCAAAGTCCAATTTTGTTGAGGGATATTCGGTACTTGCTTAGGTGAGCAAACCACTTCTTCAATAACAGGCTGCATTAACTGGCCACTTAACTGATAAGCCCCTAAATAAATTTCATTCATACGCGCATCAAAAACACTGATCACTTGTTCTTGCTGTAAAACACGATAAGCTCCTTGCGCTAATGTTTGTAAACTCGAAATAGCCAACACAGGTAAATCCCAACCAAAAGCCAGACCTTGCGCCGCTGCCGCCGAAATACGCACACCAGTAAATGAACCAGGCCCACGACTATAAGCAATTGCCGTTAAAGCTTGGGGCGATAATTGGCATTGTGCTAATAACTCATCAACCATCGGTAATAATAATTGGGTTTGTAAGCGCGGCGCATACTCATAACGGCTGATAATTTCGCCATTATCTAAATGAATCGCGACAGAACAAGCTTCACTGGCGGTATCAAGGGCTAATATAGGCATAATCAAACAGTAAATGTAAAATGCAAAAAGACTCGCGCTTTATACGCATATTGTTGATACCTTGCAATCACTGTGAAGAGATTTTTTTAGCATGAAACAACCGCCTATTTTTTCGACCTTAATTTTGGCAGGAGGTAAAGCCACTCGCATGAATGGCCAAGATAAAGGCTTAGTCATTTGGCAAGGTCAACCTTTAATTAGTCATGTCTTAAAAAATCTGCCTAAAGATGACATTGTCATTAGTTGCAACCGTAATTTAGAGCTTTATCAGCAATATGGCCGAGTTATTAGTGATACAACGCCTAATTTTGCAGGGCCTTTAGCAGGCATAGCGGCAACACTGCCTCACTGTCATCACGATTGGGTATTGATTACTGCTTGTGATATGCCCTGTTTGCCAATCGGTATTGCCGAATATTTATGGCAACATTTAGAAGATCAAAAAATTGCAGTAGCGCACGATGGAGAGCATTTACAACCTTTATTATTATTGGTGCATCGTAGCTTGGCAGAAGATGCACAACAACAAGTTTCACAAGGTTTTAGCTCTGTTTACAAATGGCTACAAAATCAGCAACATACCATTGTATATTTTAAAGATAGAAATATTTTTAATAATATTAATAGGTTAGATAGGATGTGTTGATGTGCTTGCAAAACGTCAGCCCCCCCCTAAAGGTTTAGTCTAAAATCTATTCTTCATCCTCAGGAAATTGAGTATCCCATTTTTTACACATTTGTTGACGAGGCAGCACTTCTCTCAAAGTTTTATTGACCTCATGGCTTAATTCATCAGCTTGGCGAGCCGCTCTTCTTGCTAATTTACCTACACCAACCTGTTTGGTCACTTGTAATCCTAGTTGCAAAGCAGCACTAGCTGCGGGCACAGACTCTTCGGTTTTTTGCTCTATATTTTCTAAACGTGTTAAAATTTTTTCGACTCTTGCTTCAACTTTGCCCGCTTCTTTAACACGTCTAGCCACAATTCTATCCTCATCACGCTGCATCAAACGTTTGCGTAATGCTTCTACTTGCTTGGCGATTTCTTGCTCTCGGCGTTGCTCTAATGAATCGGCAAATTCTTGTATGCGGTCTTCTGCTTGTTTACGTAAATCTTTAATATTTTTTTCTACATCAACACGTTTAGCCAATAAAAAAGCTTCTTTTGCCTCTTTAACGGCTAATTGTGCTGAATCTTGGCCAACAGCTTTAACCAAAGCCACTGTTTCATCAACTTTTTGTAGGGCTTGTTCAATACGATCTAGAGCCAATTCAGCTTTTTGTTTGAGTATTTTTTCTAAATCATCCCATGTTTCGGGCAACAAAGGCGTTTTTTCTGCACGCATAACAAGTCCTTAGTGATAATATGGCATAGTTTGCCAAAAAGCCTGCAAGTGTGGTGTGACTAATTGTGCTAATAACTCTATATGATCTGCGCGTTGATTTAAAGCAGGAATATATTGATATTGTTTGCCACCTGCATCTAAAAATAAATGTTTATTTTCTTCTGCCAATTCTTCTAAGGTTTCTAAACAATCAGCTGAAAATGCAGGAGAAACGATTTGTACCGATTCTACGCCTTGTTTAGCCCATTCTGCCAATAAAATATCGGTATAAGGCTTAACCCACTCTTGTTTGCCAAAACGAGACTGAAAACTAATCGCCCACTCATCGTCTTTTAAACCCAAAACATGGGCAATATGCGCGGCTGTACAACGGCAACGTTTAGGATACGGATCACCTTTATCGGCATAAGGTTGTGGAATGCCATGAAAGGACATTAATAATTTTTGCGAAGTGCCGTGTTGTGCGCGAAACTCACGAATACTATTAGCCATCGCTGTAATATATTGCGGATGGGCAAAATAGTCCTTAATAATGGTAAAACTAGGTAAATTGCGCTGTGTGGCACACCAACGCTGCATGGCATCATATACAGGTGCGGTGGACGTTGCAGAATATTGAGGAAATAAGGGCAACACCACAATATGTTCCACACCTTCACTGCGTAATTGATTTAAAGCAGATGGTAAACTGGGATTACCATAACTCATGGCTGCTTTAACAATCACTTGTGTTGCCACAACACCTTGTAATTGCTGAGTTAATAATTGGCTTTGGTGTTGCAAAATAGTACGCATTGGCGAATCTTGATGCCAAATAGCCGCATACAATTGCGCCACTCGTTTTGGCCTAAATGGTAAAATAAATAAATTTAGAATGATTTGCCACACCACTGGCGGAATTTCAATCACCCGCCGATCACTCAAAAACTGTCGCAAATAACGACGTACAGCTTGAGGAGTTGGCGCATCAGGTGTGCCTAAATTAACAAGAACAACGCCTAATGGTGGTGCTGAATTTGCTTTCATATTTATATCTCTAATTCTGGAAAGTCCGTTAATTTTATGGATAATAAAATCTTTGTCTCTAGCACAAAACAAAAAAGGCCGTTAATCGGCCTTTTTTTGTGCATAGACACGTATTATTTTAATACAGAAGTGACTTTGGCACTGATCGCTTCAACAGAGCCAACACCTTCAATACGTGCGTATTTTGGTGCAGTCGTGTCACCACTAGCGGCTAATTGTTGATAGAAACCCACTAATTGTGCCGTTTGCTGATGATAAACCTCTAAACGTTTTTTAATCGTTTCTTCTTTATCGTCATCACGTTGCACGAGGTCTTCGCCAGTCACATCGTCTTTACCATCCACTTTAGGAGGATTGTGTTGAATATGATATACACGACCAGAGTTTGGATGTACACGACGGCCAGATAAACGACTAATAATTTCTTGATCTGGCACAGCAATTTCAACAACGTGGTCAATCGCAATACCAGCATTAATTAAGGCTTGAGCTTGAGGAATAGTACGTGGAAAACCGTCAAATAAACAACCATTGACACAATCTGGCTGAGTTAAACGCTCTTTTACTAAACCAATGATAATTTCATCAGAAACTAAACCACCCGCATCCATAATTTTTTTAGCAGCAACACCCAATTCAGTGCCTGCTTTTACTGCGGCACGCAACATGTCGCCTGTAGAAATTTGTGGAATTTGAAACTGTTGAGTAATTACTTGGGCTTGAGTGCCTTTTCCTGCACCAGGTGGGCCTAATAAAATAACACGCATAATGCTCCCCTAATTTAAAATAAAAAGCAAAAATTTTGCCAAGTTTACCATAAAAATTATTTACGGCTTTACTTGATTAATTAACAATTCAATGTGTTGTAGCTTGCCGTTTTGTGTGACAGGCACTGCTATCGCTTCTAAATCACCACTTACTCCTTGTGGAGTACCTGTTTTGCTAATTCTTGCTCCCACCACAACCGACTCAACTGTGGATAGTTTCATGGTCGGCATCATACTTTGTTTATCAGTTAATGCAACTACTAGCGGAAAACGGCTAACAGGCTGACGAACGACTGCCAAAGGTATTGGTGAACCATTTAAAGCACGAGCAAAAACAAATAAAGTATCATTTGGCTGTAAACGAGACTGCAATTCTTTTGCCAATTTGACGGTAACTTCAATACCAGTTTGATTTTCAGCTAACTTTTCCCCACCCTGTTGAGCAATGGCGATGGCTTTGTCGATTTCCGTTAAAGCATCAGATTGACTTTCACCCATACGTTTAATATGCACTTGTTTTAAGCGCGGCAAAAACACCAAAGCACTGGCATAATCACCAGAACGATAAGCCCCCATACCCATTAACAACAATGCCCCTTCATGCTGAGGGTTTTTGTTTAATACTTGCATTAATAATTCGCGGCTTAATGTGCTCAATTGCCCCCGCTGCGAAAATACTAAGGTTTGGGCATAAGATAAAGCAATATCATCACGTTGAGGGTCTAAACGATTGGCATGGCTAAAAGCTATCGCCGCTTGGTCAACTAACTCACCTTGCAAAAAAGCCATCCCTAACATATACCAACCATCGGGATTTTTTGGCTCTTCTTGTAGGCGCAACTGCATCACGCGCGCAAAGTCGGCCAGATTTTGTTTCTCTAATTCTTCTGTAGTGGGTTGCATACCAACAAACAGCTTATCGACTACTGGCCCTGTTTGCGTTTGTACTTGCCACCAATGCCATAACTTAGGCTGATAC
>ERZ650309.654-NODE-654-length-16806-cov-4.912960_pt1 | contig 16806 bp, 20 predicted proteins | sample MGYA00376245_ERZ650309 | MGnify/ENA primary metagenome ERZ650309 (study PRJEB26733, sample SAMN07839294) | wastewater metagenome | biome: urban; feature: wastewater treatment plant; material: waste water | place: USA: North Carolina | collected 2016-04-26 ...
CTGCGCAAGGTTGTAGGTAAAGCTGTCGTAGTTGTCGATGAGCAGGATCATCGCGCTGCTCCCTGGAAGTAATCCTTGACGGCTGCGACGAACGCATCGATGTCATCACGCGAGACGTCAAGGTGAGTCACCAGCCGTGCCGCATAGACGCCCTGCATCAACATGCCGCGTTGTTTCAGAAATTCTTCCAGCGGTTTGGCGTGCGCATCAGGGACATTCAGGAACACCACGTTGGTTGCCTGCGCAGTGACGGTGAGCGCGCTCACCTCGCCGAGCCCGGCGGCGAGCCGCGCTGCATTGGCGTGATCGTCCGCCAGACGTTCGACGTTGTTCTCCAGCGCGTAGATGCAGGCGGCCGCCAGATAGCCCGACTGACGCATGCCACCGCCGAGCATTTTCCTCCAGCGCGCTGCCCGCTCAATGAACGCAGCGTCTCCCACCAGCACGGCACCGACCGGCGCACCGAGCCCCTTCGAGATGCAAAGGGAGGCGGAATCGAATGGCGCCAGCAGTTCGGCAATGCTGAGCCCGCTGGCAACGGCCGCGTTGAATGCGCGGGCGCCGTCAAGGTGAACATTGAGTCCCTTGCTGCGCGCAAACGTGGCGGCGTCAATGACGTACTGCTGCGGCAGCACGCGACCGCCCCAGGTGTTTTCCAGCGCGAGCAGTCGGGTGCGCGCAAAGTGGGTACCGAGGCCGGGCCCGAACGGCTTGATGGCGGCGGCGATCTTGTCGATCGGAATGGTGCCATCGGACGCCTGTTCGATCGGTTGCGGCTGGATGCTGCCGAGCACTGCGGCGCCACCGCCTTCCCAGCGATAGGTGTGCGCCATCTGGCCAACGATGTACTCGTCGCCACGCTCGCAGTGCGACATCAGCGCTGCGAGATTGCTCTGCGTCCCCGAGGGAAAGAACAACGCTGCCGGCTTTTGCGTCATCTCCGCCATCAGGGCCTGCAGGCGGTTGACGGTCGGGTCATCGCCCCAGACGTCATCTCCCACTTCGGCCACGCTCATCGCGGTAAGCATGCCGGGCGTGGGGCGGGTGACGGTGTCGCTGCGCAGATCAATCACTTTGTTCATGCCGCACTCCCATCCAGACCACGTTGCACCATCTCGGCCGCTCGCAGGACGGAGCGCACCTTCTGCAGGGTTTCTTCCCATTCCTTCGTCGGCACCGAGTCATGCACGATGCCCGCGCCCGCTTGCGCGTAGAGCTTCCCGTTCTGGATCACGGCAGTGCGGATGGCGATGCACATGTCCATGTCGCCCTGATAACTCATATAGCCGACGGCACCGCCATAGATGTTGCGCTTGACGGGTTCAACTTCATGGATGATTTCGAGCGCGCGGATCTTCGGGGCACCCGACAACGTGCCGGCCGGAAAGGTGGCGCGCAGCACGTCGATGTTGTTGGTGCCGGGTTTGAGGGTTGCCTCGACGTTGCTCACAATGTGCATGACGTGCGAGTAACGCTCGATGATCATCTTGTCCTTGACCACCACGCTGCCAGTTTTCGCAATACGACCGACGTCATTGCGACCGAGGTCGATCAGCATTACATGCTCGGCCACTTCCTTCTCGTCGGAGAGCAGGTCTTCGGCCAGTGCATCGTCTTCCTCACGCGTGGCGCCGCGCTTGCGGGTGCCCGCGATCGGGCGCACGGTCACGGTTTCGCCTTCCTTGCGCACCAGAATCTCCGGCGAAGCACCAACGACGTGAAAGTCGCCGAAGTTGTAGAAGAACATGTAAGGCGACGGATTCAGCGTGCGCAGCGCGCGGTATAGCGAGATCGGCGGCTCCGGGAAGTCCATCACCATGCGCTGCGACGGCACCACCTGCATGCAGTCACCGGCGGCGATGTAGTCCTTGCAGACCTTCACTGCCGCTTCGTACGCGGCCTGCCCCATTTGCGATTCGGCATTGACCACCGTTGTCGCGTGCTGCAACGGCAGCCTGGCCGGCTCACGCAATTTCGCACGCAACTCAGCCAGCCGCTCGTTGCCGCGCTGGAAGGCATCCGGCTTTGCCGGGTCAGCGTAGACGATCAGCGAGATGGTGCCCGAGAGGTTGTCGACCACTGCCAGCTCTTCGGTCAGCAGCAGCAGGATGTCGGGTACGCCAAGGTGATCCGGCTTGGGATGCTTCTGTGCGAACAGGCCGAGCCGTGGCTCGATATAGTGCGCGGTTTCAAAGCCGAAGTAGCCCGTCAGCCCCCCCGCAAAGCGCGGCAAGCCGGGCACGGTGGCGACCTTGAATTGCGCCTGGAAGGCAGCGATGTAGTCCAGCGGATCGGCAACGGTCTGCTTGCTCGGCCCGAGTGGCGTGATGTGAGTCACCTCGTTGCCGCGCACCTCGATGCGGGTGCGGGTGCGCAGGCCGATGAAGCTGTAGCGGCCGAACCGCTCACCGCCCACCACCGATTCCAGCAGGAAGGTGTAGCGGTCGTTGGCGAGTTTGAGGTAAATCGATAACGGCGTATCGAGATCAGCGAGCGTCTGTTCGACGAGCGGGATGCGGGTGAAGCCCTGCTGGGCGAGCTTCAGGAATTCTTGTTCGGTCATGGTGCAACATGCTCCGGAGGGGAGGGATCGCCGCTTTCTGTGCGGCATCCAGTGTCAGGGTCGGGTTCTTGTTGTTGCGGCGTCCGGGAGCCGGACGCATGCGCTCGCAACCAGCGCAAAGCATTGTTGGCAGGCTAACGCCACCAACCTCCAGAGCTTTGCCACCAGGAACGGACCGACGGGAACATGTTGTGAGCTTTTCGCTTTCAGCGCTTGCCGCCCGTCAACCGAGCAGCGCAGCAATGTCCGTAAATGTATCCACGATTGCGTTTGCGCGCAAATCGGCCAGGTTTTCGCCTTCGCTGTAGCCATAGGTCAGCAGCACCACCGGAGAGCCCGCCGCCTGCGCGGCGCGGCTGTCATTGCCGGAGTCACCGACCATCAGCATCTGCGCCGGATGCACGCGATGCTGCCCGGCAGACCAGAAAATCATGCCGGGGTCGGGCTTGTTGGTGGCCAGCATGTCGCCGCAGACGATGTGATCGAAGTACTGGGTCAGATTAAAGTGTTTGAGCAGCGCCTCGCTGTAGGTCGTCCATTTGTTGGTGACGACGGAGAGCGACAAACCCCGCTCGCGGAACGCGTCGAGCCCTGCAATCACTCCCGGATAGATGGAGGTGTTGTCGGCAATGTGCTCAAAGTAGAACTGCCGGTAGAGCATCAGCGCATGCTCCAGCTCGGCATCACTCGGCTCGCGCCGAAGCACATGACGCAGCGATTTGCCGACATGCGCCATCAGCCCTTTGCCGACGAAGGTCTTGACCAGATCAATCGGCAGCGGCTCATGGCCCATCTCGTCAAGCACCAGATTGACCGATGCGCAGAGATCGGGAATGGTGTCGAGCAGTGTGCCATCGAGATCGATGGCGATGGCTTTGATGTGGTGCAGACTCATGATGTTGTGTTTTGCAATCGGTGCGGTGTCAGGCTGGCTCGGGACTCACCATTTGCCGTAGTGTTGCACGACAGCTCGCCACAATGCCGCCCGCTCGTTGCCCATCGTTCCTTCTCCGACCTTGGCGTGCTCGCTGGCGGCAAGATGAACCATCACCAGACGGTGCGCGGGATCTACGAATATCGCCTGGCCGTGAATGCCCAGCAGCATGAAACGCCGCGCCCGCGAATTCTCCAGCCAGAAGTAGTTGCTGTACCCATAGTACGACGACGGATTTCGTGGACGGAACGCCGCAGCGACGCGATGCCAGTCCGTGCTGTCGAGCAGGAATTCACGCGGAATGACCTGTTTGCCGGTGTCGGGCCGTTGACCGTCATTGGCAAGAACGATGCCCAGTCGCAAATAGTCACGAGGCAACGCGCGCACGCCGCCAGCGGCATTTTCCAGGCCGGCGCCGTCGAGGAACCAGGTTGCTGTACCCTCGGCCCCTATCGCCTGCCACAGCCGGGGCTCCAGATAACGGGCGAGACTCTCACGCGTCGCCGTCTGAAGCACCGCGCCGATCAGCGAAGTTTCAATGCTTGCGTAGTGGAATCGGGTTCCCTGTGGTGCCTCCCGAACGTTGAACGCTTTCGCACCGAGTACGACACCCACGCGATTGGCAGCCAGCCGGAACTTCCCATGGTCGTCGCCTGGCTTGTATGTCTCCTCGTACTTCACCCCGGAGGCCATGTTCATGAGGTTTTGCAGCGTTGTCTCGCCGTAGGCCGTGCCGGTCAATTGCGGTAGGTAGGTTTGCGCCAGCGCATCGAAGCTCGGGATGAAGCCATCCGCTCTTGCCAACCCCATTCCCAGGCCGGTGATCGATTTGGCCATCGAATTCGAAAGAAAACGATGCTCGGCTGTCAATCCGAACTGATAGCGCTCAAACACGATTTCACCGTCTTTGGCGATCAGCAAAGCCATCACCGGATGACGCTGAAAATAGTCGTCAATCGAAAGCGACTTTCCTTGCAAATTCCATGTCAATGGCAGCGCTGTTCGCGGTGTCGCGAGAGGCATCGGTTGCGCGGACGGCTTCATTACATTCACCCGGACGCCTGGCCGGTCCTGCGAGTGCAGTGCGAGTTGCCGACGCTCCTCGGTCGTCAACGTGTGGCCGGCGACCGCATGATCACTGGTTGTTGCGCATCCGGCCAGCGCGGCGAAGATGAGCAACGTGCAAGCGTCGAACGCAGTTCTCATTCGCAGCCGCGCCGGAGCGTCTCGCGCAGAGTCGTTCAAGGGCGCCGGGGCGGACATTTGCGATGGAACACTTGCGACGGCCGGTCAGTCGCGGCGTATCACGCGGATACGTGTGATGTCAGTGCGCTGCGCATATTGCGGATGGCAGCAGCGTAGTCGTTCGCACCGTAAATCGCGCTACCCGCCACAAAGGTATCGGCACCGGCCGCCGCAACTTTCGCGATGTTGTCGGCCTTGATGCCACCGTCGACTTCGAGCAGGATGGATTTACCGGACGCATCAATGCGCCGACGCACTTCGGCAACCTTTGGTAGCACGCCGTCGATGAATTTCTGCCCGCCGAAGCCGGGGTTCACGCTCATCAGCAGCACCAGATCAAGCTTGTCCAGCGTGTAGTCGAGGTAGGAAAGTGGCGTTGCCGGATTGAATACAAGGCCCGGCCGGCAACCGCAGTCGCGAATCAGCGCGATGGTGCGGTCGATATGCTCGCTCGCTTCCGGGTGGAAGCTGATGATGTTGGCGCCGGCCTTGGCGAATTCCGGGATGATGGCATCGACCGGCTTCACCATCAGGTGCACGTCGATCGGTGTTGTCCCCACGTGCGGCTTGATGGCGCTGCACACCATCGGGCCGATGGTCAGGTTGGGAACGTAATGGTTGTCCATCACGTCGAAATGGATGAGGTCAGCACCCGCCGCGATCACGGCGCGCACTTCGTCGCCGAGGCGCGCGAAGTCGGCGGACAGGATGGACGGTGCGATCTGGTAGTTGCGAGACAATCTGAGATCCGATTGAGAGAGATACCGCCGCAGTGAACCGCTACAGCATCAAGGTTGATCCGACCCCATTTTACTTGGCCGATCAGAGCGATCCGGCCAACGATCAGTATGTCTTCGCGTATCACATTCGCATCGAGAACGTCGGCGAGGTGGCGGTGCAGTTGCTGTCACGGCACTGGGTCATCACTGATGCCGACGGCAAGGTTGAAGAAGTGCGCGGCGCCGGTGTCGTTGGCCAGCAGCCCAAGCTCGCACCCGGCGAGTCCTACGAGTACACCAGCGGATCGCAGTTCAAGACGCCGGTGGGGACGATGCAGGGCAGCTACCAGTTTGTGGCGGATGATGGCGTCAAGTTTGACGCGCCAATCCCGAAGTTCGTCCTGTCAGCGAAGCGGGTGCTGCACTGATCAGGTCTTCGGCGTCGTGTCAGAAGTGGGATTTTTGCCCGCTTCGGCGGCAGCTTTGGCATCGTGTTCAGCCAGCTTGCGGTGCCGTGAATCGCTACCGCGCACGACCCACCAGATGAGCGCAACAAACATGCCGCCGATGCCCAGCGTTTCCACCAGGAAAATCCAGAATCCGCTTTCGATCATGCCGAGATTTCCACGCTTTCCAGCCGTACCGTCGTGTGCCGCCATTGTAGGGACGCTCTGGCTGGCAGGATGTGCAACGCCACCGCCGGCACCGGTTCCGACATCTGTTCCGGTACCGGTAGCAGCGACACCCGCACCTACCCCCGCACCCGTTGCTGCTCCAGTGGCCCCGCCCGTCGCCCCACCGGCGCCGGTTGCGGAACCCAAGGCCCGCTGGACACCCGCGCTGTTCGCCGACCTGCCTGGCTGGAAGGCCGATGATTTGCGGGATGTTCGTATTGCCTTCAGCGAAAACTGTAAAGGTCTGCGCAGCAAGCCGGAGTGGATCAGCGCCTGCTCCCGCTTTCCGTTCGACGGAACGGTTGCGAAGCAGCGCGAATTCATCGAGAGCGAATTCGTCCCCTACCAATTGACGCGTGCCGACGCCGAGGATCGTGGCCTGATCACCGGTTACTACGAACCGTTGCTGAAAGGGTCGCGCACCAGGACCGCGTGCTTTGGCGTGCCGCTGTATTCGCGCCCCGACGATTTGCTGGTCGTCGAGCTTGGCGATCTCTACCCGGAGCTAAGGGGCAAGCGGGTGCGTGGCCGTCTGATTGACACCCCCCAGGGCAAACGCGTGGTGCCTTACTTTGATCGCGCCCAGATCGACGTGAACGCGTTGACCGCCACGTCCAGCCTCAAGCCGCTCGCCTGGGTGGATGACGTTGTCGAGGCTTTCTTCCTGCAGATACAGGGCTCGGGACTGATCGAATTGGCGGACGGTTCGCGCATGCGTGTGGGCTATGCCGACCAGAACGGGCATCCGTTTCGCGGTGTCGGCCGCATTCTGGTGGATCGTGGCGAGCTTAAGCTCGAAGAAGCCAGCATGCAGGGCATCAAGGGCTGGATCGCGCGCAATCCGGACCGCGCGACGGCACTGCTGAATGAGAACGCGAGCTACGTGTTCTTCCGCGAGATTGACGCCAAACCCGCCGGGCCGCTCGGTTCGCTGGGCGTGCCGCTGACGGCGGAGCGATCAATTGCGGTTGACACGCGCTTCATCCCGCTGGGCATGCCAGTCTGGCTCGCGACCACATGGCCGAATGCGCTGCTGCCGCTCAACCGCCTGATGTTTGCGCAGGACACCGGGGGCGCCATCCGTGGCGTGGTGCGTGCCGACTTCTACTGGGGCACCGGCCACAAGGCGGGTGAACAGGCCGGCCGCATGCGGCAGAACGCGAAAATCTGGGTGCTCTGGCCCAAGGGCACGGTGCCGCCGGCAACACCGTAGAAGCAGCTGGGCCGCGCCCGCGTCATGTTCAACACTTGATGCGTGCCGGTCAGGTCGCGGCACAGCCGCTCCTACAATCGGCGCATGAACACGCAGCGATTCACGAAATTCCTTGACTTCATGGACGCGCTGCTGGCGCGAACGTCAAGCGAGCCGGAAATTCTTGACCAGGGCGAGACGGCACTGAAGGCCCTGATTGCCCACGACGACTGGTTGCCCGCGGCGTACGCTGCGCCAAAGCCCGCCAAGTATCAGCAATACCTGCTCTACGCCGATCCAGCGCGCCGCTACAGCGTGCAGAGTTTCGTATGGGCACCGGGGCAGGGAACGCCGGTACATAACCACACGGTCTGGGGGCTGGTGGGCGTGCTGCGCGGTGAAGAGCGCTGCGAGGAATATCCGGTGCCCGGCGCTGAGGCAATGCGCTGCCAGCACCAGCACCGGTTGCCGCGCGGGGCTGTCGATCGCGTCTCACCAACCATCGGCGACTGGCACGCGGTGAGCAATGCGCTTGCCGATGCCCCGTCAATCAGCATTCACGTTTACGGTGCGGACATCGGGCGCGTCACGCGCAGCGTGTGGGACACGGCGACGCAGCAGGTGAAGCCCTTCGTATCCGGCTACTCCAACGAAGCCCCCTGGATCGCCGCGCGATGAGTACCATCGAAGAGGGCGTGCTGCACCTCACCCGCAACGGCACCCACACGCACCTGACGCTCAACCGGCCGGACAAGGCCAACTCACTGGCGGCGCCGCTGGTGGTGGCGCTGCAGGCAGCGATCGACACCGCAAAACAGGACGGCACGACGGTGCTCACGCTGCGTGGTAACGGCCGCAACTTCTGCGGCGGCTTCGACCTGTCGAATCTCGACAACGAGAGCGACGACACACTGATCCCGCGCCTGATGGCGTTGGAGCGCATGCTGCAATCGCTTTACTACGCACCATTTGCCACCATCGCGCTGATCCACGGCGGCGCCTTCGGGGCTGGCTTCGATCTGGCCTGCGCCTGCGACTACCGGCTGGCGACGGCGGGTACCCGCTTTCGCATGCCGGGCTGGCGCATGGGGCTCGCCCTCGGTACTCGGCGCACGGCGCAGCGCGTGGGCGCCGAGCGCGCCTTCGTGTTCCTGCGCGACGCGCTGGTGATCAACGCCGAGCAGGCGCTGGCGCAGCAGTTCATCACCGAGATCGCCGATGAAGTGACCTGGTCGCGCCGCATCGACGAAATCGCCGCGACCAATGCCAAACTGCCACCCAAGGCCTATGCGCAACTGAAGGCGATGCTGCAGACCAACACCGGTGAGGCCGACCTGCGCGATCTGCACGCGTCGCTGGTGACAACGCCGCTGAAGCCGCGTATGCAGCATTACGTCGCGTCACGCGAGTAACAGCTTTTTCGCGCAAGCCCCATTGCAATTGGGCTTGGAGCCAAAAAACGGCAAATATCGATATTTGGCCAGAAAATAAAAAACGCCCGCATGCAGCGGGCGTTTCAGCTCGAAAACAGCTAAAGCTGTTGCCGATTATTGCTTGCGGAAGTCGTCGTGACAAGCCTTGCAGGTGCCACCGACGGCGCCGAACTGCTTCTTGAAGCCAGCTTCGTCGCCCGCGCTGGCCAGCTGCGCCAGTTTGGCCATTTCTGTCTGCATGTTGTCGGCAGCTTTCTTGAAGTCAGCCGCTTTCGACCAGATTTCCGGTTTTGCCTTGGTGTTGCCAACGTTTTCGGTGCCGGCAACGAAGCCTTCCCACGGCATTTTCGACAGCGGCACCAGATAGCTGGTGGCGCGCACGGCGTCATCCTTGTTGAACGGCTTTTCGCCTTTGGCAACGGCGCCGAGCGGGCCGAAGTACCAGCCGATCAGCGCGAGCGCCGACTGGCGCTGCTTGACGAAGTTTTCCGGCTTCGGCTGCGCCATCGCGGTGGTGGCGAGAGCGACGGCGCCAGCGGCGATCGCGATTTTGGTCAGGGTTTTCATATGCACTCCAGATGTGGTTGGGGTTGGTTGTAAATCAGGACTTGAACAAAACGGGCCAGTTGACGGCGATCGCCACGGCGGCAATCGCGATTGAAAGCAGGATGAATCCGAGCGGCATTGACGCCTTGCGTGAGGCTTCGGCCTCGCGGGCGAGCTCGGCGGGCAGTTCCTTGCGGCCACTGAACATCGCGCGCACCAGGTTTTCTTTCTTGACGAACAGGTGGAACAGCACGGCGGCAATGTGCACTCCGACCATGATCAGCAGCAGATCACCGATCAGCCGATGCCGGCTCATCAGCTTGATCGAGGCTTCGTCGCTGATGTAGCGTGCCAGCGGGCCGGTAGTGGCGATCTCGTCGTTGCTGAACAGACCAAGCACCGCCTGGGTGGCCAGCAACAAGAGCAGCGCCAGCACCATCCAGCCACCCACCGGGTTGTGGCCGACGACGTATTCATGCGTCTTGCCCATCAAGCCTTTGGCAAACCGAAAGGCCCGCCCCGGACTGGACAGAAATGAGCCGTAGCGCGCGTATTCGCCACCGACAAATCCCCAGAGAATGCGGAACAGCACCAGCGCGAGGATCGCGTAGCCGCTCCACATATGCCATGCAATCGCATTGCCGCCCACCTTGCCCGTGATCACCGAGATGACGAACAGAGCAACCAGCGACCAGTGAAATACACGGACGAAACCGTCCCACACCGGTGCGGAAATGAGATCAGTGGCGGGTTTGGTCATCGTGCATGTTCCTTTTCAAAAGCATCCTGAAGCTGGCTCAGACTTTCGCGCAGGCGCTTCAGTTCACTGTCATCCAGTCGGCCAAAGGCCCGCTGCAGGTGTTGCAGATGGGCCGGGAACACTTCCTCGAAGAGCAGCGTCCCCTTGCGGGTGAGCGCCACGTGCGAGCGGCGCGCGTCATCGCAATCGGCCTTGCGGCTGATCAGGCCGCGCGCCTCCATGCGGTCGAGTACGCCCGTGAGCGTGCCCTTGGTAATCAGCGTTTTCTCGCCCAGTGCCTTGCAGCTCATGCCCGGCGTGTTGCCCAGGGTGGCGATGACGTCAAACTGCGACTCGGTCAACCCCATCTGCCTGACGTGGGCACCGGAGTAGCGCTCGAAAGCCTGCGTGCAACGGATGAGCTGGCGCAAGGTGTAGAGAAACTCCGGTTTCGGTTGGGCGCGATACATTAGTTCGCATTAGAACAATTTTTTGCAATCGCGGCAAGCACACTAGCCCGCGTCGATAATTGATCCATGACAAACAGTGTTCACGTCCTTCGCCCGGCGCTGTGGCTGGCTGGTCGCGCCGGCTGGCTCGTTCTGGCGGTTCTGGTCACGGGTGCTACCGTGGCGCGGGCGGCGTTGCCGGAGCCGATCGCCCAGGCGCTGCGCGAAGCCGGCGTGCCGCCGTCGGCCGCCAGCCTCTACGTGCGGGAGGTTGGTCGCGAACAGCCGCTGCTGGCGCATCGGGCGACCACGCCGATGAATCCGGCGTCGACCATGAAGATCGTCACCACGCTGGTCGGGCTGGACGTCCTTGGCCCCGCCTACACCTGGCAGACCACCTTTGCCAGCAATGGCCGGCTGCAGGGTGGGGTGCTCAGTGGCGCACTTTATGTCAAGGGCAGTGGCGACCCGAAGCTCACCAGCGAGAGCCTGCAGGCCATCGTGGCCGCGCTGCGTGCGCGGGGCATTCGCGAGATCAATGGCGACCTGGTGATCGACCGCAGTCGTTTCGCCAAAGCGGTGCATGATCCGGCGGCGTTCGACGGGCTGCCGCTGCGCCCGTACAACGTCGGCCCCGATGCGCTGCTGTTCAACTTCAAGTCGGTGGGCTTTCGCTTCGCGCCGCTGCCGGATGGCACGGTGCGGGTGATCACCGACGGCGCGCCGCCTGACGGCCTGAGCATCGTCAACACACTGCGCACCACGAGCGGTACCTGCCCGCAGGACTGGCGCTCGCGCATGGCGCCAAACTTTGATGATCGTGGCAACGCGGTCACCGCCACCTTTGCCGGCATCTATGCCACCGACTGCGGCGAGCGCGACTGGTACATAAGCCTTTACGACCACACCGGATTGTTCGCCGCCATGTTTGCGCGGCTTTGGCGCGACGCTGGCGGCACCTGGACAGGCGTGGCCCGCGAGGGCGCGCTGCCACGCAACGCACGCGTCCTGCACACGCATATCTCGCCGCCACTGGCGACGATGGTCACCGACATCAACAAGTTCAGCAACAACGTCATGGCCCGCCAGTTGCTGCTGACCATCGACGCCGAACTGAGCAAGCGCCCGGCGCAGGCCAAACGGGCCGGACGCAGCATTCGTGACTGGGCGAAGGCGCGCGGCTTCGATCTACCGGATCTGGTGATTGAAAATGGCTCGGGCCTGTCGCGCATCGAGCGGATCTCGGCGCAAAGCCTGGCCGGCATGCTCGAATATGGACTCACGTCGCCGTTCGCCAGCGATTTCCTGTCGTCGCTGCCACTGGCCGCGACGGACGGCACCCTGGCCAAACGCTTCGTCAACCAGCTGGCCGAGGGCAATGCCTATCTCAAGACCGGCACCCTGACCGGCGTGAAGGCACTGGCGGGTTATCTGCTGTTACCCGACGGGCGCCGCATGCTGTTCGTTGGCATCGTCAATCACGGCAATGCCGAGGCGGCGCAGAAGGCGCTGGATTCGGCGGTGGACTGGGTTTATCTCACCGAAGCCGCGAAATTGAAGGCACTGACCCGATAACAGCGCCCTCGGACGGCGCCACAGCAAAGAAAAACGCGCCAGCGGATCACCCGGTGGCGCGTTTTGGCGAAGTGTCAGCGGTCAGTTGACTTCGCGTTTGTCAGCCAGCCGCAGCCAGCCCTTGATGACACGATAGGCGTGCCAGATCCAGAGGATGCCGGCTGGAATCCAGGCGACCAGAAGTCCGATGCCGATGGTGAGCACGACGAAGACGCAAATCAGCGCGCCCCACAGCAGCGACCACCAGAAGGTGCGGATCAGCCAGCCGTAGTGTGACGCCAGATACGTCCCCGCTGCGTCATCGCGCTTGATGTAGGCAACGATCAGGCCGGCAACGGCGATCAGGCCGCCCGTCAACAGGCCCAGCGCGAAGAGCGCATAGGTGACGTGTGTGATCTGGACCGTTGATTCGCTGGGGGCGGTGCCGCCTGCGGTGGAGTTCGGCACAGAAGGGAAGTCAGACATTTCTTTTTCTCCCGGTAGGGGCGTGTGGTGTCGAGTCGCCGGCCGGGATCCCGGTCAGCATCGCTTGCCTGCAATATCGCTATGATTTCTCCCAATTGCAAGCGCCACCACCTGCCTGTGCGACAGGGGGCACTGGCGCACGACAGAACGAACAAGAGAACGACGGAGTGCAGCAGTATGTCAGCGCGAATACCGGATGAACAGGACGCCAACCGGATCGTCATTCTCGAAGGCTCACCACTCGGCACGCCGATGGCCAAGTCGTTCGCCACCATCGAAGAAGCCGAACCTTTCGTACTGACACGGGTGCGAGCCAACGCGCCGGTGAACCTGCGCGAGCGCATGGAAAAGGCGATCGCCGAGCGCATCGTCAGTGAGGATGGCATCGCCGCCGTGTCAGAAGTGATCGGCGGCAAGCTCGCCTTCCTGCGCGGGCTGGCCCAGTCGTACGCGCCACGGGTCACCATCGTGCTGCGTCGCTGGGATGATGATGACGATGCGCGGCGCTAGGCGCGCTGCATCGCTGGCGGCGGTAGTCGCTGCCGTTGCACTCTCTGGTTGCGCCAGTTTCGATCCGCACAACGTCATCGGCCGTCATGTTCAGGCTGGCCCGGCCGCTGAAGGGACCGCCACCCCTGCAGTGCGCCAGGCCGCGATTGACGCGGTGTGGAACACGGTCAACGATCGCTATTACCGCGCAGACCTGAACGGCGTTGACTGGAAGGCCGCGCGGGAGAAATGGCAGCCGCGCGCGCTGGGCGCCGCCACCGATGACGAATTCTGGGAGCGGCTCGACCAGATGGCCGGTGAACTGGCTGATTCGCACACCCGTATCGAATCGCCGAAGCAGGTCGCGCGACGCAAGGCGTTTCAGGCGCTCTCGCTCGGCCTCAACGTGCGGCTGATTGACGGCGCGCTGGTGGTGCTGAGTGTGCACCCCGAGTCCGACGCCTACTGGGCTGGCGTGCGCTCTGGCATGAAGCTCACCCGCATCGCCGGGCGCGACGCGCTGGCGCAGTGGCAGGACTGGCAGCAGGCGGCGCGGCGTTACTCGACCGCGCAAGCCGGCTGGCGCGCACCGCTGCGCAAGCTCAACGAAGCGGCGGCTGCACTGATCGAAAAGGCGAAAGCCGAGCGCAGCACCGAGGAGGGCCTCGCGCTGGACTTCGAACGCATCGACGGCAGTGCGCTTGCCGCTGCGCTGAAACCGCGCACGTTGTCCACTCGCCCGCAGGTGACGCATCGCACATTGCCGTCCGGCATCGGCTACATCCGCCTCACCGCGTTCACCGAATCGTTGCGTGCCGGCCTGCTCGACGCCGTGACGGCGCTCAAGGACACGCCGGCGCTGATCATTGATCTGCGCGGCAACGGCGGCGGATCGGCAGCGATGGCTGAGGCACTGGTAGGCAGTTTCTTCAAGCAGAAGACGGTGATTGGCCGTGCCGAAACGCGTACCGGCCAGCCGGTCACGGTGGCCTTCGGCGCCATCAAGCTCATCACCCTCGAGCGCGACGTGCCGGGCCGGGCCGACGCCTACGCCGGCAAGGTGGCTGTGCTGATGGACAGCGACAGCGCCAGCGCGTCGGAGGCCACAGCGGGCGCGCTGCAAAGCACCGGGCGCGCCATTGTCGTCGGCGAGACGTCCTGCGGCTGCCTGCTCGCCTACCTGGGCTATGCCGCGCTGCCCGGCGGTGGTGAGCTGGCGTACAGTGAAATCGGCTTCACCACGGTCAAGGGTGAGCGCATTGAAGGCAAAGGCGTGGTGCCGGACATCGCCGTAGAGCGAACGCTTGCCGACATCCGCGCGCAGCGTGACCGCACGCTGGAGGCGGCGCAAACAGCCCTGCTTACGACCGCGAAATAGCCAACGGCTTTTTGGCGAAAAGCCTATTCCAATTGGGCTAAAGCGTCGTTTTCGTCGATTGTCAACTTTCGCCGAAAATGCCCATCAAGCCCAGTTCGGTTGCGGTTTTCAGTAAAAAGCCATTGATGCCAAACCGGCATCACACGCGTCGTCGCCATTCGCTAGCATCGTCGATTCAATACGCACTCTTCGCGCCCTGACCGCGCTGCCATCATGCAATTCGCCGACCGCCTCCAGAACGTCGAAACCTCCGCCATCCGCGAGCTGTTCAAACTGCTCGGCAAGCCCGGCATCATCAGCTTTGCGGGCGGCTTCCCTGACCCGGCACTGTTCGACGTGGAAGGCGTGCGCATGGCCACCGAGGCCGCGCTGGCCGACAACCCCGGCGCAGTGCTGCAATACGGTGCCACCGAAGGCTTCGGCCCGATGCGCGAAGCAGCCGCGGCCTTCATGCGCAACAAGGGCGCCAGCGTCACGCCGGAGCAGTTGATCATCACCACCGGCAGCCAGCAGGCGCTCGACCTGATCGGCAAGACCATGATCACGCCCGGCGACAAGGTGATCGTCGAGGCGCCCACCTTCCTGGCCACCATCCAGTGCTTCAAGCTTTACGGCGCCGAGCTGATCACCGCGCCGATTGACGCCGACGGCGTGCAGGCTGACAAGCTGGAGCAACTGATCGACCAGCACAAACCAAAGTTCGTCTACCTCATCCCCACCTTCGGCAACCCGAGCGGCGCCATGCTCTCGCTGGAGCGCCGCAAGCGCATCCTCGAAGTCGCCGCCCGCACGAAGACTCTGATCGTGGAGGACGACCCCTACGGCGAGCTTTACTTTGGCGCGCCGCCGCCGCCCAGCATGCTGGCGCTCAGTGATGGCATCCCCGGCTCACGCGACTGGCTCGCCCACTGCGGCAGCATGAGCAAAATCCTCTCGCCGGGCCTGCGCGTGGGCTTTCTCATCGCGCCGCCGGAACTGCTCGCCAAAGCCACCATGTGCAAGCAGTTCAGCGACGCCCACACCAGCAACCTCACGCAAGCCACCGCCGCCAAATACCTGGGCCTCGGCCGCCTCGACGGCGCGCTGGCGAAAGTGCGCGCCACCTACGCCGAACGCGCCCGCGTGATGGGCGAATGCCTCAAGCGCGAGCTCGGCGACGCCATCGAATTCAACGCCCCGCACGGTGGCATGTTTGTCTGGGCGCGGCTCACTGGCGGACGCAACGCCAATGAGTTTGCGCAGCGCGCGATTGAAAAGCTGGTGGCGTTCGTCCCCGGCGCGCCGTTCTACGCACGCGATCCCGATGTGTCCACACTACGCCTTTCGTTCGCGACTGCCGATCTGGCGAAGATTGAAGAGGGGATTGGGCGGTTGGGGAAGGCGCTGTAATTTTCAGGGTTTGTCGTTTACCGGTAAACGGTATAAAATGAAAACATGATCAAGTCCTTCGTGTGCGAGGACACGGCGCGGCTCTTTGCGGGTGAGCGGGTGAAGCGGTTCGTCAACATTGCCAGCGTAGCCACCCGCAAGCTGCAGCAACTCGATAGCGCTGCAACGCTGGACGCCATGAAAGCACCGCCCGGCAATCGGCTCGAAGCGCTGGCCGGTGATCGCCGTGGGCAGCACAGCATCCGGATCAATGATCAGTGGCGCATCTGCTTTGTTTGGAAAGAAGATGGCGTTCACAACGTGGAGATCGTTGACTACCACTAGGCACAGGAGATTCGTCATGAAAAAAGCCATCCTGGCACCCAAGAACGCCATGCGCCCAGTGCATCCGGGCGAAGTGTTGCGTGAGGATTACCTGAAGCCGCTCAACATGAGCGCCAACGCACTCGCAGTAGCACTCAAGGTTCCGGCATCGCGCATTAACGACATCGTGCTCGAGCGGCGCGGCGTGACGGTAGACACCGCGATGCGTATCGTGCGCTACTTTGGCGGTGACGTGCAGACGTGGATGAATCTGCAAACCGCCTACGAAATCAAGGTGGCGGAAAAGGCCTTGACCAAGAAGGTGATTGCTGAGGTTCAGCCGATGGCGGCGTGATAGACGACTAACTTGTCGAAGCGTCGATAAGACGATCTGTTTGATGGCGATTCACGATATGCGAAGGCTCGTATTTGTTGACACTTCCGAGTACGTTTCTGCTAACTATGAGTTTGACGGCAACCGACTAGCTTCCCTAGCATCTCGCGCCATCAAAGAACAAATCACTCTGGCGATGTCAACTATCGTTCATGGTGAGATTCGAACGCAGATTGAACGCGGCATTGACGACGCACGTTCCTCGCTCGAAAAGATGAGAGGTCAAGCGCGCATCCTGAAGGGGCTGCGAAGTACAGTTAGCCGATTTCTCTTCGAGGACATAGATTTCGATGAGATCAAGAAACAAAAGCTGTCGCAG
>ERZ650309.655-NODE-655-length-16793-cov-5.096129_pt1 | contig 16793 bp, 12 predicted proteins | sample MGYA00376245_ERZ650309 | MGnify/ENA primary metagenome ERZ650309 (study PRJEB26733, sample SAMN07839294) | wastewater metagenome | biome: urban; feature: wastewater treatment plant; material: waste water | place: USA: North Carolina | collected 2016-04-26 ...
CGCGATGCGAAACTCAATGAGAACGTGCCTGTAAAGTATCAAGGGCTCGATCGCTTCAAGGCGCGCGACCTGGTGCTGGAGGATCTCGGCGCACTGGATCTCATCGAGAAGATCGACGATCACACCTTGATGCTGCCCTATGGCGATCGCTCCGGCGTGGTCATTGAACCCTGGCTCACCGACCAATGGTATTGCGACGCGCACACGCTGGCGCAGCCGGCGATCAAGGCGGTGGAGACCGGCCAGACCGTCTTCGTGCCCCGCCAGTGGGAGAACACTTTTTTCAGTTGGATGCGCGACATCCAGCCCTGGTGCGTGTCGCGGCAATTGTGGTGGGGGCATCGGGTTCCCGCCTGGTACACGCCCACGGGTGAAATCGTCGTCGCTCGCGATGAAACCGAAGCGCGTGAGCGGTTGAAAGCTCGCGGCCTGGATGCAATCGTTGAGCTGACGGAAGAAAGCGACGTGCTGGACACCTGGTTCTCATCACAGTTGTGGCCGTTTTCGACGCTGGGTTGGCCAGAAGAAACTGAAGACTTGAAGCAGTTTTATCCAACCGAAGTGTTGGTGACCGGATTCGACATCATCTTTTTCTGGGTTGCGCGAATGATGATGATGGGTTTGAAGTTCATGGGCGATGTGCCGTTCCGCACCGTGTACATCAACGCGTTGGTGCTGGACCCGCAAGGCCAGAAGATGTCCAAAACCAAAGGCAACGTCATTGACCCGCTGGACGTGTTCGCCAAATACGGAACCGACGCGGCGCGGTTTGGCCTGACGGCGGCTTCGACCGCCGGGCTGACGCTGGCGTTGCAGGAATCCAAACTGGAAAGCGCGCGCAATTTCGCCAACAAGATTTGGAACGCCACGCGGTTTGTGCTGATGAATTGCGACGAAGTGCTGGAAGCGCAGGAACCGGTTCACTGGGAAACTGAACTTTCCGAACCCGAACTGGCTGACCGCTGGATTTTGAGCCGATTGAATCGCGTCGCATCGGAAGTCCACAACGCGCTGGGCGAATACCGGTTCCACGAAGCGGCGGAAGAACTGTATAGGTTCTTCTGGAATGATTTTTGTGACTGGTACATCGAACTGTCGAAACCGTTTGTGACGGCAAAAGAACCAACTGACCAGTCACTAGCCGTCAAACGCCGGATCATTTACGTGCTCGAACGCAGTTTGCGATTGTTGCACCCGATCATGCCGTACATCACTGAAGAGTTGTGGCAGCGACTGCCGCATAAAGGCGATTCGATCAGCACAGCCGAATTCGTTTCACACAATTCCGCGCAACTGGATGGTCGCGCCGAACGCGAAATGGCGCTGACAATTGAAACCATCACCAAGCTGCGCAACATTCGTGCGACGTTCAACATCGCGCCTTCGGTGCTGTTGAAAGCGACGATTGCTCCGGCGGATGCCGCCGCGCGCGAAGTGCTGACCAGCATGAGCGATCACATCAAACGGCTGGCCCGAATTAGCGATTTGGAATTCGTCGAAAAGCTGGAACCGACCAAAGGCGCGGCTCGCACCATGTTCACCGGAGCCGAAATCGCCGTCCCGCTGGAAGGGTTGATTGATTTCGACAAAGAGCGCGAACGGTTGGAAAAAGAACTCGGCAAGCTGACGAACGAATTGGCTGGATTGGAAAAACGTTTGAACAATCCTGATTTCGTCGCCCGCGCTGCCGCCGAAGTCGTGGCCGATTCGCGCGCGCGTGCGGCAGAGTTGGGTGAACAACTCGCCAAACTGCGAACGACAATTGACTCGCTCTAAAACCCCGTTCTGTGAGAGGAATCAATGCAACACTCCCCTTCGGTTAAGCTTGGCAGCAAGCTGTCACTTTTCAGTTTTGCTTTGCTGTGGTTGTTGATCGTCCCATTGCAGTCAACCGCTCAATCGCCTGCCCCGCCAGTTCCCGCGACCGGTTCGGCATCGGCAGAGCTAAAAACTGCAAAATACTTTGATTCGATCAAGACCCAGCCTTTGGACGTTTATGCATTCTTGCGTGAAATGCCCAAAGGAGCCGACTTGCATCTGCATTTGTCCGGTTCGATTTATGCCGAATCGTTTATCGAATGGGCAGCCAAAGCCAAGCCGGACGTTTGTGTTGACCCAAACACCTTCGCGCTTTCGTTTTGCAACGGAAGCTCAACACAAATCCCGGCCAGCCGTGCACTGACCGACGGGGTGCTGTACCGCAAAATGCTGTACGCCTGGTCAATGTTGAATCTGGAAAACTCCGGCTTGAGCGGGCACGATCAATTCTTCGACGCCTTCGCCAAATTTGGCCCGGCCAGTGACACTGCGCGTTTCGCCGATATGGTGGCCGAAGTCGCCAAACGCTCCGCAGCCGAGCGCGTCACTTACCTGGAAATCATGCTGACGCCAGACAACGGCAAATCCCGCGAAGCCGGGCGAGCGCTCACCTGGACAAGCGATGAAGAATTGGCCGCACTTTCCACGTCTGAACTGAATGCTTACTTTGCCCAAAAACGCGATGCGTTATTGGCAGGCGGAATTGTGCAACCGATTTCGCCAGGCACAACCAGCGTCATTCAAGAAACCAAAGCCGTGATGGACAAGCTGGAAACGCAGCTCCGCGGTTTGCTTCGGTGCGACGATCCGTCAAACGCCAGTCCGGCTTGTCAGTTACAGATTCGGTACGTTTATCAGGTCGCGCGAAGTCTGGCTCCACGCGAAGCCTTTGCCCAAATGGTCGGCGCAATGGAAATCATGAAAGCCGAACCCAGAGTTGTCGCTCTGAACATGGTGCAGGCCGAAGACACGCGCGCTTCGATGAACAATTTCCCGCTGCAAATGAAGATGCTGGATTACCTGAACACCGTCGCGGATTACAAAACCGGCAACGTGACTTTGCACGCGGGAGAATTGGCTCCGGGGCTGGTTCCGCCGGAAGGCTTGCGCTTTCACATCCGCGATTCGGTCCAGCTTGGCCACGCCAAACGAATCGGGCACGGCGTGGACGTGATGTACGAAGACAAGCCTTATGAATTGCTGAAAGAGATGGCCGCGAAAAACGTGTTGGTCGAAGTCTGCCTGACCAGCAACGACGGAATTTTGGGCGTGCGCGGTAAAGAACATCCGCTGTCGGCTTATTTGAAAGCCGGCGTGCCGGTGGCGTTGGCGACGGACGATCTTGGAATTTCCCGTTCGGAAATGACTCAGGAATATGCCAAAGCCGTCAAAGATCATGGTCTGGATTACCGCCAGCTAAAGCGAATGGCCCGCAACAGTTTGGAGCATTCTTTCGTCGGCGGCGCCAGCTTTTGGAAAGACGCCAGGAGATTCGTGCCGGTCGCCGTGTGCCAAAGTTCGCTGCAAAGCGCCACTCCGGCTGCGGCTTGCCAGCGTTATCTGGATGGCAACGCGCGCGCAAAATTGCAATTCGGACTTGAAAAGGCGTTCGCGCAATTTGAGAAAAATTGCTGCGTGAGATAGACACTGCTAACGATGATTAACCCTCAAGATATTCCATTGATTGACGACATTGCCGCCGGTTCGATGGCCGAAGATTTGGGACGAGGCGACATCACGTCGCGCGCCGTCGTGAAACCCGGCCAACAAGCGCGCGGTAATTTCACGGCCAAACAGGAATTAGTGCTGGCCGGGTTGGAAGTTGCCGACGCAGTGTTTATGCATCTGGACCCATATCTGGAAGTCGAAACCACTGCCGCTGATGGCGAATTGCTGCAAGCCGACAAAGTCTTTGCCCGCGTAGTTGGCGACGCGCAAATGTTGCTGGCTGCGGAACGAGTCGCGCTGAATTTCCTTCAGCACCTTTCAGGCATTGCGACACTGACGCGAAAATACGTCGAAGCGATCGCCGGAACCAAAGCCAGGATCGTAGACACACGCAAAACGGCGCCAGGGCTTCGCGCGTTGCAAAAGTACGCAGTGTTGGTCGGCGGAGGCCACAATCACCGAATGGGTCTGGACGACGGCGTGTTGATCAAAGAAAACCACATCGCTCTGGTAGGCAGCGTGACCACGGCAGTCGCTCGCGCCAAAGAAGCCGCAGGCCATCTGCACAAAATCGAAGTCGAAGTCGCCACGCTCGATCAGGTCACAGAAGCGTTAAAAGCAAAAGCTGACATTTTGCTGTTGGACAACATGACGCCAGAGATGATTCGCCAGGCCGTCGAACTTGTTGAAGCCCACGAACCCGGCGAGCGTCGCACCTTGCTGGAAGCTTCCGGCGACTTCACGCTCGCCAACGTACGCGCTTATGCTGAAGCCGGTGTGGATTTGATTTCCATTGCCGCACTGACGCATTCAGCTCCGGCGGTGGATATTAGTTTCAAGATCAAACCTGTGTAGGAGTTGGGGATAGGAGTTGGGAGTTGGTGGAAACGTCTTCATCACTTCCTGCCTATCTCCTGTCCCCTGCCTCCCAACTCCAGAAATATGATTTCTTACAACGACATTCTCGAAGCTCGTCAGCGAATCGCCGGGGTCGCGCACCGCACTCCGACGTTGACGTCGCGGCAATTCAACGAACTGGTCGGCTGCGAAGTTTTCTTCAAAGCCGAAAATCTACAACGCGCCGGAGCCTTCAAATTTCGCGGCGCATACAACAAGATCGCTTCGCTGACCGATGAAGAGCGCAAACGTGGCGTGCTGGCCTTTTCGTCCGGCAATCACGCGCAAGCGACGGCGCTGGCGGCAAAGCTGTTTGGCATTCCAGCAGTGATTGTCATGCCGCACGACGCTCCACAGATCAAAGTCAACGGCACGCGCGGGTACGGAGCCGAAGTGGTCTTTTACAACCGTTACACCGAAAGCCGCGAAGGAACCGGCGAACGCATCAGCCAGGAACGCGGCCTTGTGCTGGTTCCACCGTTTGACGACAACTTGATTATGGCCGGGCAAGGAACTGCCGCAATCGAACTGTTTGAAGACGTGCCGGAACTGGATTACCTGCTCAGCCCGTGCAGCGGTTGCGGATTGCTGGCCGGATTGGCCGTGGCAAGCAAGCACATTTCGCCTTCGACAAAAATCTTCGGCGTCGAACCCGAAGCCGGAAACGATACCTGGCAATCCATGCGCAAAGGTGAACGCGTGGAAATCGAAATTCCTAAGACCATCGCCGACGGCTTGCAAACGCCTTCGCCGGGCAAACTGACCTTTCCCATTGTCAAAGAACTGGTTGAAGACATTTTGCTGGTCAGCGACGAGGAATTGATTTCGACGATACGCTTCATCCTGGAACGAATGAAAGTGCTGGTCGAACCTTCAGGTGCAGCCGCAGCCGCAGCCGTCTTCCATCGGAAGCATGATTTCGCTGGCAAGCGAGTCGGCGTAATTTTGTCCGGCGGCAACGTGGATTTGGTGAAGCTGTCCGATTACCTGAAAGCCTAATCCTGGGTTGGGTCGAAACTGCTATGAACGAACAAGATCAGTTAAATCAGTTTTTGATTGATTTCGCGGAGTTTCTTGCGAAGTACTATTCAGACGCCTTTGACAGCATAGACACTAAATTGAAAGACGGTTATGCGATAGTAACTATTTACGGTGCGAAAGAATCGCTACTTGAAATATCGTCTGATGGCGCTGAAATTACTATCTTATTTAGCGAAAGCCACTGGCATATTGGTAGTTTTATAGGCTTAGAGATCAATTCAATCTGTTCAAACACTGTGCGCGATGTTTTTGATGTACTCGATGGAAAAATGGGGACATATTCTTACTGGGATGGAGATGCGCCGCTAGGAGGCGGTACATTTTATTTGGCTGATGGAATATCAGAAAAATTGCTCAAGCGGTACGATCTTATAAAATTAAAGACGTGGGGTGATGAGCTTGAAGTGCAAAAGCTGACCTAATCCCTTCGTTAGACAGCTTCTATGACCGTGCGTATACTTCGCGCGCATGTTCCCCAAGATCGTTTTCTTTCTCGCACTTATTTTTACCATCACTCCGTGGTCGTCTCCGCCGATTGCGCTGGCAATCGGGTTGGCGTTCGGTCTGTTTTTTACTCACCCATTTGCCAAACAATCCAAATCGGTTTCCAAAACCTTGCTGCAAGTCTGCGTCGTTGGCTTGGGTTTCGGGATGAATCTCCAACAAGTTATCCGGGCAGGTCGGTCGGGATTTCTTTACACGGCTCTGGGAATCACGGCGACGATGTTGCTGGGACTTGCACTGGGACGTTTGCTGAAAGTCGCCGACACCAACGCGCTGTTGATTTCCGTCGGGACAGCCATTTGCGGAGGCAGCGCAATTGCCGCCGTCGGCCCCGTCGCCGGAGCCAAAGATGAAGAGATGTCGGTTTCGCTCGGCACTGTGTTCATTTTGAATTCGGTGGCGCTGCTGACCTTTCCGGCCATCGGCCTGGCTGTAGGGTTGGATCAAACTCAGTTCGGATTGTGGGCGGCGCTGGCCATTCACGACACCAGTTCAGTCGTCGGAGCCGCATCCAAATATGGCGCGGGCGCGCTGGCGATTGGGACGACAGTCAAGCTGGCTCGCGCGTTGTGGATCGTCCCAATGACGATTGCCACGGCTTTCATCAAACGGCACGAAGCGCGAATTCAATGGCCGTGGTTCATTGTGTTTTTCTGTGTTGCGGCGGTCTTCAACACATACTTACCCGCTGGCAGCGCCGTTTATCCATGGATCGTCAAGCTGGCGCGAATCGGATTGACGGTCACGTTGTTTCTGATCGGTTGCGGAATTTCAAAGGCTACGTTGCGGAAAGTCGGCGTGCGGCCGCTGGTGCAAGGCGTGGTGTTATGGCTGATCGTAGCCGTTGCGTCGCTGTTGCTGATTCGCGCAGGTGTAATTGGCTTGTAGTGAGGAATAAGAACGAGAAGTAGCGCGAACTGTTAGTTTGCAACGCTAAACAAAAAGCCCATCGTTTGAAAACTTCGGTTTCCAAACGATGGGCTTTCCAGTCAAAACGCAATCTAACAGTTCGCGCTACATACGCAACATTTTCTAGTCGGCTTTGCGCCGAATGAAGGTCGGCACATCCAGGTCTTCTTCGCGATACGGCTGCGGAATTTGGCGTACAGCCGTTTGAGCGGCGCTTGTCACGGCTCCGTTTCCGTTGCCGGTGGCTCCGCCCTGAATAGCGGTCGGGCGAATCGGTTGAACCTTTTCGACTTTGGCATGCTGAAACCCGGTGGCGATCACCGTGATCTTCATTTCGTTTTGAAGCTGTTCATCGGTTACCGTGCCAAAGATGATGTTTGCATCCGGGTCAGCCGAATCGTGAATGACGTTCATCGCTTCGTCCACTTCGCGCAAGGTCAAATCCTGTCCGCCCGTGATGTTGACCAGCACGCCGCGCGCACCGTTGATCGAAGCTTCTTCCAGCAACGGACTGCTGATAGCGCGTTGCGTTGCTTCCATCGCGCGATTTTCGCCAATGCCATTGCCAACTCCCATCAACGCTATGCCCATGCCTTTCATAATCGTTCGCACGTCGGCAAAATCCACGTTGATAAAACCCGGCGTGGTAATCAGATCGGAAATCCCCTGCACCGCCTGACGCAACACGTCGTCGGCCATTTTGAACGCATCGCCGAGTCCCATGTTTCGATCCACGGCTTGAAGCAATCTGGCGTTCGGAATCGTAATCAATGTATCCACCACCGACCGGAGTTCTTCCATTCCAGCTTCAGCCTGACGCAGCCGATGACGGCCTTCAAACTGAAATGGTTTGGTAACGATGGCCACTGTCAGCGCGTCCAGTTCCGCCGCCAATGACGCGACGATTGGCGCGGCTCCGGTTCCAGTGCCGCCTCCCAAACCGACGGTGACAAAAACCATGTCCGCGCCTTCCAGGGCTTCAATAATTTTTTCGGTGTCTTCCAACGCGGCATCACGCCCGATTTCGGGGTTTGCGCCTGCGCCTAAGCCTTTGGTCAGCTTCGCGCCGATTTGCAATTTGACCGGCGCATGTGAACGTTTCAATGCTTGCAGATCAGTATTGGCAACCAGAAATTCCACACCTTCGATCTTCGCATCAATCATGTGATTGACTGCGTTCCCGCCGCCGCCGCCAATGCCGATGACTTTGATCCTTGCCCCGTAAGTGGGTGGTTCATCATCGAAGGTGTAATTCAGTTGCTTGCGATCTTCTACGGACATCTCGGTACCTCCAAAAAATCATTGCGAAAGCTATGCGGTATCTCAGATTTCTATTTAATAGCTGGCCGCTCACACTATGTTGTAGCTAGCGGCGGATTCTACCACGATATATTGAAAAGCCAAGCGGAGCAGAACCTTTACCGCCTGAGAACTTGCCAAAAAGTTCAACGCTTGATGGCAAAGAACGATTTCACCTTTTCCATGATCGCCGGTGATTGCTGACGACGGTTTTGATTGGTGTTATTGCGGCTACTTCCGACGATGCCGAGCTCGCATCGCAACCCATATAACGCCAGTCCAAGCGCCGCCGAATATGCCGGCTGAGTTGCGTCGTCAATCAATCCGTTGAACTCGCCCGCGCCGCCAATGCGCACCGGAGCATTGAAAACCTGTTCGGCCACTTCCACCAGTCCGTTGAGCATTGCGCCACCGCCGGTCAGCACAATGCCGCTGGAAAGTTGGCGATCAAATCCTGCCTGGCGGATTTCATCCTGCACATGCGAGAGAACTTCTTCGGCGCGCGGTTCCAGAATATCGCAAAGGATTTGTTTGGACACAGCTCGCGGCGCGCGTCCGCCAACACTGGGAACTTCGATCAGGTCGGACGCCTCTTCCGGCGTCAGCAATTGACGAAACGCACAGCCTTCTTCGCGCTTGATACGTTCGGCCTCATGAATCGGCGTCCGCAACCCAACGGCAATGTCGTTGGTGAAATGCATTCCACCAATCGGCAGCACTGCTGTATGCCAGACGGCTCCGCGTTGATAAATGGCCACACTGGTGGTTTCGCCCCCGATGTTGACCACGGCAGAACCATATTCGCGATCTTCATCAGTCAGAACCGCTTCGGCTGCAGCCAGATGCGACAGATAAACATCTGTGACTCCGTAACCGGCGCGGGTCACGCTGGTAATCACGTTCTGTTTTGCCGCCACCGGACTGGTCACAATATGCACCGACACAGACAGTCGCGAACCAAGCATCCCCAGCGGATCGTCAATGCCGTCCTGGTCATCAACGGTGTATTCCTGTGGCAGCACGTCGGCGACTTCGCGGCCCGAAGGAATCGTGATGGCGCACGCCGTATCAATCACACGGCGGATGTCTTCGCGGTTGATTTCCCGATGACGCCCCGGAATGGCAATCATCGCGTGATTGTTTTCACCTTTGATGTGCGAACCGGCCAAACCGACATATACGTCGTGAACTTCCAACCCCGACATGCGCTCAGCAGATTCAACCGCACGTTTGATCGAATCCACCGTCAAGTCCGGCTTGCTGATGACGCCTTTGCGCAATCCTTTCGATTCGGCTTCACCGACGCCGACGATTTCCAATTCGCCTTCGATCAATTCGGCGACCACGACGCGCACGCTGCTGGTTCCAATGTCCAATCCGACTATGGGTGAATTTTGTTTTGCCATAAAACCTCTTTCAGGTGGATGGTAGGTGATAGGCGGTAGACGGTTACGTCAGCATTGCTGCTCCCTGCAACCTACAACCGGTTACCTGATTATTCTGCCAATCCCACGATCACGCGCTTCGGAATCGTGGCGTTAAGGTATGCAACCCGGTTGCTGCTGCTCAGCAACCGTTCCGCATCTTCAATTTTGAGAACCTGCAATGCCTGAGCATCCTTGCGACGAATGGCGTCCAGAACGTCCAGAGCGGCATTGAGCCTTGTCCGAAAGTCTTCTTTGCCGATCCTCACAACAATCCGCGAATCTTTCAAAATCAAGCTGATGTTCAGTTCGTCGTCGAAAATCACTTCGTCAATTCGAGAGGAAAGCTTCGGCACAGTGCTGTCCAAATCACCGAGCAGTTGTTGATAACTCATCAACCGTTTGCGATTTTCTTCGATGATGTTTTCGCCGCTGTCAATCAATCCGGAAACCACTGGCGGAACGTTTTGCCCTTTCAGCAAAGTCGCGTCGCCAAACATCATTCCGCCGCGATCAACGCACACCACGCTTTCGCCTCGCCGTGCCAGCGCAAACGGTTCGCGCTCTTTGACGACCACATGAAATTTATCCGGCAGCACGCGTGTCACTTCGGCGTCTTCGATCAATTCGTTTTTCTTCAACTCGTCGCGAACATCTTTGAGCTTTGCGCGCCAGACGCCTTCCGCGGTAACCCGGTCAATCATCGCTCGAATGTCTTCTTTGCTAACGCGGCTATTGCCTTCCAATTCGACCGTCCGCAACGCAAAAAAGCGTGAACCGCCAAACAGGTATAAGGCAAAGATCAACCCGCCAAATAGCAATGCGATGAACAGCAGCGCTGCGCCGACTTTGGCCAAGCGGGGTCCAAATCCTTCTGGAATGTAGCGAGTCAACGCGCGCCTTCGCGTAGTCACATTGCTCGTCGTTACGCCATCGTAAGGCAGGCGCTGCTGCTTCGGAGTTTTGCGGCGAGCAGGAGCAACTCCACGCTGCAACGGATTCACGCTGCTGTCGTCGGGCCGACGGGTTTTGCTGGTGCGACGAGGCCTGTGCCGCTCAGCGAAATCGCTGCCGGTACCCAGTCGCTCTGTTTGGTCACGTCTTGGCATTCGTGTTTAGCCTTTAGCTTACTTTGCCTGTTTTGCCGTCAGAAATTCTTCGCCTGCGCGCCACACATTGCCTGCGCCAAGCGTCAACACCAGATCGCCCGGTTGCGCGACATCCAGCAAAACCTGTGCGCCGTTTTCAACCGAGCCGACATAACGCACGTTGCGATGTCCGAACTTTTCAATGTCTTCAGCCAGCGCCTGCGCAGTCACGCCCGGAATCGGGTCTTCGCTGGCGGCGTAAATATCCGCGAGCAACACAACTTCAGCGTCATAAAATGACCGGGCGAATTCGTCGCGCAATGCCGCCGTGCGACTGTATCGGTGCGGTTGGAACAACACCACCAGACGACGCCCACTGGTTTTGGCCGCAGCCAATGTTGCGCGAATTTCTGTCGGGTGATGCCCGTAATCATCCACGACCAAAATCCCTTTGCTGTCGACGGGAACCTGCCCCTTGATTTCAAAGCGGCGACCAGCGCCGGTGAACGCTTCCAAACCTTCGGCAATCTTGGCGAAATCCACTTCCAGATCGAGTGCAACCGCAACCGCCGCCAACGCATTGCAAACGTTATGCTCGCCCGGCACATTCAATTTGATGCGGCCAAGCTCTTCACCTCGACGGCGGACGGTAAAACTTGACCCGAAATTTTCGCGTTCAATTTGCACATCGCTGGCGGCAATTTCCGCATGAGCGCGCATGCCGTAAGTAATCACGCGCCGAGTGATCTGCGGAATAATCATCTGAATGTTCGCGTCGTCCAGACAGATAATCACAGAACCGTAAAACGGAACCTTGTTGACGAACTGCACGAAATGATCGCGAATCTCTTCGATGCCAGAGTAAAAATCCAGATGCTCCAGATCAATGTTGGTCACAACGGCGATGGTCGGCGAGAGCTTCAAAAAACTTTTGTCGCTTTCATCAGCTTCGACCACCATGAAATCTCCGCGACCGAGCCTGGCATTGCTGCCCAACGTGTTGACGCGTCCGCCGACGACAATCGTCGGATCCACTCCGGCGCGATCCAACACCGTCGCCACCATCGAAGTCGTCGTCGTTTTGCCGTGCGAACCGGCGATGGCGATTCCATATTTCAGCCGCATTAACTCCGCCAGCATTTCAGCGCGCGGGATGACCGGAACCTGTTTGCGCGTCGCTTCGACAACTTCCGGGTTATCCGGGCGGACGGCGGTCGAAGTCACGACAACCTGAGCATCATTCACATTGGCAGCGTTGTGCCCTTCAAACACTTTTGCGCCCAGCGTTTCCAGCCGGTCGGTAATCGCAGACTTTTTCGCGTCCGAACCTGAAATGCGATAACCAAGATTGAGCAACACTTCGGCGATGCCGCTCATGCCTATGCCGCCGATGCCTACAAAATGAATGTGCTGGTACTTTTTGAACATAGTCGTTTGTCGGTTGTTGAGTTACTGAAAGAACAACCGGTTATCGCTCACAAATCTTCAAGGCCAAATCCACTACTTTTGCCGCCGCGTCCGGATGGCCAAGCTTCTTGCTTGTTTCGGCCATTCGCGCCAATTGCTGCGGATCGCGGGTCAGCCACAACAGTTCTTGCGCCAATCGCTCTGGCGTCAACTCGGCTTGCAGAATCATACGGCCTGCGCCTGCGCGTTCGATTGCTTCGGCGTTTTTCCGCTGATGGTCGTCGGCGGCAAACGGAAATGGAATCATCAATGCAGGTTTGCCAGCCGCTGCCAATTCCGCCACCGTCGTCGCTCCGGCGCGACAAATGACGAGATCCGCTTTGGCAAATTCGTCCACCATCTGTTCAACGAACGGTTTCACTTCCACGCGCCAGCCAAGTTCCAGGTATGTCGCGCGAACTTTGTCGTAATCACTTTCGCCTGTCTGATGCGTAATCGAAAGCCTGTCTTTTTCTTCAGCCAGCAGCGGCAACGCTCCGATCATCGCCAGATTGATTGCTCGCGCACCCTGACTGCCGCCAGTGATGAAGACGTGAATCGCGTCATGATCGGCTGGCGATTTGGGCGGAATAGCAAAAAACTCCGCGCGAACCGGATTGCCTGTGATTTCGGCTTTGGCGCCAAAGAAGCGCCGAGCTTCTTCAAAAGTCACCGCTGCGGATCGGACAAAACGCGCCAGGATTCGATTGGTAAATCCCGGCAAAGCGTTCGGTTCCGCCACCAGAGTCGGCACGCCCATCAATGCTGCGATCAACACCATCGGCCCCGAAGCGTAACCGCCCACGCCAATGACGACATCCGGCTTGAACTGTTGAATCAAAGAACGGACAGCCAGAAAACTTTTGGGCAACATCAGCAGCGATTTGATTCGCTTGATCCAACTGACTCGCTTTAGCGCGGTGACTTCAATTAAATGCAGATCAAATCCTTCGCGCGGAACAATCTTGGTTTCCAACCCGCGAGCCGTGCCGATAAACAAAATCTGCGTCTCAGCATTTCGCCGCTTGAACTCCTGAGCGATGGCGATTCCCGGAAAGATGTGACCACCGGTTCCGCCGCCTGCGATAATGACAGAAAGAGGACGGCGGGACGGCGGGACATCACCTCGTACTTCTATTCCGCTTTCTTCAGACACTTCGCTCATTTTCAATCTTCCTTGTCCGTTTATCGCCCCGTCGCCCCGTCCCCGCGTTTGCCTGTCGCTTCAGCCTGCGCCGACACATTCAACAACACGCCCATTGCTGCCAGACTGATAAACAGCGAGGTTCCGCCTGCGCTCACAAACGGCAGTGTAATGCCTTTAGAAGGAAGCAGATTCAGCGACACGCTGATATTGAAAAATGCCTGCGTAACAATCGCTGTCGTGATTCCGACCGCCAATAAATTTCCCAACCGATCCGGCGCGTAATGAGCGGCTCGCAATCCACGCCAAAGCAACACTCCAAAAACCACAACCATCGTCGCCGTGGCATACAGCCCAAGCTCTTCCGAAATCACCGCAAAGATGTAATCCGATTGAGGCGCGGGTAAAAACGACAGTTTCTGTTTGCCCAAACCGTATCCAAAACCGTTTGTTCCGCCGGAACCGATTGCAATCAACGCTTGCAGCGGTTGATAGCCTTTGCCAAGCGGATCGCTTTCTGGGTCCAGAAAGACTTTAATGCGTTCCAAACGCCACGCAACTTTCATCACCAGCAGCACACCTGCTACGGCAAGGACGGGCACAAACCTGTATAAATGCGTCATCGGCACACCGGCGGAAAACACCATCGCCACAAAAATAATGCCGAGCATCATCGTGGTTCCCAGATCAGGTTCTTTCACAATCAATGCCGCCAACGCTCCCCACACCACCAACGCCGGAGCCATCGTCGCCCAAAAATTATCCAGCTCTTTGAATTTTTCTCGATCCGACAGAAACCAACCCAGAAACATGATCATCGCCAGTTTGGCAAGTTCTGACGGCTGGCCGGAAATTCCCAAGGGGCGAAACACAATCCAACGGTGCGCACCGTTGACTCGCGGAAATATAAAAACCACCAGCAACATCAGCACGCACATCCCCAGAAAACCGTAAACGAAGCCGGGATTTGCGTAACGGTGATAATCCACACGCTGCAACACCGCCAAAGCAACCAAGCCCATCAGTGCCCAGGCAACCTGGCTGAACAAAAACCGGTTCGGATTTTTCGCGGCCGCAGACGCGCTGTACACCATCGCCACGCCAAAGATGACCAAGCCCACAGTGATTGCCGCCAGCCATAAATCCCAGCGCAATTCCTCGAATGGTGTCAGCAAATTTTGGCGAATCGAATTGGTCATGTCGGTTGTCGGTTGTCGGTTGTCGGTTGTCGGTTGTCGGTCAGATATAACTGGCCACCGATAACTGATCACCGGCCACCTGTCAGGCTCCTTACTGCGTCTTTAAAAACTTTGCCGCGATGTTCGTAGTTGTCGAACATATCGAAACTGGCGCAAGCCGGAGCCAGCAAAACTACGTCGCCCGGTCGTCCCAGCTCCAAACCCAGCTTCACCGCGTCGGGCATCGTCACGGCTCGATGCAGCGGCTTTGTGTTTTCCAGCGCCGCTCCGATTTTGTCCGCAGCCGCTCCAATCAAAATCACGTGTTCGCACCGCTCGCGGACGAGCGATGCGAGTGGCGCGTAATCGCCGCCTTTGTCTTTGCCGCCCAGAATCACAATCACGCCGCCTGCAAACGCTTCCAGACATTTGATCGCGGCATCTACGTTTGTCGCTTTCGAATCGTTGAAAAACTTCACGCCGTGAATTTCGGCCACAAATTCCAACCGATGCTCAACGCCTTTGAAGTTGCGAACAGTCTGGCGCATCGAATTCGGCGAAGCTCCGCAAGCCAATCCGGCAGCCAACGCAGCCATCACGTTTTCAACGTTGTGATCGCCCGGCAGCGGTATGTCTGCGCAATTCAGCAACACGCGCTCGCCGTTTTTGCTGCGCTCAATGATTTGCTCGCCGCGAAGAAAAACTCCTTCTTCAAGCTCTTTCAATCGGCTGAAACAAATTCGTCGAGCCGCAGACTTTTCACCTTCACGCATCGCCCAATCATTGTCGGCGTTCAACACGGCAACATCGTTTGCCGTTTGATGGCGAAAAATATTCGCTTTGGCCGCCGCGTAATCTTCCATCGAATCGTAACGATCCAGATGATCCGGCGTGATGTTCAACAACAACGCGACATTAATGTGAAGCTGTTCGACGGCTTCCAGTTGAAAGCTGCTCAGTTCGACAACAGTGACGCTGTCTTCCGTCGAAGTCTCGACCAACGAAATCAACGGTGTTCCGATGTTGCCGCCGACTTGCGTCGGCAACCCGGCATCTTTCAGCAGTTCGCCAACCAGCGTTGTCGTCGTCGTTTTGCCGTTTGAACCGGTAATTCCAACCAGCCGCCCGCGCAAAAATCGCGCAGCTAATTCCACTTCTCCGATGATCGGAACTCCTGCGGCTTGGGCCAGCTTGAAAGGTTCCAGCGCCAGCGGCACGCCAGGACTGACCACGATCAAATCGGAAGTTTCAAACAACTCACGTGGATGGCTTCCGCCAACCACTTCGATTCCCTTTGCTCGCAAGCTGTGAGCGTCTTTCAGTTCGCTTTCCGGTTTTGCGTCGTTGACTGTCACGCGAGCGCCGCGCGCAGCCAAAAACTCCGCCGCCGCCACGCCGCTGCGCGCCAACCCAACAACCAGAATGTTTTTCCCCGCAACTTGCATCAATAACGTTTCAGCGCAATTTCAATGTTGATAGGCTCAGCAGCGCAAACAGGACCGCCGCAATCAAAAACCGAAACACAATTTTCGGCTCTTTCCATCCAATCAATTCAAAGTGGTGATGCAGCGGAGCCATTTTGAAAATGCGTTTGCCCCGCAATTTGAATGACCCGACCTGAAGAATGACCGACAGAGCTTCGATCAAAAACACGCCACCTAGAATCGGCAGCACCAATTCCTGTTTGATCAAAATGCTCATGGTGCAAAGCGCGCCGCCAATGCCCAAACTTCCCACATCTCCCATAAAGACTTCAGCCTGCGGAGCGTTGAACCACAAAAACCCCATGCTTGCGCCAACCAGCGCACCGCCAAACACTGTCACTTCCCAAACTCCCGGCGTGTGAACCAAACCAAGGTACCGTGCAAATTCCGCGTGGCCTGTGATGTAAGTGAAAGCCGTCAACGCCGATGCCGCAACTGTCGTGATGCTGATTGCCAATCCGTCCAGTCCATCCGTCAGATTCACGGCATTGGACCAGCCAATCATGATGAAGATGATGAATCCGATGTATCCCCAAATATGCAAATTGGGTTGGTACCGTTTGAAAAACGGCACGCTCAGCAACGTCGAATAATCCATAAATGCAAAGATCAAACCGCCAACCAGCAAGCCAACAATCAATTGCCCAACCAGTTTTTGCCGCCCGGTCAATCCCAGGCTGCGTTTTTTGGCAATTTTGATGTAATCATCCAGAAAGCCTACGACCGCACAACCAACCGTCGCGATCATCACAATCCACACTGGCCAGTTTTTCAGATTCGACCACAACAGCGTCGAAACCAACACCGAGCCGATAATCATCACGCCGCCCATGGTTGGCGTTCCGCGTTTCGCCTGGTGTGAAGCCGGGCCTTCTTCACGAATTTCCTGCCCG
>ERZ650309.656-NODE-656-length-16790-cov-7.572214_pt1 | contig 16790 bp, 16 predicted proteins | sample MGYA00376245_ERZ650309 | MGnify/ENA primary metagenome ERZ650309 (study PRJEB26733, sample SAMN07839294) | wastewater metagenome | biome: urban; feature: wastewater treatment plant; material: waste water | place: USA: North Carolina | collected 2016-04-26 ...
GCTGTCCCCGTTCGGCTACCTGCCCGAGTTCGCCTCACGCAACTGGTTCATCGCGTTCAACGTCGTCGCGATGATCCTCGCCGCAGGTTTTCTGGTACGGCTGTTCAAGTTTTCGCTGACGTCAGTCGCGTTGCCTGCCGTGCTGCTGGCCATGTTCTGCACCGAGTCGGTGACCAACACCATCATCTTCACCAACGTCAACGGCTGCATCCTGTTGGCCGAGGTGCTGTTCTTCCGCTGGCTGCTGGACGGCAAGGTGTCCCATCAGTGGTTGGCCGGTCTGGCAATCGGGTTGACGCTGGTGGTCAAGCCGGTGCTGGGTGTGCTGCTCCTGCTGCCGTTGCTCAACCGGCAGTGGCGCGCGTTGGTCGGTGCTGTCGCGGTTCCGTTGGTGTTCAACGCCGTTGCGTGGCCCATCACGGCCGACCCGATGGGCTTCATCCGCGGCACGTTGCCCTACATCACCCAGACGCGTGACTACTTCAACTCCTCGATCCAGGGCAACGGCATTTACTACGGCCTGCCGCCCTGGCTCATCCTGGTCCTGCGCGTCACGTTCGTCCTGCTCGCCGCTGCCAGCCTGTGGCTGCTGTACCGCTACTACCGCGAGCGTGACCAACTGTTCTGGATGCTGACCTCATCCGGCGTCCTGCTGATCGCCTCGTGGCTCGTGCTGGCGCTGGCGCAGGGCTACTACTCGATGATGCTGTTCCCGTTCCTGATGACGGTCGTGCTGCCCCGGTCGACGATCCGCAATTGGCCGGCCTGGCTCGGCGTGTACGGCTTTCTCACGATGGACCGGTATCTGCTCGAATTCTGGCCCACCACAGGACGTTTCCTGGAGTACATGAAGATCACCTACGGCTGGTGCCTCATGCTCGTCGTGGTGTTCTGCGTGCTGTTGTTCCGATACTTGGACGCCAAGGCCGACAATCGACTCGAGGCGGGTATCGATCCACTGTGGCTGACCGATGACCGGCCCGACGCTAACCTGGCTTCATGAGCATTCCGCCGCCCAAGGTCCAGCTCACTGATTCTCAGTGGCGCGAGAAGTTGACGCCCGAGGAGTTCCACGTCCTTCGGCAGGCCGGTACTGAGCGTCCGTTCGTCGGCGAATACACCGATACCAAGACCGAAGGCGTCTACCAGTGCCGGGCCTGCGGCGCGGAGCTGTTCCGCAGTAGCGAGAAGTTCGATTCCCATTGCGGCTGGCCGTCATTCTTCGATCCCGCCGACTCGGACGCAGTGATCCTGCGCTCTGACGTCAGCCTCGGGATGCGCCGCGTGGAGGTGCTGTGCGCGAACTGCCACAGCCACCTCGGCCACGTTTTCGAGGGTGAGGGCTACCCCACTCCGACCGATCAGCGCTACTGCATCAATTCCGTGTCACTGCGGCTGGTGCCGACGCACCAGACGCCCTGAAATACGCCACGATTTCGTCGGCCGGCAGCGCTGCACTGAAGTAGAAGCCCTGCGCGATTTCGCACCCGTAGTCGCGCAGCTTCTGGTAAGTCTTCATGTCCTCCACGGTCGCGTCCGAAAGTGGGTGTAAAAGCACCGGTCGGTTCGCAGCTTCGTGGGTGAGCATACGGGCTGGGGAACTCAAGTGACAGGCTCTTGCAGCTTGAGCTGGTGGTGTTGGGGATAACGGCGAGCGGGTTCGGTAGCTTGCTGCGGATGCTTTGGCGCGCCCAGGGCTGATGCGTAGGGCCGAGAGATGCTCAGCTGGAGAGGGTTTGGGCGGCGTCGGTCAGTGCGTTGAACGCGGCGTCGAGGCGGTCTTGGCGGCGGCGGTTGGGTTCGTGGTTGGCTTCGGCGGCTACGAACCCGATAAGCTCTTCGAGGTCGTCGGCATTGGTCAGTAAGGCAGCGCCGTTTGGGTGGGCGCGCATGCCGTACACCAGTCGCTCACAGTCGGGGTCAAGCAGCATCAGGTCGCGTAACACGGCGGCGGTCGTGTCGCTGACGATGACCTCCTTGAGGTCGCCGGCAACGCTGGAGCGGCGGCGGCGCAGGTCGTATGGGGAGTCTGCCCAGTTGCTGATCACCCCCTCGTCGTCGCAGACGCTGCACGACCATCGGATCGGCGCCGCCGTCTCGGCCGAGGCGATAGCGATGGTCATCCGCCCGGGGCAGCGCCTGTGGGCGGGGCGGCGCCGACACGGCAATGCCGATACCCACCGATCACCGACCTGGCCGGCGGTGCCCGCCCGGACAATGTCGCCCAGGTGTTGTGCCAGGCGGCGCGCGGGACCGGAAGCGTCGTGCGGCATGTCGAGGAAGTGATGCAGATCGGCGACCAACACGTCGCCACACTGTACCGGCGCCACGTCGCGGTGTTCTTGGGTACCGATCCTCGGGGACGCTGCCTACGATCATGGGTCGTGATGCTGCGATGTACCGCCAAGGTGTTGGCGCTGCTGAGGGCGCCTGAGCCGGCCATCGGCCAAGCCTGCGCGACCGACTGGTATGCCCACCTGGTCTGGATCGACCGACGCAAATGCCTGCTGGTGACCCACGCCGGGACCTTGTTCTCGGTGTTCATGCCGAACGTCACCGCCGCCGGGTTGCGCCCGATCGGCCCGCCGGTCGTCTCGGCGATCCAGGCCGCGTTGCACGTCGAGGGTCTGCCCGCCGATACGCTCGGCGATCTTGATCCCCAGCAGGTGGCCGTGGCCAAGACCGCCGACCGCCGCATCCTGGGCACGATCAACGACCTGGCGTTCACCACCGAACACGTCATCGCCACCGCTGGCGGCCTGGCCCGCTGCGACATCGACGCGCTGCACCACGGCCTGCATCGCACCATCAACAGCATCACCGGCTACATCCCACCGATCGACCTGGTCACCGCCAGCCGTCACCGAAACTGAGCCTGCCAAAGCGACACGGAGTTGTTACGCGGTGGCCGAGATGGGATCTGCGGGGTTGGTGCCGTTACTCGTGGTGGACGGTGTCAGCCGCAGTTCACGGGGTGGGTCCAGCAGCGATCGACGTAGGTCGTGCAGCAATCGGGTACCGACCGGTGTCATGGACAGCCCGCGCCAACCGGCCGAGGCCCGGTCGAGCACCGCCCATACCAGGCTAACGGCGCTGGTCTCGCCGGGGAATCGGCCGATGACCTTGGTCCGACGCTTGGTCTCCCCAAAGGAGCGCTCAATAAAATTCGAATGTCGAACGCGCCCATGGTGTTCGACCGGGAACCGCAGATAGGCAGTCAACCCAGCTTTGTCGGTGAGCAGAATGCGCATCGCCGCCGGATAGAGGTCGAAGTATTTGGCGGCGAACGCCTCGATCCGCTTGTCGATGATCTCAACGAGCCCAGGCCCCGGTTCAACCGTCAGATCGGCGGTATCGAAGATGGCCCAGTAGCCGTCGCGGACCTCGGCTTGCATCCCGGCGGGAATCTTCGCGAGCACGTTGCGGAGTCGATGAATAAGACATCTCTGCCGCAACGCTTTTGGGAAAATTTGTTCGATGGCTGCGATCAGGCCCTTGGCGCCGTCAGAGACAACCAACAGTGGACAACCCAGGCCGCGATCGCCCAGATCAGTCAGGAAGTCGGCCCATGCGTCGGTCGACTCGCCGGTCCCGGGCGCCAACCCGACGAACACCGGCTTGCCCTCGGTGGTGATGCCCCAGGCGGCCAGCACCGGCTCGGCCGGCGACCCCGGATGCATCCGAAAGAAGCTGGCATCCAAGAACAGGTAATCCAGCGTGATCTCGTCAAGTCGACGACGCGCCCACGCCTGGTATTCGGCTCGGATCGCCTTGCACACTTCCGAGACCGTGGATTTGGAGATCGCGGCCTGGTCGCCAAGTGTTTCGGCGAGGGTGGCCTGCACGTCGCGCACCGATAACCCGCGTACGAACGAGGCAATCACCAGCGTCTCCAAGGCGTTGGTTCTCGTCACGTGCTTGCCGAACAACCGCGACGCAAACGCTGCGGTGGTGCCACGCAGCTTCGGCCGCTCCAACGTAACCGGCCCAGTGGTGGTTTTCACCGTCACCTGTCGATACCCGTTGCGCGAGCCGCCGTTAGCGTCGGGACAGGCAGCAGCGCGTTGGTAGCGTTCGCGACCGAGGAACTCGGTGACCTCAGCCTCCAGGGCCGCCTGCATCAACAGTTGAGCGCCCAGCCGGGCAACCTCTTCAAGGATCTCCGAAAGCTCCCGATCCTCGGCAAATAGGGCATCGATTCTGGTGCGGATGCGATCGACGGCTGATACTCGAACAGGCACGGGCGTGACTCCTTCTTCGCAGACTTGCAGGTCGTGAAGCGGAACCTACGCCCGTGCTCCGTATTTACACCGCGTCCCGGACACGACCGTCCTCCACCCCTTCGGCGACGACAGACCCACCGAGGTCGTGGACGAGGTCGATCACCGCGCGCACGATCACCGCGGCACGTGGGTCCGTCATGAGCGGAGTGACGAATTTGCGGTCCAGCTTCACCTCGTCGAACGCCAGGTCACGCAGATACCACAGCGCTGAATAGCCACTGCCGAAGTCATCGAGTGCGATGCGAATACCGTTGCCCCGCAAGCGATCCAACACACTGCGCGCACGTACGATGTTCTCCAGCAGCAGGTCTTCGGTGATTTCGACGGTCAGCATGGTGGGCTCGAGCTCACGGGTGGTGAGTTCGTCGTTCATGCGCGCCGGCAGCAGCACGTCCGAGACCGACGGCGCTGACAGGTTGACTGCGACAGCGACATCGATGCCTTTGCGTTTCCACACCACTGCGTCGTCGAGGGTCCGGCTGAGCACCAATTCGGTGACCCCGTCCATCAGCCCGTACTGCCGGACCAGCGGGAGGAAGTAGTCCGGACCCAGTAGTCCGCGTTCCCGGTGCGGCCACCGGACCAACGCTTCGACGCCGAACGGCCGGCCGGTGCGCAGGTCGACTTTGGGTTGATACATGACGGTCAGTTCGACATCGTCGATGGCCTTGCGCAGTTCGCGCAGCAGCGTTGGTTCACCGGAACTACCACTCCCCCGAACCGCCAGCTCCGATGACACAGTATTCGAAAAGCTGTGCAGCCCATAGTAGTTGGATGCTTTGGCTTCGCGCATCGCGATCTCGGACCGACTGAGCAGGTCAGCGGCAGAGGCCTCGTCGACCTCGGATGCGGCCATTGCGAACCCGACACTCGGGCGCACCACCAGCAGCTGCCCACCAACCGCGAAGGGCTCGTCGAATGCATGGATCACCCGTTGCGCGACGATCCGAGCCCGATCAGGGACACCTTCCATCAGGATCGCGAACTCGTCGGCGCCGGTCCGCGCCACGGTGTCGCCGGCCCGCACCGACGCCATCAGCCTCTTGGCCACCAGCACGAGCAATTCATCACCGACGGCATGCCCGAACTCCGCGTTGACCTTGCGGAAATTGTCCAGGTCGAGCAGCGCCACCGCCACGGCCCGGTTGTCTCGCTGCCGCAGATGGATCGCATGCATCACCCGATCACGGAACAACGCCCGGTTCGCCAGACCGGTCAGTGGATCACGCAGCGTCTGGTCGGTGACGACGCTTTCCAACCGGCGGTTGTCCAGCACCACCATGGCGTGCCGGATGACGACGGCGACAAGCAGCACGATGGACGTCGTCAGCAGTGGTCCGCGGGCCAACGTCGGTGCGCACATCATCGCGGCGATCGCCAGGGCGGAATACGGCACCCAGAAGTCCAATTTCGACGAAACAACCTGATCGACGTCGTCGACGGCCGGTGCGCGACGAGCAACAAGCGCGGCCCCAACAAGGAACACCGTGGTGATGGCCCAGCACAGATATACCAGCAGCATGATGCTGCTGTACTGGTCGGCCGCAACCCGCTGGCCGATCGCACCGAGATACATATTGGCGCTGTCCCCGACCGTGTTAAACGCTGCGCCGACGGTCAGCAAGCCGACTGCCACCCGCTGGCTGCCGCTGACCCGGGGCAACACCAAGATCGCCACAGCGAGGATCATCAGGTCCGTCATCGGATACGCCACGGTGACCGCGAACCGCATCGGATTGTGCGGACCTGCCTCGTAGGCGTCCTTGAGCAGCAGCTGCCAGATCACTTCGAACGACGCGACCGCCACGATCACGCCGTCAAGGATCAGGCGCGTTCGAAGCCGAATGTTGCTCGGCGGAAAATACACCAACGCGGCGCAGGCGCCGATCGGGTAAAGCAAGTAGACGGCATCGGCGGCAGACGGAAATGGCGCCGCTTCCGCGCCGCCGATGGTCGTATACGAGAACAGGATCAGTCCGGAGACAAGCCAGGCTGCCAGTCCGATGCCCTGCCACGCCCAGGCCCGGCGTTGCCGACCCGTAGTCGCAACCGCGGCCGCAGATGTGCATGCAAGAGCAAGCACCGACAGCAGGACGACAACCAGGTCGCCGACGCCCCGGGTCGTCATCTGCCCCTGCGAAAGCAGCAGACCGCCAATGGCACCGATGATCGCGATCACGGTGCCGGCGCCCAGCATGCACTTCGGCATTGGTCAACGCTAGCAATACAGACCCCATCAGGTCCGTTTTCCAGCGTCAACATGCTCAAACCGCTACCTGAGGGTCGCGATATGCCGGCTACGGCAGGTTGGCGACCAGCTGTTCCACGCCGACGCGCGGACCGACGAAGAACGGCGTCTCTTCCCGGACGTGCCGACGGGCATCGGTGTAGCGCAGCTTCCACATCAACTCGACGATGCGGGCCAGTTCGGGGCCTTCAAAGGCCAGGATCCACTCGTAGTCACCGAGCGCGAATGCCGGGACCGTGTTGGCCCGCACATCGGGGTATTCACGGCCACCCATGCCGTGCTCGACGAGCATCCGGCGACGGTCTTCGTCGGGCAGCAGGTACCAATCCAGCGACCGCACAAACGGATACACACAGACGTAATCGCCTGGGGCCTCACCGGCGACGAAGGCGGGCACATGACTCTTGTTGAACTCGGCGGGACGATGCAGCGCCACCACGCTCCACACGGGATCGCTGGCTTTACCCAAGGTGGTACGACGGAAGCCGGTGTAGGTGGCCTGCAGGTCCTCGACCCGTTCGGCGTGGGTCCAGATCATGAAATCGGCGTCGGCACGGAAGCCCGCCACGTCGTACAGTCCCCGGACGACGACGCCCTTCTCTTCCTGCTGCTTGAGGAATGTCGCGGTCTCGTCGGAGATCGCGGCACGGGTCGCCTCGTCCGAGCCCAGCGCCTCGGGTTGCACGGCGAAGACCGAGATCATCATGTACCGGGTCATCGAGTTCAGGGCGTCATAGTCGAGCTTGGCCATGCTGTCATCGTGCCATGCGGCGTTTTCCCGCCGAGATGACGGTTGATGACGGATTTCGGTTCATTTCCGTCAACAACCGTCATCTCGGCGACGCCCCAACAGCTCAGCCGCGGCCCGCGTTGCAGCACCGACACACGCGGGGACGCCGATCCCGTCGAGATAGCCGCCCGCGACCACTAATCCGGCAGGTAGGCCGGACCGCAACTCGGCCACCAACTGTCCGTGACCGGATCCGTACTGCGGCATCGCATCGATCCAGCGCTGCACCAGGTGATCGACTGGTTCGGGCTCGATGCCGAACACCTCTCGCAGGTCCTCCAGCGCCCACGCCAACAGCTCGTCGTCGCCGACGGTGCGTGCCACCGAGTCCCCGAATCGGCCGTACGACAGCCGTAGCAGTTCGACGTTCCCACCCCTGCCCCATTTGCGCGACGTGAGAGTTATTGCCTTGGTACGCAAGTGTTCTCCCACAGCAACCAGCACACCGGAACGCTGTGGCACCGGGGTGCCGCCGGGCAGCGCCAATGCCACGAGTGCGGCCGAGGCGACCGGGATCCGGCGCGCAGCGGCCGCAGTCTTGGGCGCGACACCGGCCACCAAGCCGACCAGCCGCGGCGCCGGCACAGCAAGCACGACGCCGTCGGCAGCCCAGGAGCGTCCTTCGTCATCAGTGAGCTGCCAACCCTGGCCGCTGGGTGTCAACGCGTTGACGCCGACCTGCGCCCAGTGCGCACGGGCCCGCTGGGTGAGGGCGTCGACCAGCACGCGGTAACCACCGTCGACGGCACCGAACACCGAAGCCTGAACCGGTGGCGCGGCGGCAAGAGCGCTGCACACCGCGGCGGTCAGACTGGAGGCGCCCCGGTCGAGTTGGGCGGCGAGCGCCGGAAGTGCAGAGCGCACGCCGATGCTTGCCGACGACCCGGCGTACACCCCGGCCAGCAGCGGATCAACCGACCGCCAGACGACCTGCTCGCCGAAGCGATCGCCGATTAGTTGCGCAACAGTCGGGTCGGCGCCGGGCTGCCAGCGCAGCGGGCGCGTGGCCTCGGCGTCGATCTGGCGCAGCGTCGCGTCGTCCACCAGGCCGCGCAACGAGGCAGACTGCCCGGGTACGCCTTGCATCGTGCCTTCGGGCATCGGATGCAGCCGAGCACCGCTACAGATCAGCGGCCGGACGCCCGTTGTACCGATCTGTTTGAGACCCAATTCCATGAGCAGGTCACTGACTTCGGGACGACGTGCGACGAACGCTTCTGCGCCGACGTCGATGCTCTGGCCCGCCAACTGCTCGGTGCGCAGGATGCCGCCGAGGCGGTCGGCCGGATCAAAGATGGTGACCTGCGCGTCGGGGGCTGCCTGCCGTAGGCGGTATGCGGCTACAAGGCCCGAAATGCCGCCACCGACAACGCAATACGCGGTCACAATTCGTGCGCCAGCGCCACTGCTTCGGTGATCACACCGGGGTCGGTGGCCGGCAGCACGCCGTGGCCAAGGTTGAAGATGTGTCCGGTGGCTCCCGCCTGGACTGCCTTCTTGCCGTCGGCCACGACGGTGCGGACGGCCTGCTCCACGACCGGCCAACCGGCCAGCAGCACCACTGGGTCCAGGTTGCCTTGCAGAGCCTTACCCGCGGGCACGCGGGCCACCGCGTCGACGAGGTTCGTGCGCCAATCCACTCCGACCACGCTCGCTCCGGCCTCACCCATGGCGCCGAGCAGCTCCGCGGTGCCGACCCCGAAGTGGGTCATCGGCACTTCTTCGGTCTTCAGGGTTTCGAAGATGCGGCTGCTGTGCGGCAGCACGTAGGTGCGGTAGTCGGCCAGCGACAGAGTGCCCGCCCAGGAGTCGAACAGCTGGATGGCGTCGACACCGGCAGCCAATTGGGCCCGCAGGAACTCGATGGTCAGGTCTGTCAGTCTGTCCATCAGCGCGTGCCAGGTGGCGGACTCGCCCAGCATCATCGCCTTGGTCTTCTCGTGGTTGCGGCTCGGGCCGCCTTCCACCAGATAGGACGCCAGGGTGAACGGCGCTCCGGCAAAACCGATCAGCGGTACCTGGTCGAGTTCTTTGGTGAGCAGGGCGATAGCCTCGGCGATGGGCGTAACCTGTTGCTGTTCAAGCGGTTTCATCGCCTCAACGTCGGCGGTCGTCCGAATCGGGTTGGCGATCACCGGACCCACGTCGGGCACGATGTCCAGATCGATACCCGCGGCCTTGAGCGGCACCACGATGTCGGAGAACAGAATGGCGGCGTCGACGTCGTGCCGACGCACCGGCTGCATGGTGATCTCGCAGACCAGCTCGGGGTTGAAGCAGGCCGACATCATGGTGTTGGTGGCGCGGATGGCCCGGTATTCGGGCAGGGATCGGCCGGCCTGGCGCATCATCCAGACCGGGGTGCGGGCAGGTTCACGGCCGGTGGCGGCAGCCAGATACGGCGATTGCGGCAGTTCACGACGGGTGCTCATCGGTGTTCATGCTGCCATGTGCCAGACGGTGGCTTATACCCTGCTCGACGACGAAATAGTGCGCTATCGGCGCGCCTGCGTCCGCGACCCGGCAGATCGGGCTAGCGTCCCCGACTGTGACCTCCGCCGAACCGGCCCAGTTCCGCACTGCAGTGGCGGCAATGAACGCCGCGTTGGTGCGTCCGGAGATCGAACTCGGCCCCATCCGGCCGCCGCAACGACTGGCTCCCTACAGCTACGCATTGGGCGCAGAAGTGCGGCATCCCGAGACCGACATCGTCCCGGAACGCTCTGAAGGCGACGCCTTCGGCCGGCTGATCTTGCTGCACGACCCCGAGGGCGCCGATGCGTGGGACGGCACCATGCGGTTGGTCGCCTACATCCAGGCCGACCTCGATTCCAGCGAGGCTGTCGACCCGCTGCTTCCCGAAGTGGCGTGGAGCTGGCTGGTCGACGCGCTCGAATCCCACAGCGACGGCGTGACCGCGCTGGGCGGTACCGTCACCGCCACCACATCGGTGCGCTATGGCGACATCTCCGGCCCGCCGCGGGCCCACCAGCTGGAGCTGCGGGCGTCGTGGACCGCGACATCGTTGGAACTCGGACCTCACGTGCAGGCTTTCTGCGAGGTGCTCGAGCACGCTGCCGGGCTGCCGCCCGCCGGGGTGACTGATCTGGGTTCGCGCACTCGCGCTTGAATAGTCTCCTATGACTGACGTCGTTGATGACGGGACCGGTGAAGCCGATCCCGACGTGACTCCCCTGTTGGCCCCTGCTGAAGGCGTGCCACCGGTAGCCGTGTACGTCAGTGAAATCGCCCGAGCCGCAGAGTTTCTCGCGTCTGGGCATGGGGCATTCGCGATCGACGCCGAGCGGGCGTCAGGCTTCCGTTACTCGAATCGGGCGTATCTCGTACAGATTCGACGAGCGGGCGCCGGCACGGTGTTGATCGATCCGGTCAGTCATGGCGTCGATCCCCTGACTGCGATGGCGCCGGTCGCCGCTGTGCTTGCCGAGGATGAATGGATCCTGCATGCCGCCGATCAGGACCTGCCGTGCCTGGCCGAGCTGGGCATGACCCCGCCGTCGTTGTATGACACCGAGCTGGCCAGCCGACTGGCCGGCTTCGACCGCGTGAACCTTGCCGCCATGGTGCAGCGCCTGCTCGGGCTCGGTTTGAAGAAGGGGCACGGCGCTGCGGACTGGTCCAAGCGGCCATTGCCTGACGATTGGCTGAACTACGCGGCCTTGGACGTCGAAGTGCTGCTCGAGTTGCGTGCCGCCATTGCTTTGGAGCTGGAGAAGCAGGGCAAAACCGATTGGGCGGCACAGGAATTCGAATTTCAGCGAACCTTGGAGCCCGCCCCGACGAGACGAGACCGCTGGCGTCGCACCTCTGGGATCCACAAGGTCCGCGACGGGCGGGCGTTGGCCGCAGTGCGTGAACTGTGGCAGACGCGCGACACGATCGCGCAGCGTCGCGATATTGCACCGGGGCGCATCCTGCCCGATTCCGCTCTTGTCGCCGCCGCTGTTGCCAATCCGGACACTGTCGAAAAGCTCACTGCGCTACCGATTTTCGGCGGATCGCGGCAGAAGCGCAGTGCCCAGGTCTGGCTGGACGCCTTGGCCCGGGCCCGCGAAGCCGAGGTGCCGACGTCTGAGCCCTCAGCCGGGTTGCCACCCCCCGCCCGGTGGGCGCGTCGCAAGCCTGAGGCGTTCGCGCGTCTTGAAGCCTGCCGATCCGGGCTTTCTGAACTGTCCGAACAGGTTTCGGTGCCGTCGGAGAATCTGCTGACGCCCGAGACGGTGCGGCGGTTGTGCTGGGAATGGCAGCCTGCCTCCGATGTGCTGGCAGCCGTGGATGCATTCCTGGAGTCTGCCGGGGCGCGGCCGTGGCAGCGCGAACTGTGCGACCCGGTGTTGTCGTCGGCGTTGTCTGACTGACTTCATTGCGCCGAGATGGCAACTTATGCTGAAGATTTCGCATTTTCTCGCTAAAAGTTGCCATCTCGATGTGTCATCAACACCGTCGTAGCCATCGCGTTGTCGACGGTCACTACGCCGATCGCCAAGTAGCAGAAGCTCATCCAGCCGAACAGCCAGCCGATCTTGGGGCTCGCCAGCCGCGATGCCCATTGATACGACGAACCGCTCAGGGGTATCCGCGCAGCGAACTGCGCAATGACCAAGGCGATCAACGTCTGCCCCACGGCGACCACCGGCCATAGCTAAATACCCACAGGGCCAGCACTTCTCAGCACGTCGTCGTAGGTTGCGAAGATTCCGACGGCTACCGAAATGAACGCGAACGAGATGGCAAAGACCTGAAATGAGCCAAGCGTCCGTTTGAGTTCAGGTTCGTATTCAGTGGTCACCGCGCCCGCCCTTCGCTGAGCTAGGCGCTTCAACCTACCGAGTCCGGCGCAGCGATTTCGTGAAATTGACGCTTATGCCAGTAGTGGGTCGACGAATTCCAGGAATGCAGCCAAGACTTCGTCGGGCGCTTCGATCTGCGGCCAGTGCGAGATATCGTCGGCCAGCATCACCACATCCGGGTTCGGGATGACCTCGCGGTAGCGCTTGGCCATGTGGGCACCGGAGTTCGGGTCCGACGGGCCGTCGATCAGTCGCATCGGAATGTTGGTCTCGCGCATGGCGCGGACCCAACGGTTGCGGTGCACGTAGCGGTCCTCGATGAAACGGCCGACTTTGTGCATGACCCGCTTGCCGTCGTTGTAGTCGAGGATTTCGTGGAATTTATCCATCAGTTCACGTGACGGTTTGCGGTTGACGCCGAACATCTCGTTGATGGTGGGATCGGCCAGCCGCCGCGACAGCGGGCTGCCCTGCAGTGGACTGATGATGTCCCCCAACGGAGTTCGCGACATTGCCTTCTGCAACAGGCGCGGCGTGTACGACTCGACGAACATGCCGCCGTTGAGCCAGGTGATGGATTCGATGTCGAGTTTGCCGTACACCTGGTCACCGAAATGGTTGCGGGCCAAGACTTCCTGACCGATCGAATCGCCGAGGTCGTGAGCCAGGATATGCACCTTCTGGGCTCCGAGGTGGGCCAGCAGCGCCTCGTGGGTATCGGCATGGTCCGGTACCGAATACTGGTATGCCACGGGCTTATCCGAGAAGCCCATGCCGATGTTGTCGGGGGCGATGACGGTGAATTTCTTGGTCAATGTCGGCCAGATCAGCGACCAGTCCCACGAGTTGAACGGGTAGCCGTGGATACACAGCAGCACCGGCGCGGTACCCAGCGGCGGGCCGTCATGCCGGTAGAAAATCTGGAAGCCCAGGTAGTCGAAGTACTGGCCGGCGGCCTTCCAGGCCTCAAGTTCGGCGTGCATGGCCTGAGCCTAATCCGTCCCGGCGACCGTGCAACGGTTTGCTAAATGACGGGCAACTGGTCGGGGTACACGATATCGATCTCGGCAATCGATTGCGGAAAATCCTTGCGGTTGTTGGTCAAATAGCGATCAGCACCGGCTGCCACCGCAGTTGCGAGGTGGGCGGCGTCGGCCGCACGCAGACCATAGGCATCCGCGAGCGCCAGTGACAACCGTGCTGTGGGCTCATCAAGCGGTCGCAACTCAATTCGGCTGAGAACGCTCACTAAGGACATGCACTCCGAGGAATCAGGATCGTCGCGCATCGGTTTCGCCAACACCTCGGCAAGCAATAGGACGGAGCCGACGCCAGCCATCTCGTCGTCAATTCCGGCGAACAATGCCGCTACCCGTGAACCGAGCGGATGATTCTTCGCCGCCGCATAGATCACCACGTCAGCGTCGAACGCGGTCTTTGGGCTCACCGTCGAGCTCGCCCTGTGCGGACTGCTTTGGCAAGTTCATCCGCACGCGCGGCGTCAATTCCCGGCGCGCGCAGCGGTTCTGATCGCGCCTTCTGAAGCAGCTCGTCAACGCGGTCAGCTTCTGTCCAAACCTCAGAGGCGCGGCGGGCTCTCAGCACATCAGGGCTCACCAAGACTGCAACCACCCGACCGTGCCGGGTGATGGCGACTTCGTCTCCCCTCTCGACGCGGTCGAGTTGCGCTGGCAGGGTGGCGCGTGCCGTGCTGGCACTGATCGTCGGCATAGACGAATTGTACGGTTATGTACACGACCGTACGATCTGTAATTTTGTAGCCTTCGCCATGGCGTGACGCCGCCCCCGACCACAGGCACCCCGAGACCGCGGACGCCGGGTGTGGGTAGCGTCCGCGGTCTCGCGGTGCTGGGTGCGGTCAACTGACCTGACCCAGAATGCGTTCCGGGTGGTGGTAGTCGTTGGTGCGGGCCTGACCTCGATCGGCGTCCGGTGGCGGAATCCATTCGACGCGGCCTCTATTACCACGGCGCGTGGTCCAGGCACCCGAGGTGGCGAGCTTGTGGTGAGGCCGACAGGCCAGGGTGAGGATATCGATATTGGTGTCCGCTTCATCAGCGACGTAATCATCGATATGGTGCACTTCGCACAAGTACGCCGGGGCCGTGCAGCCCGGGAAGGTGCACCCACGGTCCTTGGCGTGCAACACAATCCGCTGACCTTCACTGGCGCACCGTCGGGTGCGATACAAGTTCAACGGTAGCTCGGTCGCCTTGTCGAAAATCGCCAAATGGTGATACGCATGCGATGCCAGGCGGATGACATCGCGCATCGGGACCAACGTCCCACCCGCGCTGACCCCGAACCCCGCCGCGTTCTGCAACTCCTCCAAGGTGGTGGACACGATGATCGTGGCGGGCAGTCCATGATGCTGGCCGAGTTCTCCGGAGGCCAGGTGGCTGCGGCCCATGGCCAGCAGCGCATCATGGTTACGTTGCGCCGGCGTGCGGTGATCATTGTCGATCTGTTCCTGGCTGGGCGTGCCCGACGTGCACGGGGCAGGATCGTCAGGGTTGCACATGCCCGGCGCAGCATTCTTGTGCAGGGTCGGTTCCAGGGTGGCGCGTAGTTCTGCAGTGATGCGCCCCGAGATCCGCGACAGCCCATCAGCATCCTGCGGGCCGATCGTGAAACCCCGCTTGCGCGCCCGGGTCCGTTCACGCTCCTCTGGATCGAAATCCCCGTCCGGGGCGATGGTGTCCACCATCCGCTTGCCCAGCTTCCGGCATTCAGCCGGCCCGAACGTGGCGATGTGCTTGGCCATCTGCGCTTCGGCATCCGCCACGGTCGCCGCAGGCACCCCGCACGGTAGTGCCTCGATGACGTCGCGCACGATCGCGATGTGCTCAGGGCCGGCTTCACCTCGCGCCTGGGCGGCGGCGGTGGCCGCCAACACCGGGGGCAACAGTTCACCGGTGATGCCCACCCGTGGTGCCAACACCATCGCATCGGCAATCCGCCGGGCCGCTTCACCGGTACCGATACGCAGTTCGTCAGCTAGCACCGTACGTAGTGCGTGGCCCCCCAGTTCGGCAGGGGTAGCGTCGCGAGCCACCCGGGCGATCAGGGCCTGCCCAGGCACCGGAAGCCGCCACGCCACCCGTTCCAACCGGGCCAGCACCGACAACATCTGCCGGACCGATAGCGCGTCGAACGACAACCCCAACACCGCATCCACTGCCGCGTCCAGAGCGTCAAGCGCCCCGGCGGTGGTGGTGGAGTTGATGGCCATATTCGAACAATAGTGCGAATCGCAGCGTTTTTCAAGGTTTGGTACAACCGTGCCGAAAGTGACTACTGTGACCAAACTCGTTGCACAACACCATGTTCCACCCGTTGCGACAATACGTGACCACGCTGCCCGACATGCGCATGATCAACGGGTCACCTGATGTCGGTGGGCCCGTATATACAGTTCCGTTCAGGTTTGCGAGTGATGAGGAGCGCCGTGATCACCGGTGAGTTGAAGAGCAAGGTCGACCGCGTCTGGGACGCGTTCTGGTCCGGCGGCATCTCGAACCCGATCGAGGTGATCGAGCAGATCACCTACCTGCTGTTCATTCGCCGACTCGACGATCTGGAGACCCTCGCGGAGAATCGCGCGCGACGGACCGGTTCTTCAGAGGGACTGCGGTTCGGCCCCGATCAGCAGGACCTGCGCTGGTCTCGATTCAAGAATGACGAGCCTGGTGTCATGTTCGGCGTCATCGCCGACGGCGTGTTCCCGTTCCTGCGGGCCCTTGGCGGCGACGGGTCCACCTACTCCGAGCACATGCGCGACGCCCGCTTCACCATCCCGACGCCGGCGCTGCTGTCGAAGGTCGTCGACATGCTCGACGACATCCCGATGGCCGACCGCGACACCAACGGCGACCTGTACGAGTATCTGCTGTCGAAGATCGCGGCGGCCGGTGTGAACGGCCAGTTCCGCACTCCCCGCCACATCATCGACCTGATGGTGCAGATGACCGCCCCCCGGCCCGGCCGACGAGATCTGCGACCCCGCCTGCGGTACTGCGGGCTTCCTGGTGGCAGCGAGCGAGTACATCCGCGACACCCACACCGACGCCCTGCTGGATGCCAAGCAGCGCCTGGAAGCAATTGAAGGACGCTCGGAGATCTACGTCAACCTGATGATCAAGCTGGCCGAACTCGCCTATGACCGCGGTGATACCGCCGAAGCGATGGCGCAGTTCGAGCAGGCGCAAACGGTGGCCGAGAACCTGCCCTTCGTCTGCGCGTGCAAGGCGAAGACGCTGACCGGGCTGGGCTGGTTCAACCTGCGCGCCGATCACCCCGAGCAAGCGCTCGCCTACTTCGAGCGCGCCATCGCGCTGGGCGCCGATGACGAACTGCACCGCTACTACCTCGCGTCCGTGCGCGGTGCCACACCCCCCGCGCCGCCGCGTGACTATGTGCAGGCGCTGTTCGACACCATCGAGCGTGCCTGGGGCCGGCTGGACCTGCTGTTCAACAACGCCGGGGTCAACGCGCCGGCCGTGCCCATGGACGAGTTGCCGCTGGACAAGTGGTTTGCCGTGCTCAATACCAACGTGACCGGCGTCTTCCTGTGCGCCCGTGCGGCCTTCGGGCTGATGCGCCGCCAGTCGCCGCAGGGCGGCCGCATCATCAACAAC
>ERZ650309.658-NODE-658-length-16725-cov-5.176185_pt1 | contig 16725 bp, 17 predicted proteins | sample MGYA00376245_ERZ650309 | MGnify/ENA primary metagenome ERZ650309 (study PRJEB26733, sample SAMN07839294) | wastewater metagenome | biome: urban; feature: wastewater treatment plant; material: waste water | place: USA: North Carolina | collected 2016-04-26 ...
CACCGCCACCTCCGAAACCACCGCCACCGCCGCCGCCGCCGCCAATGCCACCATCTCCCCCGCCAACGCTGACAGGGCCGCCACCGCCACCGCCACCACCTCCACCTCTGCCGCCGCCGCCAAAGCCACCAGCATCAGCTCCGCTGGCGCCAACCATTGCCATATCGCGTTTCATATCTCGCCACGCTTCAGTGCCGTTCGAGGTATCAATGCGAGTCAGAGTCATCGGCCCCACTGTGGTTTTGATCGTGCGCTGGTATTTATCCGGCAGCAACATTTCAATTTTGATGTCGCCTTTGACTTCCCGCCCACCCATCACGGTGTGGAATTCGCCGTTAATCGCCAAACTTTTAATTGCCGACAGGTTGGATTCGCCACCCAACGCTTCGCGCGTTTGTTTCAGAATGCTTTCTGCACGAGCTTTGTTTGCTGCGTCAGAGTTGGCACCGGCAGGCTGATTCGCTTGCTGCCCCGTTTGCCCTTGAACCAGAGCGCTAAAACAGCACAGCATCGCTAAAATTAGCGATGCTGTAGGAAGAATCAAATTCATCCGCGATACGAAACCGCACCGAGAAGATTTCATTTGGACTCCTCTGCTTTGCGGCGTTCCTGCATTTCCGCGTCGCGCCGCGCATTGTTTTCGTCATATTTCTTCTGTTGTTCCGCTGTCAGAATCGCCCGAATGCGCGCCCGTGATTTTTCACGCGATTCTTTCAAACCGGGACATTCGTCAAAACGGCTGGGGGGAAATTCCTTTCGCATATCAGCAAAGATGCCCCGGACAGCAGTGGTTTGCTCTTCGGTCAGATTCAAATCACTCTGCAATCGCTCGACGATTCGTCCTGGCCCACGCTCTCCGTGTTTGGCAGCAGGAGAACTTTGGCCTTTTAAGAACCAGAACCGATCCATCGAAGCTCCTGTCACTCCGCCAAGCAGAAAGACCACGAGCATTAACAACCAAGCCTGAGTTTTAATTTTACCAACTGCATTCATGGCAATCACTCCTAGCGTTGATTCGGTTGATTTGATTGATAGCCGTGCAAACCAACCAAGGAAGCTTCAACAGCTTCTTCATCGTCCTGCAAAAACATCGGCAAGCCAGCCAATGTTTGCTGCTCAGTCACCGATCCGGCATTGCCCATTGGCTTGTTGTTCCACGGATACAGGTACAAGGACGAAGCCAGCGCAACGATTGCTAGCAATGCGAAAACCGGAATCGCCTGGCGGACTTGAGCCATCAGCGTAAACCACGAACTGTTTTCTTCGCTTAGACGGCGCTGCTCGGATTCGATTCGAGCGCGGATTCGACGAAACAGAAACGGGGATTCAGCAGCCGTACTAATCTCAGTGTCATTGGCTTCCAGCGCACGAAACAATTCGTCGCTTAATCGGTCTAATTTATCGTCATCAATCTTGTTTCTGGTACTCCACATAATTCACTCCTTACTCACTCCCGGTTCACACAAATTTTCTAAGAACGCGTCTCAACCCCTGTTGAGCGCGGTGTGAACGCATCTTTACTTTCGCGGACGTCCACCCGGTCAATTCTGCTATTTCGGCTATTGAGAGTTCCTCTTGTTTCAGCAGTGTCAGCACCACTCTGTCTTCCGGCTTTAATCTGGACAATAGTTTTGCGGAAAGATCGCGGGAAATCGTTGCTCCCTCTACATTGCTGCCTGCACTAACATCGCGGAGCCGTTCCATCAAAAACTCCTCCTCCTCCTGGCTTAAATCACCCAGGCGGCTTTCTCCGCGTTTTTTGATTTTCCGCAATTCGTCATAACAAACGTGAACCGTAATCCTGGCCAGCCACGAAACAAAGGATTTTTCGTTGCCTCCCTGATAACTGTTCAGCGCCAGATACGCTTTGACAAAACTGTCCTGAATAATTTCTTCCACCTGTTCGCGCCGGGTGAAAAACCGGTATCCCAGCCGCGAAACCAGCCCGCTATGCCGTTTGAACAATTGAGCAAACGCCAACTCATCACCACCACGAGCGGCGACAACTAATTCATCGTCTGTCTTGTCTCGAACCTGATTTTGCGGAGTCATTTGAATTTCAGGTTCAGCGTATTCAGCCATTCGAAGCATTCAGGTGATCTCAGGCAGTTAATCTTCCAGTTGATACTTACCAAATTCATTCCTAAAGCTGCACTGCTGGAGAGTGAAAATCAACTCTCTCGACTACTTAAGTCGGAAAAACCGGCGCGGTGGTTACAAAATTTTGGCTCATCGGCGCTATTAACCAAGCCGTCGCGCTTTATTCACATATCATCTTACGATCCGATGAAGTCCTTCCGGCGATACTCCGGTTCCCTGAACCAGATGCAAGCGACCAGAATTGACGAATCGGCGGGCGGTCAGTATCGTTGCGTTCGGCCAACACCTGCTAATTGATCAAGCGGGAATCCGAAATACTTTGAGAGGTGAAGATGCTTCCCCTAGGCGTTTTTCCGGTGACGCAGATTGAACAGGAAAAGAATTCTGTCACTCAGGTCATCCAACTGGTTTCATTGCTCGAATTTCTGTTGAGCTTCGTCAACCCGAACCTGCTCGGCAAAGACGGCAAACCCGCGACAGTCGGCGAGCGAGTAGACGCCAATCGTGCGCTTTTTGCCAACCCGCCGGATGTGTTCTTTGGCATCGGCGTGCGCAACAACATCGTTCACGCCAAATCCACCGACGTGACCGAAGTGGAAATTACGCGCGCCGTCAGTCATTTGCTTAAGGCTGTGCGCGAAATCAGCATTCATTCCACCATTCCGGCGGCAATCCGCCAGGAGATTTTCGCGGTTTCTGATCCGGCAGCCAACGCTCCGACCAGAGCCGTGACCACGTCTCAATTGCCACCCACGCCGCCGACGCCGAAGTTCGGTCAATTTGGCCAGTCGGGGCAATCCGCACCGACAAGCTCTACGCCGCTTGCTGCAACCGCGCCAGTGAACGCTTCACCTTCATTCACAACCAAAGTCACTCCGAGGCCAACTATGACCACAACAACGAATTCTGAAAGCGGAGTTCCCACCAGAACAATCCGCAACGTAGCCATTTTCATCGCCTTGCTGGCAGGCGGGTTGTTTCTGGCCAAACCGGCCTGGAACTTAACCAAAGAAGGGATTTACGGCTCCGAAGAAAATACCAAAATCACGCGCGCCCAGGCCGAAACTTCACTGAATACAATCAAGAGAAGTTACGGCAACAAGCCGCTGTTCGCCGCCAAAGTCATTGAAGCCCAAACCGCCTGGCGCGATGCCGAGATCGCGTTTAACCAGGGCAAGTTCAAAGAAGCCGAACCGATCTATCGCCGCGTGCTGGCCGTCAGCGATGAATTGGCGCTCAAAGAAACCGAGCGCAAAGACGCCCAACAGTTTTTTGACGAGATGAAAAAAGCGCGCGATGCCGCCAATTCCGCCCAAGCGCCGCAGTACGCTGCCGCACAATGGCAGGAAGCCGAAAACTTGAGACGGGTGGCGGAAACGGCGTCCAAAAATGGCGATTCGGCGGCGGCAAAGCAAAACGCGTTGCAAGCCCAGCAGAAATACGAAGAAGCGAAAACGGCTGCGGACGCCGTCCCCAAACCGGAACCCAGTCCAACGCTTCAAACGCCACCCGGCGTTACGCCGACGAATCCTGCATCCGGAAGCGACGAGCCGCGCACGCGTCCCAGACCCGATCTCGATCAAGTCTGACTGGAACTTTAACCTGCTGTATCCCCAAACTCTTCAGGAGGCAATCTTGTCAAAGACTTTTCATACCCACTTCACATCACGGCGACGCCATTTGCTCTGGCTGATTCTGCTGTCCGTCCTGGCCGCCGCTCTTATCAATCTGGTTTCAACCACTCAAGCAAGCCTGTTCAAGGCAAACCTGAAAGTCACCATGCAAAACGTCGCTTACAAAGGCTGGCAAAACAATTTGCAGCTTACCAACGGAACAGTGGATTTGATTTTAACGCTCGACGTCGGGCCGCGTGTGATGCGCTATGGATTCGTCGGCGAATCGAACGTGTTCAAAGAATTCGATGAGCAAATGGGTAAATCCGGCGAAGATTCCTGGCAGATTCGCGGAGGCCATCGCCTGTGGCATGCGCCGGAAGATTCTGTTCGCACTTATGTTCTGGACAATTCGCCCATCAAGCACGAAAAGCTGGGCGAAAACGGCGTCCGGCTGATTCAGCCCATCGAAAAGCTGACCGGAATGCAAAAGGAAATTGACCTGACGCTGGATGCCGAAGGCACAGGCGTGACGCTGGTGCATCGGCTTCGTAACAAGGGAACGAAAACCGTCGAACTGGCTCCGTGGGCGCTGACTGTCATGGCGCAGGGCGGCGTCGCCATCATTCCGTTGCCGGAAAAAATCGCGCATCCGGGTTCACTGGAGCCGGGCGAAAAACCCGATTACAGAGGGTTTGCGCCAAATCAACATTTGATTCTCTGGCCGTTCACCGATTTGGCCGATCCGCGTTGGAGATTCGGCACGCGTTACATCACGCTGCGGCAGGAAAAAACTGCCAAGAAACCGACCAAACTGGGGTTGGCGCATCGAGGCGGCTGGATTGGTTATCTGAACAACGGCACGTTATTCGTCAAAGGCTTCGATTATCAGGAAGGCAAACCCTACACTGACGGCGGCAGCAACTTCGAGACGTTTACGAACAAAGACTTCCTGGAAGTCGAAACGCTCGGTCCGCTGCAAAAGATCGCGCCGGGCAAAGCCATTGAACACGTTGAACGTTGGCGGCTGTTGAAAGGCATGCCGAGCGAAACGACTGAAGGTTCAATTGACGCGACAATTCGCCCGCGCGTGGACGCATTTTTCAAGAAATGATTCCGTATGGGCAGGAGCAGACAAGTTCAATCGGGAGGCGCGCGCAAAAAACTTGCCCCGCCGCCTCCCCCAACCGACGACTTTCAGGTTGCCCAGGCCAAGTTGCAACAAGGTGACGCTGAAGCGGCGCTGATTCTGTTGAAAGGCTTGCTGTACCGCACCGCACCAAGCGCCCGAAATTATGATGCCGTCGTGCAGAACCTGGCGACGGCCTATAAGCGCTGGATTGACAAGCTGATTCGGGAAAACGCCGCCGATGCCGCCATCCACTCGTTGCTGCAAGAAGCGATGGCGCTGGAACTTCGCGGCAACCACGTCCAGCAGGAAGACGCCCGCAATCAATTCGCCGACACCTTTCACAACCTTGCACTAATTTTCAGCCGCAATCACCAATACTCAATTTCACTGCCAATTCTGAGAAAAGCGATTGGCATTCACCGCTGTCCAACCTATTACGTCAGCCTGACCAACGCGCTGGCATACACCAGAGAACCGGCACGGTTGGAAGATTTCACAACTGATTACGATTCCGCCGCATTGGGCAAACACCTGTTCATCGCGTGCGCGCCCAAAAGCGGTTCGACGTTTTTGAAAAACGTGCTGGTCAACCTGACCAAATTTCGCCCAATCTTTTCAGTTTTCGCTGCGCTGCAAAACGAACACGAACTCGATCTGCCGATCTGGGCCAAGTTCGGCACCGAAAACACCGTCACACAGCAACACTGCCGAGCGTCGGAAGCGAACGTTCAGTTAATGCAGGCGTTTGGCATACGGCCAATTATTCTGGTGCGAAACATTTACGACACGACGATCAGCTTGCGGGATTTTTACCGGACGGGATTCACAACCACGACGTATTACAACCGCGAAGATTTTGACCGCTCGACTGAAGAACAGCAGGCAGACCTGATTATTGACAACGTTCTGCCGTGGTATTTCCAGTTCATCTCTTCGTGGCAGCGCGCCGAAACCGACAAACGGCTGGAAGTCATTTGGTTGAAATATGAAGACATGATTCGCGACAAAACCGCAACCGTTGAACGACTGCTGAGATTTTACGGATTAAACATCAAGCGCCCCACCATTGAACACGTCGTCGCCACCACCGAAGGCGACACCCGTCGCAACCGATTCAACAAAGGCATCGCCGGTCGCGGAGAAATGCTAACGGCCAGACAAAAAAAACGCATCGTAGCTCTGGCCAGGCATTATCCATCGGCAGATTTTCGTTGTGTTGGGTTGTAGCTTGCGCCGAACCCAACGCGGCCAATCACATCATTCCGATCTTCCCGCCGTCTTGCGAACCCAGCAACGAAGCGATTTGAAATGGCGTTGCGCTGCAAATTCAAAAGATCGAGGTAAAAAAGCTCTGGCCTTTTGCTTTTAAGCCAAATGAATTCTTGCTCCGCGCGCGAGGCTACGAATAGAATGCGGGCCAAGCCCAACAATCCCGAAAGCGTTTTTCACAGGATAATTATGACGAACAGATTTTTTGGTTTCGGCTTTGGCGCATTGCTGTTGCCGCTGTTTTTGGTGGCAACCAGCGTGTCCGTCTCAGCGCAAAGCGGAAAACCTTCCAAGGTTTTGCGACAATTCCAGGACGCTCGAATCAAGTTGCAGGAAGACCTTGAGCGCGATGTCGAAAATGGCAAAGCGCAGTTGTATGAGTTGGATTTCCGCTTTGAAGCTTTCCGAAAAAAGGCGGCGAGCGAACTGACCGGGTTCAAAATTGCCGACTGGAAAGGTGATGAATTATTGGCCTTGTATTCACTTTACCTGCAAACAGAAATGTTTGCGCAGGCACTCGAAGCCGGACGCGCCTATCTGGCAGTCGAGCCAAAATCCAGGATTAGCAAAACCATTCGCTCAGGTATCCTTCGCTCATTGATAGAACTAGACCAGATCGAAGAAGCGCAAAAACTCCTGGATGAATTCTATCTGGACCCGCCTGAAAACCAGTTCGAACTGGCCAGCAGAGTTGGGATGTCCAAGGCAATGGCAATTGCCTGGCGTGAACGCGGGCGATACGACATGGTTTCCAAACAGGCTCGGCGAGGGTACGACCTGAAGGTCGCCAGAGGCAGGTTTCCAGACCTGGATCAGCGCACTTCCGATTTAATCATCCGCGACCGGCTGAGTTTGGCGGCGGAATTCATTTCTGCCGCAGAACGGCTCGGCTTCAAAAAAGACGCAGACGAATCGCACAAGAAGGTATTAGAGACTGAGTTCAACGAACAAGCCGTGCTCAAATCGTTTTACGAATCGGAACTTGGCGCTGCTCGTTTGATGTTTACGCCTGCGCCTGAACTTGATGCTCCGGTCTGGGTCGGCTCCGAATCCGTCAAGCTGGCGAATTTGCGCGGAAAAGTCGTGCTGCTGGATTTTTGGGCCATGTGGTGCAGCCAATGCGCTGCTGCTTTTCCAGAATGGCGCGAGTTGCAAAAACGATTTTCGGCCAAAGGATTGGAAATCATCGGCGTGACCAAACTGTACGGACGCTCGGACAAGGAAGAAGGATTGAAGCGCGACCAGGAGCTGAACGCGTTGCGAAACTTTCAGTCTAAATACCAACTCAACTACCCAATCGCCGTCGGCAAAATGGATGACCTGACCAACGACGAACATTTCGTGGTCGCCAGTTTGCCGACCGTGCTGCTGATTGACCGGCGCGGCAACATCCGGCACATCAAACGTGGAGTCGGCGAATATCAAAAGCTGGAAAAACTAATTGAAAAGCTGATCAATGAAAATTGAGCCCGCTCTTTTGGAGATGCCGTTATGGCACAGTGGCAGCCAACCCAAAGTCGCCAGTCGCGCCCGCCCAGCTTGCGCGTGGACACGTTGCGCGCCCATCGCCAAAACCAGGACGCCGTCATTCTGCCCATCGTGTACGAACTTGCCGAACCGGGCTACGGGCTAAACTCCGATTCGTGGATTATTCCGATCACGTTGCCGGTTCGCCGGTTTACGACGGTTGTCACTCCGCTGGAAACGGCAATCAACGAATTGACGCGCAAACAAAACCTGTCGCTGTTGAAAAAGAAGCTGGAATCTCCCAGAAAACGCCCGGCCAAAACCAAAACCCAACCATCAGCCCCGCAAACTGAAAACACTTCCGCCAGGCCTGTCAGCACAAAAAACAAACCCGAAGGCAATTCCAGCCAGCATCTGCAAACCACAGTGCCGTTACTGTTGCTGGCTGTGATTGTGTTGGTGATTTTTGCCTGGGCGTGTTTTCGATAAAGCTTATTGTTCGTGGGCGTAAGCTGCATTCAACAACCGACCTTCGTCGAAATGGTTGCCGATCAACTGCATTCCGATGGGCAAGCCAGTTGACGACGTTCCACAGGGAATGCTGATCGCCGGAACTCCCGCCAGATTGATTGTCACGGTGTAAATGTCGCCCAGATACATCGCCAACGGATCATCGGATTTTTCGCCGATCTTGAATGCTGGCGTCGGAGCCGTCGGCGTAGCGATGACATCGCACTTTTGGAAAGCTTCGGCAAAATCATTCACCAGCATCGCGCGCACTCGCTGAGCCTTTTCGTAATAGGCGTCGTAATACCCTGAAGACAGCGCAAACGTGCCAAGCATAATTCGCCGTTTTACTTCGGCTCCGAACCCGGCGTCGCGCGTCAGGCGATACATTTCCGAAAGCGATCGCGCTTCTTCTGCGCGAAATCCGTATCGAACGCCGTCAAACCGAGCCAGATTCGACGACGCTTCCGCCGTCGCAATCAGGTAATACACGCCGACAACGTATTTGGTATGCGGCAAATGAACTTCCACAATTTCCGCGCCGCGCTCTTTCAGCTTGTTGATGGCGGCTTCAACGTTCGTTCGAACTTCTGCGTCCAAGCCTTCGCCAAAACATTCCGGCGGAACGCCAACGCGCAAACCTTTGATGTCGCCAGTCAGCACCGACAAATAATCGGGTACCGCCACATTGGCCGAAGTCGAATCGTGGCGGTCGTGGCCGGAAATGACTTGCAGCATTCGCGCAGCGTCTTTCACCGAATTTGCAAACGGCCCGATCTGATCCAACGACGAGGCATAGGCCACCAATCCGAACCGCGAAACTCGGCCGTAAGTCGTTTTCAGTCCAACAATTCCGCAAAATGAAGCCGGTTGGCGAATCGAACCTCCGGTGTCGGAACCCAGTGCGACCGGCACGTGACCAGCCGCAACTGCCACCGCCGAACCGCCCGAACTTCCGCCGGGAACGTAATCCGTGTTAATCGGATTTCTGACCGTGCCAAACGAAGAATTTTCCGTCGAACTGCCCATGGCGAATTCATCCATGTTGGTTTTGGCGACAATGATCGCTCCGGCATCTTCCAGCTTTTTGACTGCCGTCGCGGTGTACGGCGGAACGTAATTCCCCAAAATCTGCGAGCCGCAAGTCGTGCGAACTCCGGCTGTACACATGTTGTCTTTGATGGCGACGGGGATTCCGGCCAGCGGTTTGGCTTTGATCGCGGATTGAATGTCTGCATCCATCGCCGCCGCAGCTTTCAACGCCGCGTCTCGGCTGACAGTTAGATAAGCGTTCAGCCGGTCGTTGTCGTGTTCAATCTTTTCAACAGAAGTTCGAACAACTTCGCTCGGTTTGGCGTCGCCTGATGCGTACAGTTTGTGAATCTCTTCGATGGTCAAGGTTGTGCTCCGATTGATTGTCGGTGATCGGTGGCCGGTGGTTTGTGCCTGAAAAGGTGGCGAGAATTCGCCGAATAAAAATACTGCCCACCAACCACTGGCCACCAACTTAAATTACTCTTGGAACGGTGAAATGGCCTTCGTCGGGGTCCGGAGCCTGCTCCAGCGCTTTTTCCTGGCCGAGGCTTGGCTCAGTTCTATCCTCGCGCGACGCATAAGCAGTTGCCGCTTCGCCAACGCTTCGCGTCTGCCAGGGTTTGACGTTCGATGTATCCAGTTCGTTTAACTGGTCAATGTATTCAACGATGGCAGCCAATTGGCCTGAAAACGATTCCTTTTCGGCCTCGGTCAATTCCAGATTGGCCAGTTTGGCGATCTTCTCAACTTCGGTTCGTGTGATAGGCATATCTTCTGGGACTGGGAAACTGGAAGACTGAGGGACTGGGGGAACATTTCTCCCCGTCACCCTGTCACCCTGTCGCCTCGTCTCTATCTTCCTTTCTTTCCAAACTCTTTGCCGCCGCACGCAAAAATGCTTCGCGCAATTCCGGGTCGTGGATTTCTTCGGCGGATGATTTCAATTCTTCCTTCAATTCTTCGGTGTGCTGAAATTCGTACTCAGAAGCATCGTGGCCGCGAGCTTTCAAAACAAAATCCCGATCCAATCGGAATTCAATAAACGTGACCATCTGTACGCCCAACAACGAATTGAGCCGGAACAGATATTGACCTGACAGTGATTCCAACTGCTTTTTCCAGGCTTGATCCAGCACGGCAACGACCAACTGTTTGTTGTACAACCGAAAGGGCGCGCATCCGCTGGCAACGCCTTTGCCTGCCGCCACGCGCCAGGCCGCAAACACCGCCTGTTCCCGAACCTCTTCGTTGTCGCCCGACAGGCGAATCATCGTTGGCAGCAGTTTGAGCAGGCTTTCCATCGTTTTACTGTTTTCGCACTCGGCGAGGCGCAGCCGGTTTCGGTTTCGCTGTTTCAGCCGTCGGCTGTTTCAGCGAATTGGCATGCGCAACCACCGGCCAATACTTCGCAAAATCGAAATCCGGACTGTTTTCGCGGTCGTGACAAATCAGACAGCTTTGGTTTTTCGGCGGCGTTTTGTAATTGGCGACGGTTGGTTTGGCAACGTGTTCGGCTCCTGGGCCATGACAGGATTCACACTGGACGTTCGCCAAATGCTGAGTCGCCTTGATATTCACAAACCCACCCGGTTTTTGAAATCCCAGCGAGTGACAGCCGATGCAGGCTGCGTCATATGTTCGTTGCTTGGTTTCCAGCGCGGCAAATGCGCGCGAATGACGCGACTTTTGCCAGGTTTCATATTCCGGTTTGTGGCATTTGGCGCAGGCTTCCGACGTCACATACGACGAAGGCTGGCTGCCATTTGCGGCGACAAACGCCCTGGCTTCTTCTTCCGCCAATCGGTTTTGCACGACATCAATTTCCTTGCGAGCCTGTTTGGTGATTGCCAGCAGTTGCGGATCGTCCGGGATGACTTCGTCGAGTTCGATGTAACGAGCTGTGAAGCGATCCACGACGCCTTCTTTATCCACGTAAAACCGCAACTCGCCCAGATGCTTGGTTTCCTTCGCCGCATAAACAACCAACGCATTGTTGATCTGGCGCGGGTCCGGAACCAGTCCGCGCTCGTCCGTGTTGATGATGATGTCCAGGTCGTCGTTCTGCCGCGCCAGCTTATTAACCATCGGCAACGACAGAAATCCAACGACGACTGTCACATCAGCTCTGTCGCGAACTTCGGCCAGTGCAGCTTTCACAGATTCCAGCGGATCATTGATCACCAAGCCTGACGCTTTCACTGCCGCCGCATGCTCTTCCGGCGCAACATCGCTGACTCCGATGAAGGCAATGCGAACCGGTTGCGGCAATCGTTTGGCCGTAGCGATTTTGATGACGTACGGCGCGGGGCTGACGCGCGAGGAATCCGCAGGCTTTACATTGGACGAAATCAGCGCGGATTTCTCTATTACGGGCTTTCCCGTCCAGGCCAGCGAAGGATTCAGCAACATTCCCGCGTAGCGCAAATCGCGGAAACCAAGATTGACGACATCCAGCCCTAAGACTTCGTTGGCGCGAACGATCCAATCGTTCATCAATCGAATGTCTTCGCGCAATTCGCCCGCCGAATTCGTTTCGTCACCGAAGATAAACCCGGCGTCCACTTGCAACGTGGCAGCGTCAGGGCTGCGCCGTTTGAAAGCATTGATATACCCGGTTCGACGCGCGACACCGCCCAGCGGATGAATTGGACAGCCGCACACTTCCAGGTTGCCGTGAACCGTCGAAGAGTAGAACAAGGCAAGTCCGTAACCATCATCCGCGCCCAGCCGGTCTTTCAGCGATCCTGAAGGCGCAGGCTTTTTAGCCAATGCTTCGCGATCAGTAGCGGGCTTTGGCGGCGGAGTTTTTTTCTGCTGTTGCAGCGCATTGGCAAAGCCCGATGACAGATTGAACACGGCGATTGCCAGCGCAAATGCGCAAATGACGGCGATTGAAACGATTCGTTTTGGGTGCGACATAACTTCTTAAAATTGATTCTGATGCTTATTTGCAGGCCTGATTGGCAAGCGCGAACAGTGTAGACAAAAAGCCTGAGAGCGACAAGACAGCGCTCACGCGTGACTTTCTCAACTGCCGACGACAAAACTGTACAAAATATCCCCTGAGCCGCCAGTTTTCGGCTGAAAAAGTTTTGTAATCTTTCTGTCCACGACGGAGAAAATGCCAAAAATAAATTGCAAACCGGATTTTCCAGTGTATCATTGCAGCTTCCAATCAAACCAATTTCACAGGAGAAGATCTAGTCAATGATGAAGATATCCGACCAAACCCTGAAAATGATCAACCAACTCGCGCCCGGAATCCGGGGCAAAGTTGATAAAGTCATTCGCACTCACGTTGCTGCCTGCATGAAAACCGGAAGCCCAATCGAAAACCTCGACCGGTTGTTCATTGAAGCGGTTGAAATCGTGAAACTGGAAGAGCGCTGCCCCGAAATGCGTTTTGAGTATTCAGCAGAATGGGAACCGCTTCGCCGTTACGAACAATACGCCAGCCCACGCGAACTATAACTGCAATTTTTTATTCATACTTCCGCCTTACTGGCCGCTGTCGGCTGCGATGGGCAATGAAATCGTTTTATCGTCATTTTGGGTGATCCGCCTTTGGCTGGATCACCCTTTTTCATTTATCAGGTGTTGCAATGAAACTCTCACGATTTGCCAAATACGCCTGGGGAGTTCTGGCGTTCAATCTGATCGTTATTTTGTGGGGAGCTTACGTTCGCGCCAGCAGTTCGGGCGCAGGCTGCGGCAGCCATTGGCCGCTATGCAATGGCGAAATCATCCCGCGTTCGCCAACGATCAAAACGGTGATTGAGTTTTCTCATCGCACAAGCAGCGGGCTGGCGCTGTTGCTGACGGTGGGATTGCTGATTTGGGCGTTTCGCGCCTTAGCCCCCAAACACCCGGCACGAAGATATGCTGCGCTTTCGATGTTTTTCATGCTGACCGAAGCCGCCGTCGGAGCCGGATTGGTGCTGTTTGAATACGTCGCCGAAAACAAATCCATCGCGCGCGCCTGGTGGATGTCAGGCCATTTGATCAACACGTTTTTGATGGTCGCCATGCTAACCCTGACGGCCTGGACGGCTTCCATTGAAGCAAGCGTCGAAGCGATTGAATCGAAGCGGCAGAAATCCCTGAACTGGATTTTGCTGATGGCGATCATCGGGACATTGATTCTGGGTGTCAGCGGAGCCATCACTGCACTGGGAGGAACTCTGTTCCCTGTCACATCATTGGCCGAAGGTTTGAAGCTGGATTTGTCCCCGACTTCGCATATGTTGATCCGGCTGAGGTTTTATCATCCGTTCATTGCTATCGGCGTTGGCGCATTGCTGATCGCGACGGCAATAATTGCGCAAACTTGGCGCTCCAACAATGCAAGCGGAGTTTGGGTTAAAAAGCTTTCGACAGCAATGATCGTGCTGGTGCTGGCTCAGCTCGGAGCCGGACTGGTCAATTTGCTGATGCACGCTCCCATCTGGCTTCAAATTGTTCACTTGCTGTTGTCGGATTTGCTCTGGATATCGTTGGTGTTACTGACCTTTACGGCGTTGGCGCAACCTGCGCGAGAAGCGTCTTTAGATGCAACCAATCCGATTCCGGCCAATTGATTCATCAAACCGCGAAGGGGAACTTATGGCAACCAAACATCCAGCGTTGCTCGATCGGCAGCGCGCTGTGCTGGCCGTGATTGATATGCAGGAAGCGTTTCGCAAGATCATCGGCGATTTCGATGAAATCGCCGGACGTGTCTCGCTGCTGGTTCAAGCAGCCACACTACTGAACGTGCCCGTCATCGTCACCGAACAATATCCGAAAGGGCTTGGCCGCACTGTGCAGGAAATTGCAGAGCATTTGCCCGAAGGTACGGAACCAATTGAAAAGTTGTCGTTTTCGGCCTGTGGCGTTCAGGAATTTGATCTGCGATTGCGAGAACTTCACGCCGAACAGGTGATGGTTTGCGGCATCGAAGCCCATATCTGTGTCAGCCAAACCGCACATGGCTTGCTGCAAGATGGCTATCAAGTCCATCTGCTGAGCGACGCAGTTTCGACTCGGTTGCCGCGAAACCGCGAAGTCGCGATCAACAAAATGGCAAAATCCGGTGCGGTAATTTCTTCGGTGGAAATGGCGTTGTTTGAGCTGTGCCCGGCCGGCACGCCGGAATTCAAACAGATGCAATCGCTGGTAAAGTTGTTAAGCTGAGAAGTTTACTGCCAGACCAGATTGCGAGGCTTTTTGCCAGACAATGCGTCAATGGAGTTTTCCACAGCCAGCATGGCCATCGCCGTGCGAGTTTCCAGCGTTGCGCTGCCAATGTGGGGCAACAGCACAACATTCGGCATTTCCAGCAACGGCGCGTTCACTGTCGGTTCATGTTCGAAAACATCCAGTCCGGCTCCGGCAATTCTGTGTTGCTGCAACGCTTCGACCAGCGCAGCTTCGTCAATCACTGGCCCGCGAGCGGTGTTGATCAAGTAAGCCGTCGGCTTCATTCGCGTAAATGCTGCTGCGTTAACCAGGTGCTGAGTCGTTGCCGCCAACGGAACGTGCAGCGTGACAATATCCGACAATTCCAGCAGTTGATGGAACGTCACTCTTCGCGCAGCCATTCCGTCGCTTCTCGCGCTTTGGGTGAGCGGTGCGGTCGCGGCTTGGCGGGCGTTTTGCCGGTTCAAAATTTGAGCGTTGTAGTGAGAATCATCACGATAGGCAATGTCGTCTCGCCCGCAATAAATCACGGACATTCCAAACCCCATTGCGCGCCGGGCAACTGCTTTGCCAATCCGCCCAAAGCCGACGATTCCCAACGTTTTGCCTGACAATCCAGAACCGAGCAGCATATCGAAATCCCAGCCATCAAATTTGCCAGCTCGCAAAAATGTGTCCGCTTCGACAATTCGCCGAGTGACAGCCAGGATCAGCGCCCAGGTCAACTCGACGGTCGACGCCACGGTGCCGCCGGTGGTCCCGACGTGGATTCCGTGGTCCTCGGCCGCCGCCATGTCGATCGAGGCGTTGAACGGGCCGGTGGACGCGATCATCTTCAGGTTGGGCAGCCGTTCGATGATGCTGCGCGGCAACGGGGTTCGCTCCCGCATCACGAAGACGACGTCGAACGGTGTCAGCCGGGCGATGAGTTGGTCCGGATCGGCGACGTGGTCGTTGAACACGGTGACGTCAGTACGGTCGGTGACCGCCGACCAGTCCGCCATCTGCAGCGCGACGTTCTGGTAGTCGTCGAGAATTGCGATGCGGGCCATTGGGCGCCTCCAGTTCCTGGTCGATCGGTCGGTGCACCCTAGCCGATCGCTCCCCCACACGCCCAGGCCTGCCCGTCTTTCCGCCGGCGCACAGGAAGCCGGTTGTGCGCGGCGCGGTCTGTCACTAGGGTCCGGCCGACACCTTTTCCGTTGGGAGGAACACATGAGCGCACAGGGCAAGGTTGCAATCATCACGGGCGGCGGCACGGGGATGGGACGCGAGCTGGCGCGCCAGCTGGTCGCGCAGCACCTTCTCGGCCTCGCCGTAGCGGGCGCACGCCCCCTCGGCCAGGGTCAGCGCCCGGATCGCCACCAGCGTCGCGACCTCGGGGCTCTGCGTCAGCTCGGCGACCCTCGCGGCCAGCTTGTTGCTCTTCTCCAGGGTCGCCGGGTTGCGCGAGCACGGCCAGAAGACCTTCGCCGACATGGTCGCCGCGATGGACCTGACACCCGGCGTCGGCGTCGACTTCACCGCTGTCGCCCGGGTCCTGTCCATTGTCCTGTGCCTCTACGCCGCGGCGAGCCTGCTCGGCTGGCTGGCGTCCTACCTACTGAACAACGTCGTGGTGAGCACGATCGCCGATCTGCGCTCCGACGTGGAGGCCAAGATCCATCGGCTGCCGCTGCGCTACTACGACGAGGCGCAGCGCGGCGATCTGCTGAGCCGTGTCACCAACGACCTGGACAACCTGTCGCAGACCGTGCAGCAGACCATCATGCAGCTCCTCAACTCGGTGCTGATGGTGATCGGCATCCTCGCGATGATGCTGTGGATCTCCCCGCTGCTGTCGATCATCGCGCTGCTGACGATTCCCGCGGCCGGGATCGCGACGGCGATGATCGCGAAGCGCTCCAAGCCGCACTTCTTGCAGCAGTGGAAGTCGACGGGCACCTTGAACGCGCAGATCGAGGAGGCGTTCACCGGGCACGAGCTAGTGACCGTCTTCGGCCGGCAGCGCCAGGTCATGGACGCTTTCGACGACCGCAACGAGAAGCTTTACAACGCCAGTTGGCGCGCACAGTTCATCTCCGGCATCGTCATGCCGACGATCATGTTCCTCGGTAACGTCAACTACGTCGCCGTCGCCGTCGTCGGCGGTCTGCGCGTGGCTTCGGGGTCGTTGAGCTTGGGCGAAGTGCAAGCGTTCATCCAGTACTCGCGCCAATTCACCCAGCCGCTGACCCAGATCGGTGCCATGTTCAACCTGATGCAGTCCGGCGTGGCATCGGCCGAGCGCATCTTCGAGATCCTCGACGCGCAAGAGGAGACTCCCGACCCGCTCGAGCCCGAATCCCCCGACAGCACACGCGGCCGGATCGAGTTCACCGACGTGTCGTTCCGCTACATCGAGGACGCGCCGCTGATCGACGA
>ERZ650309.659-NODE-659-length-16722-cov-5.153957_pt1 | contig 16722 bp, 15 predicted proteins | sample MGYA00376245_ERZ650309 | MGnify/ENA primary metagenome ERZ650309 (study PRJEB26733, sample SAMN07839294) | wastewater metagenome | biome: urban; feature: wastewater treatment plant; material: waste water | place: USA: North Carolina | collected 2016-04-26 ...
ATACGAGATATGCCTAAGTGACTGGAGTTCAGACGTGTGCTCTTCCGATCTACTCTTGATTTCTGATGGTCAGGACAATTCTTCACGATACACGTATGGCGAACTTCGCAAGCTGCTGAAAGAAGCCGGGGTGCAGATTTACTGCATTGGAATTGTGGAAATGGGGGGTGGTTCCGGTGGCGCTCTGGATATGCAAGGGCAGGGAATTCTGGAAGAGATTGCTCAGGTTACGGGAGGCAAAGCCTTCTTTCCGCGCACAGCGGCTGAACTGGAAGATCAAACCACTCGCATCGCCTTGGAATTGCGCCATCAATACAGCATTGGATACATGCCAACGAACATCAAAAAAGATGGTCAATGGCATAAAATCAAGGTGAATGTGAAACAGCCGAAAGGGTTGCCAACGTTGAAGGTGCAGCACAAGGAAGGGTATTACGCTGTAACGACTCAAAAATAACTTGCAGAACAACTATGAGTGAAAAAGAGGAGGAATGAGATTCAATCTCATTCCTCCTCTTTTTCATCAGAACCGTTTTCGGAGGAATCTTCCTCCTCTTCATCCTTTTTCTTTTTGCTTTTGCCCTTCTTTTCCTTGCCGAAACTTGCAATCGCCTCATCTTCGGTCTTATGGCTTTCGATCAAGTCCAGCAGTTGGGTGATTTTTAGGGCACCATAAACACGATCCGTCACGCCAACCAGTTTCAGCACTCCACCAGCTTCAGTCGTTCTCTTAAAAGCCCGAACGATTTCGCCGATTCCCATACTGTCAATGATTGGCACTTCAGTCAGGTTTAAGAGGATTTTGGTTGTGCCAGCCGACAAGACTTTATCCACCAACATTTGCAGTTGGAAACCGCCTTGCCCTTTGATGAATTTGCCGCGCATATCAAGCGACGCGATTGTCCCAGCGTAATGAATTCCGATAGTCAGCATAAAGTAGGGATTGTTGATCAGTTATCTGATAGCGGATTGCGAAAAAAAACTCCCGATGACTGAAATGATCTTACTGCTTTTCAAGTCTTCAAGTCTGCATCGGTTTCTTTAGCAAAAGAAGCCGATAGCAAAATTCTATTCGCAATTCAGGAAAAGCGGGCGCATTTTACCTGACAACGTTGCAAGTTGCCATCATGTTTAGGCAATCCAGAAAACGCTCGTACGTAAAATTCAGGCTTTGGATTCAGACAATTTTTGTCGCAAGGAAATCCACTTGCCAGACTGATAGTTGGCTGCTTAACATGCGGCGCGTTTGAAAGGCGTATCACTTCTCAAAAGAACTTACAGTAGTTCAATCAAGCAATCTGACAACCGAGCGGGCCAACGAAAGAAAAGACCCGAGCCTGAATTTACCTTGGAAATTTCAACAATCAATTTTGGAATATGAAGCTGCCCTCAATTCTTAACCTGATGACCGATGATCTGGCGATTGACCTCGGCACTTCGCGTACGCGTGTTTTTGCCCGTGGACGTGGGATTGTGGTCAACGAGCCTTCGCTGCTGGCTTATGACACGCCGTCGCAAGAAGTGGTCGCTGTTGGTTTGGAAGCGCTGGAATTGGAAGGGCGCGCTTCTGGCGATATTCAGATCATCAGCCCGCTTAAAGACGGTGTTGTGGCTGATCCGACTTTTGCCGGAAAACTTCTTGAACATTATTTGCGCAAAGCGCGCGACGGACGCTCTTCAATTTCCAGGCGTGTGCTGGTTTCGATTCCGGCTGATGCCAGCACCGTTGAACATCGCGCCTTGTACTATGCAGCCAAAGAAGCAGGCGTTGGCAATGTCCATTTTGTGAACAAAGGCATCGTCGCCATTTTAGGGTCGGGGGTTGATCCTGACGACCAGCGGGCGACTTTGGTGGTTGATGCCGGAGCAGGAACCACCACGATTGCCGCCATGGTTCACAATCATTTGATTTTCACACGCACAATCCGCGTTGGCGGAAATGACATGGATTTAGCGTTGATTGATATGATCAAAGCCAATCACAGCATTTTAGTTGGCCCACGCACTGCTGAGCGAGTGAAGATCGAATTGGGTTGTGCCGTTCCGCTGGATCAGGAAAACACGACAATGGTCAAAGGGCGTTCCACCATTGGTGGTAATCCTGAAATGGCTGTCGTCAATAGCATTGAAATCCACGAAGCGATAGAACCCTTGGTGAACCGTATCGTCAATGCGGTTCAAGATGCTTTGGAAGCGTTGCCGCCCGAAGCTTCGGGTGACATTTATGACCGGGGAATGATTCTGGCCGGAGGAGCGTCCTTATTGGCGGGATTGGATGAGCGTCTTTCAAAAGAAACCGAATTGGCGGTTCAACTGACCGAAAGCCCGCAGCGCGCAGTGATTCGCGGTCTGGGTTTATTATTCGAAAATCCGCTGGCGTTGCGCCGGGCCATTATCAAATCAGAGTCGTAATTGTCTGTTAAATTTAGAGTTTTGGCGAAAACATAGAATTTTCAGCTATTTTCAGGTGTGGTATACTTTGCGGCGTCGTTCCAGCTCTCTGATCGTTTTTCTGAAAAGAGTCCAAATTGGCTGGCCCGGTGATAGGTTAATCGAATGAATTACAAGCTGTTTTGAAAAGAGAGCTTGATCGGCACAGATTCCAGTTGTTTTTGATGAGGTGCGATCTTCAGGCGTTTAACGAACCCTTCTCATTTTAACCCACGGATTTTTTCCACCGCTTGCGGCAATCGCGGAGCGCGTCGCCTTGCTCCATACACCTCAACAAATGTCATCATCTCAAGAGTAAAAACTTCTGTCGCGTTTGCTCACGCCTACGCGACAGCAATTATCAGTATTCCGCACTGGCGTTTTTGCCAGTGCGTTTCTTTTTTCACGCGAGGTGTTTTTGATGAATGGCAGAGTTTTGGTTCTCAATTCGACCTATGAGCCGATCAATGTCTGTACGACTCGTCGAGCAATTGTGTTGATTCTGAAGGGATTGGCACGGACCGAAGAGCGGCACGAAAACCTGTTCAATTCAGCCCGTAGCTCGCTTCACGTGCCATCGGTTATTCGACTGACGGATTACAAACACATTCCTTTCGAGCGCAAAAGCCTTTCGCGTAAAAACATCCTGCTCCGGGACCATTACACCTGCCAATACTGTAGCAAAGTATTCAATCCTGCCGATCTGACACTGGATCACGTTGTGCCCCGTTCGCGGAATGGATCGTCGAACTGGGACAATTTGGTGGCATGTTGCAAACGTTGTAACAACCGAAAAGGCAATAAGCTGCCGGAAGAAGTCGGCATGAAATTACTGAAGCGGCCGCAATCATTCAGCCTGCACGTCAATCGGCAAATTATGCGCTATCTGGGACGGTCGGACGAAAATTGGCGAAAGTACCTGTTTTACTAGGCGATAGAAATTTTATTTCGTTTGAGTATTTCGTCTTGCGCGCCAGAATTCTATGACTGCGGGCAGCACTGAAATGATGATGATGGCGAAAATTACCAGCGTAAAATTGCGTTTGACGATCGGAATCTCTCCGAAAAAATAACCTGCGTACGTAAAGCCAGCAATCCACACAATTCCGCCCACCACGTTGTACAGCAAAAACTTTCCATAACTCATTTTGCCGATTCCGGCGACGAAGGGCGCAAACGTGCGAATGATGGGCATAAAGCGGGCGATGATAATTGTTTTGCCGCCGTACTTTTCATAAAACTCGTGCGTGCGTTCCAGATGCTTGCGGTTCAACCAGCGGGAGCTTTCACTGGAAAACACTTTTGGCCCAATAACCTTGCCGACCCAGTAATTGACTGTGTCTCCCAGAATTGCGGCAATGCTCAATAGCACAACGACCAGAAAGACACTCAATTCGCCCTTTGAGGCCAATGCGCCAATCGCAAACAACAACGAATCACCGGGCAAAAACGGCGTCACCACCAGCCCGGTTTCCGCGAAAATAATTAAAAACAGAATGGCGTACGTCCACGATTGATACTGGTTGACGAGTTCGACCAGGTGCTTATCGAGGTGAAGGATGAGGTCAATAAAGTGTTTTATCAGTTCCATTCAAATATAGGGTTTCGGAAGCGTTGGGAAAATGACCGACAGAATAAGCCAAGCGACGGAATTGCTCAAAGCTTTGTCGTTTAGAGGGCAAACTCGGTTGCTGCTCTGGCCAGGGTTAGGACGCCAACGGATCGCACGCCATTGCTAAGGAGCGTCTGCGTGATTTCGTGTGCCGTGCTGCCAGTCGTCATCACATCGTCAACCAACAGCACCGCTTTGTTTTCAATTAACCGAGGCGCGCGGACTCGAAAGGCTTTTTCCAGCGAACGCGCACGTTCACGCATTTTCATGCCTGCCCGATGCCTTTCCGTATGTTTGGCGCGAATCAAACTGGCTGAATCAACCCGTAAACCCGTGATGACGGACAGTTCATTCGCAATGATTTCAGCCTGATTGAATCTGCGTTCGGCTAAGCGGTCAGGATGGAGTGGAACAGGAATGATGGATTCACAAGGGTGAAGTTTCTGAAGAATCTCAATTGTTTGCTTCAGCAGGTTTCGCAATCGAGCGGAAATCTGAGGCTGGCTCTTCAGCCGCAACACGCTTTCACGCAACGCTCCCTCGTAAACTCCGCAGGCGCGCGCAACGCAAAAGGCTAACTCGTCGCACTGCCCGCAATGTCGAACTTCAGTCAGATTGGTTTGTGGTAACAGGGGCAACGGCATCCCACATTTTGCACAAAAGTTGTTGTTGGTGTGGGTTCGTTCGATTTTCTGTTCGACGGCTAGCCAGCATTGATTGCACGCCACACCATCCAGCCAGGATTCAATCATTTTTCCACACACGCGGCATTCAACCGGAAAGAGCATCGTCAACGTTGCGTCGCGCAATGAGGACGATGCTCTTTCAAACCGTGAACGAATTGTCGAGCCGAAGTTTGAGAGCATAGGAAGACGTTATTTGCCTACGCTGACGCTTTCAGTTGCCAGAATGTCGTGGTGATAATTGATCAACACACGTTTCGGCTTTTGATCCAGCTTGACCTTGAATTCGCCGGTTGTCGAATTCCCCTGCACGGGAATTGACCCAAGCCTCATCACCTTTCCACCATCGAAATCCAGGTAAACTGGAACGGCCATCCTGAACTGATCGGACACGTCGCTTTGCGTGACTTTGCCGGTCAATAAAGTTTTTCCATCACTTTCGGGTGTCAGCGAATACTCCAGCCGATACCTGGGAATTTCGGTGCCGTACACCCACTGAATAAAAAACCAGTTCATTGTTTTGTCGCGACCCAAATCCATTGTGGGCAGCATGTGCTTCTCAACAATTGCTTTAAAGGATTCAGTCGAGGCATTTTCGTTGAAATGGGTTTTGACGAAATCCTGCATCATCGCGATGAACTTCTGGTCGCCGGTTTGCCGGTCGTACATCATCCAGCGCAGCATATGCAGAACATAACCGCCTTTGGGGTAAACCAGTTTTTGATAAGCGCCCGGACTCTTGGACGTGCTTAGCCGCAACCCTGTCCACAGCGGACCGACATCTGTGGGACGGCGACCGAATTCATCTTTTTCCAGAATTGTTTTTCGGCTTTGCTCCCAATAGCGCAAATACTTGTCCAGTTTCGGCTCCGTAAATTGCAGATAAAGGCTGGCTGAGAAATCGGCGAACCCTTCGCTCAACCACTGGTCGTGAAACGATGCCCAGCCAACAATATGTCCCCACCATTGATGTGCAACTTCATGCGACGTGACTTCTTGAATGAAATCCGTGAAGCCGGAATTCAGTCCGATTAGCTGCCAGCGCTGTGTTGAATCCAGATATGCACTGAGCGGCAAATACACCAAGCTTGGCCACGACTGACCAAAATTGAAATTCGGTTGTTGCGTGATTGCAATTCGCCCGTACGGCGCAGCGGAAAACCAATGGTTAAAAATGCGAATTGAGTTTTGCGCCTCAACCATCGTGTTGTCCATCAATCGGGACGGAGCCATGCCGCCGATTCCGGAGCCTTTCAAATAATCAGGGACTTCTGTTGTTGCATACCCTTCAATCTGATACCCGGATTTGTCATCAACCACGCTTTTCTTTTTGAAGCTGCCATAGTTGAACCCAGCGACCGCCAACGGAATTTCAGACACCCATTGAGTTACGGCGAAATCTTCTTCCTTGGCTTCTTTAACCAGTTTGCCGTTGCTGACCAGCGTGTATTTGCTTGGCACTTTGAACGTCAGGTCGAACGTGGCGCGGTCTGTGAAAGCGTTGACGCTTGGATACCAACTCGTCCGAGCGCTGACGTAATAGCTGCCGCCGCCTGCATTGGTCAGAACTTTTTCCCCGCCATATTCAATGATCATTTTGTACTGGCGGCCTTTGACGGAAGCATTGGGAAGAATCGCGTAAAACGCGCTGTCATCGTTTTTCTTTTCCTGGATGTAATGGATGTCGTTGCCGTCCATTGCCACTCGGGTTACGCGCAAAGTGGGCAGCAAGGCAAAACTGATAACGCGGTCGCCGTCTGCCAGCGCTTTGAATGTTACTTCGGCGGTTGCCGTTAATTTTTCGCCGCGAATTGCGGTTTCGATTTTGTAATGTTCGACATCGAAAATTCGTTTGTCTTCGCCTGAACCGGCTTTGCCGCTTTTCAACTCGCTTTCCTGATGCCCTAAATAAAGAATGCCTTCTTCTTTGCCTTGCGGATCAAGATGAATCAGCGCTACTTCTTCCGGCGCTGGCAAACCGGGCATCGCGCCGTCCGGCCTAACCAGAAAACGAAGATCATTGTATTTTTTGCCGAAAATATAGGCGTTGAAAATCGGAGCGCGTTTGGGGTTATACAAGCCGTTCAACAATTCAGCTTCTATGTTTTCGACGTCTTCACCCGAAAGCATGGCTTCAACCATGCTGCGCGGCGTTTCGGTGTTTCGGCGCATGCGTCTCTGAAAATCGCGCAAGGCATCAACCGCGCGCGCATCTGCTGAACCGGGTTGTCCCAGTTTTTTGATTTCCTGGTATGTGTCGTCAGTGAAAGTAAAAACGGCTCGATTAAATGAATCTGCAAACGCTTCCTTGCCGGTCAGAAATTTCAGGTAATCCTGCTCAATCCAAAACGTGGGAGCCAAATTGATTTCGCCCTCTCCGGTGAACACGCCCACCGCCGTGCGTCCTAGCACGGGCGTCAAAAAGCCGACGTTACCGCTTTTCAGCGTGATTACGCCGATGTCTCGTTTGATCGTGATATTGCTGACCGAAAACGTTTCTGCAATTTGCCCGTCGCGCAATGCGCGATAGTTCGAATCGGTGTTGGGAGCAACGGAGCCTTTGGCTCCCACGGTCAATTCTGCTTTGGTTTCCGCGATTTCTAGTTTGATTTCCAGTGGAATGAGTTTGCCGGATTCGACATTCACGGTCTGTTCTGAGGTTTTGAAGCCAGCGCGAGTAAACGTGATCTTGTGGCTGCCTGTGGCAAGACCTTCGATTTTGAATTTGCCTTCGCTGTCAGTGGTCGCGTTGTGACTTTCGCCGGTAGCTTCGTTGCGAATTGAAACTTGAGCGCCAACGATGACGGCATTCTTGGGATCTTTAACGATGCCGGAAACTCCTCCGGTCTGTGTTTGAAAGGAACTGGCGTTGAATGGCAAAACGCTGAAAGCGCAAAGCAGAATGGACGCAACGATCAGATTTCGTTTCATTTGGAATTCCTCCGTGGCTGTTTGAAACTTCAGTCAGAAAACCTTCCAGAAAGGACGGCTGGGGTGGTCGAAGTTTGAGAATAGCACAGGCGGAATCCGATGCCATCTCAAAAATTTCGCTTTGAAAAACACGAAAGGCGATGGATTCAATCCATCGCCTTTCCAGCAAAGCCATCGTTTATCCGGTCAGATTAGTAACGATACCGATCATTTTTCGCTTTCTCGCGGTGGTAAATGTAACCGCCCGCCGCGCCGATGCCAGCGCCGATCAAAGCACCTTTCTTTCCGCCAATCACCGCGCCACCCAAAGCTCCGATGCCAGCACCAATGCCCGTGCGTTTGACCGCTTTGCCGGTGGTATCTTCGCGATCGCGGTAACGATAATCGTTGTAGTTGTAATCGCTGTCGCGGTAATCGCGGCTGCGAGTGTTTACGGTTCTGTAATCTCTGTCGCGATAATCACGGTTGTTGTAAACCGAGCGTGAGTCATTGCCGCGAGTCCGGCAGCGGGTTTGAGCCATTGCGTCCGGGGCTGCCAAAACGAACAACACTCCCAAAGCCAACATCGCTAGAAACAGATTTTTATTCATCTTCAACATCTTTCCTCCTTGGAGCTGCTTCGATTTAGAAGCTGCCGCTTGCCAGTTATTGTTTGGTTTCAATCTCTTTAAATTCGCTTGGGGAATCAATAAGAGCGTCTATTCCTAAACAAGCAGTGTGCCGCAGTGCATAGCTGGGTGAAGATTTTAAGAACTTATTGATTGATAACGGTTTACAGCGTTGTAAGCACCTTAATTTCAAAGATTAGAAAGATACGCCGAAATTCAATGAACCCTTTCGGTATGGCTAACGGGCAAAGACTGCGGCAAATGGGGTAGATGTTTTCAGGAAGATTCCACTGCACGACGCACTTCCACTCCCATCCGTCCGGTCAGAATCAGAAACCACATCTTCCAATCGGCGCGGAATGACCAAAGAGGATATTTGAACGACGCCGGTTTGTTACGTTCGACGAAAAAGTGACCCGTCCAAGCGAATCCGTACCCCAAAGCCAACCCTGTTGGAAGCAGCCACAAACTGGCAACCAAAAACGCCAGCGCCAGACAAATTAAACCCAAGGTGCTGCCAATAAAATGCAATTTGCGATTGGTTGGATTCGCATGTTCACGGACATAGAAAGGCCAGAATTCTTCGAAACTATTCAGATGAGCAATTTGATTTAACGGGGTCATAGGCATCTCCACAATGCGAAGTCGAAATTGACGGCACGGCGATTTTACATCAATTCTTTGGCTACACGTTTCCGGCGGCGTGGCATATCATAGCCGTGATTTTCCCCAAGGCTTCGTCAACTTATGTCTACCAAAAACTCATTAAGCTTGATGCTTGGCTTGCTCGCTGTATTCGCGGTTACCGTGGTTTTTTCGGCAACGCAATCGGCAACAGGAGTCTGGCGTTGGCAGAATCCGCGACCTCAGGGAAATCCGCTGTATGCAATTCAGTTTAGCGATCTTCGCAGAGGCATTGCGGTCGGGCGTGATGGCGCAATTTTACGGACTGCCGATGGAGGCAAAGAGTGGGAATCTGCCCGCAGTCCGGTCAATACTCCGCTGTATGGCTTGGCCATTGTCGGCAAAAAAGCCTGGGCAGTTGGCGCGCGCGGAGAAATTCTTGTTTCCGATGATCGCGGCGACAATTGGCGAACGCAAAAAAGCGGCACGAAAAAACATCTTTTCGCGGTGTGGTTCAGCGATGAACGAACCGGATGGGCCGTCGGTGTCGAAGGATTGATTTTGGCGACAAGTAATGGGGGAGAGCGTTGGGCAGAACAAAAAAGCAATACGACAAAACAATTGCTCGGCGTGGCTTTCAGCGATAACAAAACAGGAGTCGCCGTTGGTGTGGAAGGCACTGTGTTAACAACCAGTAACGGCGGCGCTTTGTGGCAGGCAAAAAATCAAACTTCATCGGCCAACTTGCTCCGCGCAGTTGTTGCAGGAACCAACTTTTGGGTGGTTGGTACAAACGGAACCATTTTGCACAGCGAAAATGGAGGAAACGGGTGGGCGGTTCAGCCAAGCAATTCATCCAGCAATTTGCATGCGGTCACTTTTATCAATGACAAACAAGGTTGGGTCAGCGGTGCCGACGGAACGATTCTTCGCACAGTAGATGGCGGATTGACCTGGAGCGCGCAACTTTCCAATAGCGCGCAACTGCTTAGCGCCGTTTATTTTGTGGACGATAAAACCGGCTGGGCGGCGGGCGAAGGCGGCGTAATTTATTCGACCACTGACGGCGGAGAAACTTGGTCGCCCCAAACCGATGGCGTGAAGGAGATGTTTAACGCCGTTGATTTTGCCAGTGAAGAGCGGGGCTGGGTTGTGGGAATGAATGGCAGCCTGATGGCGACAACCGATGGCGGAAAGACCTGGCGCGCGCAAACCTCCAACGCAATCACAAATTTGCGCGGAGCCAGTTTCGCCAACCCGGAAAACGGCTGGGTTGTTGGTGAACGGGGCACAATCTTGCGCACTTCAGACGGAGGTAGTTCCTGGCAGGCAAAACCTCTGACATCGCAACTTGATCTGCACGCGGTGGTCTTCGTTTCTACTACGGAAGGCTGGGTTGCAGGAGAAGAAGGCTTGATCCTGTTCACCAGTGATGGTGGAGAAACCTGGACGGCGCAAAAATCCAACAATCGGTTTTGGCTGGAATCCATCACGTTTCTTGACTCCAAAACGGGCTGGGCTGTGGGCGAAGCGGGAAGTGTTGTTCACACGGCAGACGGTGGCGTGACTTGGAAGTCGCAGGAAAGCGGCACACGCCGATGGCTGTATTCGGTTTCTTTTGCCGATGCAAAAACAGGCTGGGCCGTCGGAGAAGAAGGGCTGATTTTGCGCACGACCGATGGCGGAGAAAACTGGACGGTGCAAATCAGTAATGTGCCCAGCAACTTGCTTGGCGTGAAAGCCACAACGGCAAAACGAGTTTGGGCAATCGGATTGAACGGTGTCATTCTGCAAACCGAAGACGGCGGCAGGCACTGGCAACGTGATGCCAGCAATACAACGACGCCTTTGCGTGCGATAACCTTTCGTGGTGACAACGGCTGGGCGGTCGGACGCGATGGCGTCATTTTACGCTACGGTGGCAAAAACGCCGGTGAACTGCGAACAATTCTTGGGCGATAGCCTGAAAACCCACTTTCAAAACAAGGAATAACGATGAAGCACTCCATGCACAACTGGATGAGGCCGGAACCGATTGAAACGACGCTGGAACGGCTGCATCGCTTCGGTTACGACAGCATCGAAATCAGCGGCGAACCGGATCGTTACAACTGGGAAGAAGTGCGCGGGTTGATGGATAAATACGAAATCGAATGCTGGGGCGGCGTGACGCTGATGTTTGAAGGCCGCGATCTGATTCATCCGGATAAATATGTTCGCGTCGGCACGATTGCCTATATCAAAGATTGCATTCGCATGGTCAAAGCCTTGCGCGGCCAGATGTTCTGCATTGTTCCGTCGGTTGTCGGCAAAGTGAAACCGTTGGCTTCGGCAGCCGAGGAATGGAAATGGGCGGTGGAAAGTTTGAAAGAAGTCGCTGCGTTTGCCCAGGACAACGGAATTTTGACGGGAATTGAACCGCTCAATCGGTTTGAAACCTATTTCATCAAACGCCACGACCAGGCGTTGCGGCTGGTTGAAGAAGTGGGCTACGACATGCGCGTCGTGCTGGATGCATTCCACATCAACATTGAAGAAGAAGATTGGCGACAAGCGATTCGCAATGTTGGAAGCCGCTTGCTGGATTTTCACGTTGCCGACAACAACCGCAAACCTTGCGGACAAGGCCGCTATGATTGGAAAGAAGTCGTCAGCATTTTGAAAGAGATCAATTATCAAGGCCCCATGACGGCGGAGTTCGTGCTGCAAATGGATCGCACGCCGCTGGCGAGCGCTGGAAAAGGCGTCAGCGAAATTGAAGCTTCTGCCGCCGATCTGAAATTTATTCAGGAACACGGTTCCGGCTTGGTCAGCGTCACAGAATACGACGCCTGCGTCGAAGCGAACATCAAACATTTGAAAGCATCAGGAGCATGAGCCGATTTGTAGCAGCAGTAAACGAAATCGCACATCACGGCTGGGCGGTGGTCAATGATTTTTTGCCCGCAGAAATTACCACCAAACTGCGTGTTGAAGCCGAAGAGCTTTGGCAGCAAAGCGATTTTCGGAAGGCAGGCACCGGACGGCTTGGCGGATATGGCATTCGTCCGGACGTTCGCAGTGATCATATTTATTGGCTGAATGAACAGGCGTTGACTGAAGCGCAGTCGCTTTATTGCGCAGCCATAGAGGAATTGCGCCAGAATCTGAATCAGGAATTGTTTCTCAGTCTGTCTACCTACGAAGCGCATTTCGCCATTTATCCGGCGGGTGCGTTTTATCAAAAACACCTTGACCGATTTAGCAATTCCGACGAACGGACCATCTCTTGCACGTTTTATCTAAATGAAAACTGGCAGGAAGAATTTGGTGGGCAATTGCGATTGTATTTGCCCGGCAACCAGTTGGATATATTGCCGACTGCCGGAACGTGTGTGCTGTTTCGCAGCGACACTTTTTTTCACGAAGTTTTACCGGCAACTGAAACCAGGTTTAGTCTGACAGGATGGTTTCGCCGCCGGTCGCTGAAAGTGGTTTAGATCATCGAAATAAATCTCGTTCTCTCGGACGGATCAATTCTTTGGCACTGCCATCGCTGTGTTCGAAGTAATAACCGCGAACGATCACCACGGGAATGCGGGAAGCCTTTCGCATTAATAATCCTGTCGAAGCCGCGATCTCATCCGCCACCGCTAAAACTGTTGCCGCCAACTCCTTTCCGTGGTCGTCGTGCTGACCACGAAAATCCTTCAAAGGCTTCATTCCGGCAATACCAATGGCGACATTGGTCAGCCCTTCACGCCAAGGGCGTCCGAACGTGTCCGTAATAATGACGGCCACGTTTGCTTTCAATTGTTCTGCCAGCCGGGTCTTCAACAGCAACGCGGAATCATCCGGCGCAACCGGCAGCAACGCTACCCAATCTTTTCCGGCGACATTCGACCGATCCACGCCGGCATTCGCGCAAATGAAACCGTGTTTGGTTTCCGTCACCAACACGTGGCCATCCATACGTATGATGTTGGCTGATTCGCTAAGTATGACTTCGACCAGTCGTGGATCACGATTCTGCTTCGTGCCAATTTCCAATGCCAACGCGGACGGTGCGACGGACTCCAGATTGACCAACCGGCCTTCGGCTTTGGAAATGATTTTCTGCGCGACAACGACAATGTCGCCATCCGCCAGTTTGAAGCCCTGTGTTTCAATGGCACGAGCGATCAGCCAGGTCAGGTCATCGCCCGGACGGATTTCGGGAATGCCGCGAACGGCAGTTAGTTGGATGTCGGAATAAGATTTAGAACTCAAAGGTGTCGGTTTTCTCCTGCTGTGAGTGACGAAGCGGAGCGTATGCTAATGGCTGGCTCGAAGCCTGACAAGCACTGCCTGTCATTGTCGGAGGCTGTTGGCCGGGAGCTTTCACTTCATTAGTTTTCCAAGCAAAGAAAGCATTATTAAGGACCGTCCAGTCCAGGCTGCGGTGCGAATCCAGTTGGTCAGCACCAGCGTTCGGTGTGCGGCAAGGTCAAATCCCAACGACAGTTTGTTGTGTTGGGGAACAGAAAGAAAAAACGTTGTCGCCCAGATCACTGCAACTAAAGCGAATCCGGTTATCAACCAGAAAACGGATAAGGCTGGCGGACGTTGCCACACCAACAGCACCGCTGTTATCAGTTCAATCAGCATCAAGGGAGCAACCACAAAGGTCGTTAAATTGGAATGCGCAATTTCATAACGCGCGAATTCACTAAAGCCAACGCGACTGAACAAGGGGTAATGCACGACCTGCACAAACCAGATAATGCCGGTCATCATCAATGTCGCGATGAGGTTCATCAAGAAGGTCAGTTTCATGATTTACCGTTGGCATTGCGCCGTTTGCGGCATGCATCGCTGCAATATCGGACTTCTTCCCAGACATTTTTCCATTTCTTGCGCCAGGCGAAAGGACGGTTGCAAACAGCGCATATTTTGGTTGGCAGATGTTGCTTCTTGCGTTTGTCCATCCGTTCGTGACCGCTCAGAACTCAGATCGAAACTACTTGACTGGAGAAGCAGGAGCGGCAGCGCTAGTTGTCCAAGCAGTCCACCACAAATCGCGCAGCATTTGTGCTCCGGTCGCCAAACGTTCCGCGACGAACTTTTTGTGTTCGGGCGAATTATTCGTTGCGCTGAACTGTTCTTTTTTATCCAGAATATAGAGCGGCTCAACCAGTTTATTCGACGCTTTCAGGTACTCCCACAATGCTTCGCGCGGCTTTTCGATGACGCGAGGAGTTTCGTTCACCAGCGGCAAAATGTCGTTTAATTGGATTTTGCCGTTGACGAATTGCTCTTCAAACCGGGCGTGAATGCCTTTGCCGGGTTCATTTGTTGGCGGTGTGTAGCCATTCGGATTTGGTCCCGACCACCCGTTGTAATGGATGGTGGTATGGTGGGGGTTCGCGCTGTCGCTGACATAATGACCCAAAATGCCAGCGTCGTTGATGATCCGCTGTTCAATCCATTTGCGCTTATTTCCGTCTTTTTCCGCTCGCCACAAACGAAATTCGATTCTCAGCGTTTGGAACAATTCCAGCATGCGATAGGGCACAAAACCCGCGGTCGTGGGTTTCTGACCGGCTTTGATCATTTCAGCCGTGAAGTCATACCGATTCAGCGCTTTCATCGCCGCTTCCGGGACAAGTTCCATGTCCAGAAAGTGTTCCGGTGCGTAGGCTGTATCCATTGCGCGATCCAGGTTGGATTCCTCACGGGTGCGCCAGCGATCCGGTTCCGGGTTCAAATAGCTGAGCTGGTCTGCCGCTTTGCGAAAGAAATTGGGCATGTCTTTGGGAAGTTTTTTCGCCGCAGCCAAACCGGAAAGTTCATGGCCTTTTTGTCCCCAGCCGCGAACAGCCAGCGGATGGATAGCCACAAAAGCAAACACCAACAACGAAACGAACAATAACGCACGAGTGAATTTTGCTTTGAACATAGAGTTTATCTCTCTGGATTCAGGTCAATGCTGTAGAGTTTTTTGCCCGTGATGTCGTGCAAGCTGACGGTCATCACGGATGTTTTTCCGTCAATTTTGACTGCGCCGAAAAATTGAAAACCGTCTTTGGGCGACCGATTGGCTTTCATGCCTTTGGGAATTCCGGTGAACTTCACTTCCGGGCCAAAGGTGTCATCCATCTGCCCAGGCCCGAACGTTCCGGCATTCAACGGCCCGGCGACGAACTCCCAAAACGGACTGAAGTCAGTAAATTGCGCTTTGGCCGGATTGTAATAATGCGCGGCGCAGTAATGGACATCCGCCGTCACCCAAATGACGTTTTTGATGCGGTTGCGTTTGATGAAGCGCAACAATTCCGCAAGTTCCAGTTCACGTCCCAGCGCCGGGCCATTGCCGTTGGCGAACGCTTCATACTTGCCGCCCGTGTCTCCCACGATGATGCCGATGGGCATGTCGCTGGCAATGACTTTCCAGGTGGCTTTTGACGCCAGCAAACGCTGTTTGATCCAGCTGACCTGCGCGCTTCCCATAAACACGGATTCATCGTTGATTGTGGTTTGGCGGTTCGTAGTGTTCGGGCCGCGATAGCTGCGTTCGTCCAGCATCAACACGTCCAGCATCGGGCCGTAATTGAAGCCGCGATAAACCTGTTCAGGATCGTCGGCGTTGAACCGTAAGGGCAGATAATCCAGAAAGGCTCGTTTGGCGCGCGCCGCGAGCAGATCAATGCTTTTTACAGTGTAACGATTATCATCGTCCAGCCGCTGTCCCGGATACCAATTGTTGCGGACTTCGTGATCATCCCATTGCGCCAGCGTCGGAATTTCAGAGTTGAAGCGGCGAAAATTCACATCCAGTAGGTTGTACCGGTGATTGCCGCGAAATTCGTCCAGGGTTTCGGCAACTTTGGATTTTTCGGGCGTCGTCAGGTTTTTCCAGATGGAACCGTCGTCCAGTTTGACTTCAGGCTGGATGACTCCGTCGGCATAAATCGTATCGCCGGAATGAATAAAAAAATCGGGCTGCGTCTTTTGCATCTCCTCGTAAATTTTCATTCCGCCGAATTCGGGGTTGATTCCCCAGCCTTGGCCGCAGACATCGCCTCCGAAGACGAAATTTACATCACGTCGCGTGTTGGGCGGAGTGTTGAAACTGCCTAGAACTGGTTCGCTGGTAAGTTTGGTATTTTCCAGGTCCTGAAAGCTGACGCGATAGAAAATCTTTTGTCCGGATGGCAACCCGCTCAGGTCAACGCGGGCGGTAAAATCGGAGGATTCAATGGCTGCCGGGCCAATGATGCGCTTTGAATTTTGAAGGGATTCCGTTGTCGAGTATTCAACAATCATTCGCGCGGAACGATCACTTCGGCTCCAGACGATGGCTCGTCCTGGCGTGATGTCGCCTGTCTGAACTCCAAAGGGAATCTGCGGGCGATTTTGTCCCAAGGTGATGATTGCCGGAGCAGTGGCCAGCCAGCCACTGCAAGCCGCCGCGCGCGTGAGAAAGGTTCGTCGGTTCATAAATTGTTAAACAGGTTGCAGTTCGCGGAGTTGTTGATAAAGCAATTCGACTTGTCTTCGCGTGTCTTCAAATCCCAGCGAAGTGTTGATGGCAAAGTCGGCAAACTTCAACTTTTCAGCGGAAGGCATTTGCGATGAAATTCGCGCGACCGCTTCTTCGCGCGTCAGCTTGTTTCGATTCATCAACCGCTGAAGCTGAAGATCCGGATCGCAATGGACGACGATAAGCTTGTCAAACCGGCGAAACGATCCGGTTTCAATCATCAGCGCCGCGTCAATAACGACGATGGCCCGTGGGTTTCGGGACTCGATTTCATTCATCCAACGCGCCTGGGCGTCAAATACTCTGGGATGCACAATGGAATTCAGCGTTTCG
>ERZ650309.661-NODE-661-length-16712-cov-5.966861_pt1 | contig 16712 bp, 15 predicted proteins | sample MGYA00376245_ERZ650309 | MGnify/ENA primary metagenome ERZ650309 (study PRJEB26733, sample SAMN07839294) | wastewater metagenome | biome: urban; feature: wastewater treatment plant; material: waste water | place: USA: North Carolina | collected 2016-04-26 ...
CCTACACGACGCTCTTCCGATCTCTGCGTGAGTTGGGTACCGACCCGGTGTCGGGCAAGCCTATGGTGATCAAGGACGGGCGTTTCGGTCCCTACGTCACCGATGGTGAGACCAACGCCAGCCTGCGCAAGGGTGATGACGTCATGTCGATCACCGACGAGCGCGCATCAGAGTTGTTGTCCGACAGGCGTGCTCGTGGTCCGGTGAAGAAGGCCGCCAAGAAGACCCCGGCGAAGAAAGCTGCGGCCAAGAAGACGCCTGCGAAGAAGGCCCCGGCCAAGAAAGCCGCGGCGAAGAAGGCTTAGCCGGCCGGTGCGGTGCTGGGCGAGGCGAGCATCAGCGGCCGCGCCAGCTGGGTCGGTGCGGTTCGGCCGCGCAACTCGACGATTTCGCCGACGTCCCAGCACAGGGCCTCGGCATCGAGTGCCCCGCTGACCGCGATGGCCGACGCCAGCACGTGGCCGTTCTCCAGCTTGGCCAGTTCGGTGAGGCGAGCGGCTTCGTTGACGGGGTCGCCGATCACCGTGTACTCGAACCGGGCCAATGCGCCGATGTGTCCGGCGATCGCCCGGCCGGCCGAGACGCCGATACCGAATTCCGTTGTGCCGAGCACTGTTACGAGCTCGTCATGCAGTTCGCGGGAGGCGGCCAGCGCGGCGCCCGATGCGTCGGGATGCTCGATGGGTGCGCCGAAGATGGCCAGCGCCGCGTCGCCCTGGAACTTGTTGACGAAGCCGCCGTGCCGGTTGACCGTGTCGACGATGACGCGGAAGAACTCGTTGAGCAGGGCCACCACGTCGGCGGCGGGGATGGTCGAGGCGAGCTGAGTCGACCCTACGAGATCGACGAACAGCACGGCGACGTCGCGTTCCTGGCCGCCGAGTTCGGTACCGCGTTCCAACGCCCGGCGGGCGACGTCCTCGCCCACGTAGCGGCCGAACAGGTCGCGCAGGCGTTGTCGTTCGGACAGATCGCGCACCATGTCGTTGAACCCGGCTTGCAGCAGGCCCAGCTCGCTGGCGTCGTAGATCTGCATGTGCGCGTTGTAGTTACCCCGTTGCACCTCGCCCAGAGCCCACCGGAGCTGCCGCAGCGGGTCTGCGATCGACATGGACACGAGCACGGTGCTGGCCAGTCCGATCACGAGGGCGAACAGGGCCAGCAGCAGCAGCGGGGTGGTGTATCGCTCGGCATTGGCCGTGAGGATCGACAGTTGGCTGCTGCCGATCAGATCCGCCATCCGGAATTTGGTGGCGGTCAGCGCCAGCACGATGGCCAGCAGCGGCACGCCGGTGGACAGGATCCACGTCATCACCTGGCGCTGGATGACGCCCGGAGCGCGGAAGTTCTCGGGCACACCGCCGCGCAGCGCGGCCACGGCCACCGGACGCAGGACCCGCTCTGACTGCAGGTAGCCGATGATCGCCGTCGCCGTGGCGCCCAGGGCGGTTGCCACGGCGACCACCGGTGCGGCCCGGCTGACCACGGGCCAACTCGCCGAAATGAAGACGATGGAGCCACCGCACCAGTTCAGGACGCTGATCAGGGTGCGATAGAACGGCATGCGCAGGGCGCGGGTGCGGGCGAGCTCGGTGAACTGAGAGTCGTCCGGCTCGGCCTGCAGGGTGTCCCGGCGCTGCCACCGGATGACCGGGAACAGCAGGCGCAAGGTGGCCCACGAGGCAACCACGAACGAGACGAACAGATAGACCAGGAAGAACGTCAGATTCTTGGTCGGCAGGTCCTGCAGCTGGATCCGGTCTTCGGGGGGCATACCGAAACGAAGGAAACCCAGCACGAACAACGCGCCGATGACGTCGGCCTGCAGCATGCCCAGCGTGAACACCGGCCACGGGGTGCGCGCCACCCATCGGACGAATCCCTTGATTCGCCCGACTGGCTGGTCGTCGGTGGTCACCCGATCACCGTATCGGGCCGGACCGTCAGATATGGCCGGTGTGATCCGGTTGTGTCGGTCGCGCGCACTAGTGTTGGCCCCGATGAGCGGAGTTTTTTCGCGGTTGGTGGGCCAGGACGCCGTAGAAGCGGAGTTGGTGGCGGCGGCATGTGCCGCCCGGGGTGATTCCGCTCACAGCGGGGTCACAACGGGCACAATGACGCACGCTTGGCTGATTACCGGCCCGCCCGGGTCGGGTCGGTCGATCGCCGCAGTGTGTTTTGCCGCGGCCCTGCAGTGCACCTCCGACGGGGTACCCGGATGCGGTGAGTGCCGCGCCTGCACGACGACGATGGCCGGCACCCACGCCGACGTCCGCCGGATCATCCCTGAGGGGCTGACCATCGGCGTCAAGGAGATGCGCGAGATCGTGCAGATTGCTTCGCGTCGGCCCGGTACCGGGCGGTGGCAGATCGTGGTGGTCGAAGATGCCGACCGGCTGACCGAAGGCGCCGCGAATGCGCTACTGAAAGTCGTCGAGGAGCCACCGCCGTCCACGGTGTTCCTGTTGTGCGCTCCGTCGGTGGATCCCGAGGACATCGCGGTGACCCTGCGCTCGCGTTGCCGGCACGTCGCGCTGACGACTCCGCGTGTGGATGCGATCGCGCAGGTGCTGATGGACGCTGATGGCCTGTCCGAAGCCGACGCACGTTGGGCGGCGTCGGTCAGTGGTGGGCATGTGGGACGGGCGCGTCGGTTGGCCACCGATGAACAGGCCCAGGCCCGCCGGAAACAGGCCCTGGGCTTGGCTGGTGCCGCTGCGAGCCGCGCCGGCGGATTCGGGGCCGCCGAGGAATTGGTGGCTGCCGCTGAAGCCGAGGCTGTGGCGCTCAATGCCGGCCGCAACGAGACGGAAACCGAAGAACTGAAAACCGCCTTGGGTGCGGGCGGTACCGGCAAGGGGGCGGCCGGTGCGCTCCGCGGTGCGGCGGGTGCGCTCAAAGACCTTGAGCGACGCCAGAAGTCGCGTCAGACCCGTGCCTCGCGTGATGCGTTGGACCGGGCGCTGATCGACCTGGCAGGTTATTTCCGTGATGCACTGGTGGTCGCTTCGGGCGCCGGCGGATTCGCGGCGGCCAACCATCCGGACATGGCGGAACGGGCCGCGTCGATGGCGGAGCGGGTGCCGGCGGACCGACTCCTGCGATGTATCGAGGCGGTGCTCGAATGCCGTGAGGCGCTGGCGGTGAACGTCAAGCCGAAGTTCGCGGTCGACGCCATGGTGGCGACGGTGGGGCAGGCGCTGAACGGCTGACTTTGGTTGCGTCGCGGCTCTGTCGTAGACTCATGCCGCCCTGTTCAGGCGGGGCACGCCGCCTTAGCTCAGTCGGTAGAGCGTCTCACTCGTAATGAGAAGGTCAGGGGTTCGATTCCCCTAGGCGGCTCTCTTTTTTTGCGTTGACTTTGCGTCCTGCCACATCGCTACTCGAATTTTCACTGCGTGCGCGCAATCTGAACCCCGGTCGAGCTGAATTGGCAGCGAGGGACCAGTTCGATGCGCGCCGTGCCCTCCGGACAGCGCAGTTCCGCCCACGGGCGTAGCGCCAGCTGGCGATCGACCTGCTCGCAGATCGTCAGGAGATGGTCGTGTAGCACGAAGTCGATGCGCAGAACATGCAGCGCGTATTCGATGCCGCAGCCGAGCGTCACGGTTCCGCCGGGTGAATCGGCGTCGAGGAAATCGCCGGATACAGTACGTGCGCCCGCGGGGTTGTTCCGCGGAGTCCACCTCACGTCGCAGGTGACGTCATGAAAACCGGGTACGCGCTCTTCGGGATCGATGAAGGGTGTGGTGTCGTACATAGGACGCAGTGTTCACCACGGGTCCGACAAGTTATGAAAACAACTGTTGGACAAGCATATTCATGCCCTCGAACCCCTGAAATTGGGCTGTGCCAGGTAGGTTGCGCAGTCGGATGCGGTCTTGCCGGTCTGGGTCATGCAGACTCCGGTGCGGATATCGGTTGTACCGGGGTTCGGAGTTGCGTCGGGATGCAGTGACCAGAGGTACAGGCCCGTTGATTGGACTGTCCGGCAATAGGCCGTGGATCCGTCCGCGGTGCTCGCGTTGACGACGCCGGAGTCGCAGTCGCAGCCGATGATGGCGACCTTCCCCGACGATGACGATGGGCAGATTGGTCCGGCCGCGGCAGTGGCGGCGGGTGGAGGTGCGCCACCGGGGCCTTCGCAGGCGATGCCATCGCCGTCGCGATCGAGTTTGCGGCTGTAGCCCGGTTGCCCCGCATAGATGGGCGCGGCGCCTGCGGCTCGGGCCTCGGCGCAACTGCGGTAGGCAGAGGCGATCGGCGCCTGCACCACCGAGATGAATCCCAATGCCGACATCGTCGTGAAGATGACCGCTAGCAGGCGTTTCATGGCGCTGAGGATAGATGTCCGAGGTCGGTGCGCGTGGCGAATCTGGTTATTTACTGTGAAGAAGTTGTGCGGGTTCGGCGCGAATTTCCCTGCAAGTTCACAGGTTTGTGACGCGTAAAATTTCAGTGGGGTTCTCAGGGGAGGAAGAGTCGATGGCCGAGCGCAGCATGGAAGTTGATCCGGCCCACCTGCATGCGGGTGCGACGCGTTGTCATGAGGCGGCCGAGACGGCGCTGAGTGCGGCGGGCGAGCTCGGTGGGAAGAAGCCGACGGCGGGGATGTTCGGTGATTTCGACGAGGCACATGCTTTTCATCAGGCGCTCACCACGGCACATCAGGGCCATGTCGAGCAGTTGCAGGGCCATCATTCTGCGTTGACCGATATCGGTGACAAAAGTCGTTCTGGTGCACACACATTCACGGCAGCAGAGGCGTCCAACGCCGAGACTCTGCGGGCTGCGCAAGCGCAAATCTGATGCCACCGCCGTTAGGTCTGGTCTACCTCTCTGTCGATGATCTGGTCGCTGCGGCAGGAGGTGACCCGTGGACGTTGAACGACGAGGTCCAATCGGGCGACCCGGCCCAGATCAACGCTCAGGCCGATGCGTTTCACGTCGCTGCGGGGTCGGCGACCGACGTCGAGTCGGACTTCAAGAACGCCAAGCGGCGTTTCGAACAGGGGTGGACCAGCAATGGTTCTGAGCATCCGATCAATGCCTCGGACGAGGTGACCCGCGCGACCGAGCAGCTGCATTTGCAGAAGCCGCAACTGGCCAAGATTGCGTTGGATCTGGAGAACGTGGCGATAGCGCTCGCCGCGGCGAAGCGCACGTCTGATGCGGACATCGCCGCGTTGGACCGTCAGTTGCACCAGATCGACGATGCGATGCGGCACGCGAGTGAGAACAACCAGGACACCGACACGATCCGTGACGAGGCGGTCACGGCGGTGCGCAAAACACTCGCCGATGTCCAGGAAGCGCGCAAGGGGTATGTGGCTGCGATGACGACGGCCAAGCCGTCGTTGGATGCCGCTACGGGACCGCAGTTGATCGGCCCGGGTGGCGATGCGCCGGCGATGATTGGTCCGTTCGCAGTTCCACCAGAGGTAGCGGCTGCCGCTGCAGCACGGGGATACCATCCCACCGTCAATATTGCTGCCGGGGGCACGCTTGCGGATCTGCTAGGAGTCGAGGCTGGCGACACGGGTCCTCACCAATCTCAGCCGGGGAAACCACAGTTCGACCCGAATAGCTCGACAGGCAAGGACGCCATTTCTTCCTTGCGCAGAATTCTGACGGACTCAGGCAAATCTCCGGCCGAAGTGGACGCCATCGTGAGTGCCGCCGCAGCTGCGGCACAGAAGCCACTGCCCGCATACGCGCCACCAACACGCGAACCAGGACCCAAGCCTGGAATGGCAGACGGGTTCCGCGACGCGTGGTGGGGTACTGAGGACGCCATCCATCGGTTGACTGGCCAAGAAGGCGGTGACGCGTTCCGCCAAACGTGGACAGAAATGGGCAAGGGATTGCTCAATACGGCCCAACATCCGATCGACACAGTCGCTGACAGCATCAAGCGTGCCATCGACAACCCCGCCTACTACGCCGGGCAGAAGGTCTTCGACCTCAGCGCAGCTGCAGCGACCGCTCCTTTTGGCGGCGAAGGCGCCGCGATCAGAGCGGGACTTCCTGCTGAACTCCTCACGGAGGGAGGTGCGCCCGCGTCGGTTCTCCGCGGCTGGCACCCCACCGGCGGAATGTCTGGGGGAGAATTTGAATCCCAATTCGGTACTCCGTCGTCCCGCGTATGGCCATCGAACGACGGTTTCCCGGGCGGGTATTCGCCACAGCCAGCGCACCTGCCAGAAGGCACGATCATCGACCGATTCGGTTCCGCGTACGGCCGCTACCTTGCGCCCGACGGCACCCCATTCGCCGATCGCGCCCTGACGCCAGAATCCGCAGGCTCTGACTACAACCGCTACATGGTGACTGGCAAGGCGCTGCCACCCGGTTGGCAAATCGTTGAGGGGCCAGTCGAGCCCTGGTTTGGACAGAATCCATCGCCGGGAGCAACCCAATACATGATTCAGGGGCCAGACGGCGTGAAGGTCAGTGTCAGAGAATTGATAGACAGAGGCATACTTGACGAATATGGACCGCCCATTGGCCGATAGATCACGCGAACTTCAAACCGAGATAGACGGCTTGTCCGAAGCCCTTGGGGTTCACCCCATTCAGGTCGGTTTGAGAACCGACGACGGACTCAATGTCTTTGTGACTGAAGACGGTTCCTACCACTTCGCGTACTACGAACGAGGTCGGATGAGCTTCGACCAGGCTGGCAACCGCGACGATGTCCTCTACTGGTACTGCGAAGACATCGTCACGAGTCGGGCCGCCCGCGCAGTGGGCGATCGTGCAGAAAGATTCCAATACGAGTACCAAGTCCTAAGCCGACTCAATCCTCAGTGGGCGAAGAGGCGCGTCCATGAACTCGCTGCGCTCTTCCGCAACGGCCAACCAGAGGACCTATCTTTGCTCCCCAATATCGGCGAACCCGTATGACAGATAGCGGCTCGCGACTCTAGTTGAGGTATATGTACCGAGCGGCAACCAATTGGCTCCTCGCCCACGCCGTGCGCTACTCGTACTTCTACAGCCACGACGCGGAATCAACGTGAGTTCAGTGGAATTGCAGCCGCCACACTGCGCAGTTGATCCCAACTCGCCGCGAAGCCGGGGTGCAGCGGAAGTTCGGCCACCTCTTCGACGGCCACCCAGCGCAACTCCGCACTCTCCATGTTGGCGACGGTCGGCAATTGTTCGGTCGCATCAGCAATGACGGTCGTGTACGTCCATACTTCGCCGGCCGCGATCGCCGTGACCACCGACTTACGCACCGTCAACTGCTCGGCCGAGAGCCCGGCCTCTTCGGACGCCTCCCGGATCGCCGCCTCTTCGACGGTTTCGTGACTGTCGCGCGCCCCACCGGGCAATGCCCAGCTGCCGCCCTGATGGCTCCATGGCGCGCGGTATTGCAGCAGCACCGCGGCCGCACCGGTCGGGTGCGGCGCCCGCAGCAGCAAGCCTGCTGCGCCGTGCCGCCCCCAGAAGTGCTTGCCGTCAGCGTCGAGTACGAATCCATCACCGTCGCCACGCACGGCTTCCACAATAAGGAACAACGCGTGACTGTGGGGTTTGACACCGGGTTTGGTTCAGGGCCGACGCAGCCGATCGATAATCCGCACCCTGACCGCCTCCTGCTCTTAGACTGCTCTTAACAGCATGCGAACGGGTCGGGACGACGGGAAAGTTGAGGCCGCGCACACGTGAATGTGGACTTGGCGCACCCCTCGACCGAGCCGATGGTGTCTCGGCAGTCCTCGGCTGCCGAACTCCCCCGCTGGTGGTTCCTCTGGACCACGCCGGGACGGATCCTGATCATCGGCATCGTGCTCGCAAGCTTGGTGCTCGCGTGCGCCTTCGCCACATCCACCACGATCAGAGCGCGACAGCAGGCACTGACCGCGGTACTCGACCACACCGAGCCGCTGGCGTTCGCGGCCGGCCAGCTCTACACCACACTGTCCATCGCCGACGCTGCCGCAGCCACGGCATTCATCGCCGGCGCCGAACCGCAGGACGTCCGGCACCGCTACCAGCAGGCGATCACCGACGCCGCGGTCGCCGTCACCCGGGCGGCCAGTGGGCTGACCGACGAACCGATGGTGCAGCTGCTCGGTCACATCAACGGCGAGCTGGCGGTGTACACCGGCCTGGTCGAAACCGCCCGGACAAACAACCGCGCCGGCAACCCGGTGGGTTCGTCGTACCTGTCCGAAGCGTCGTCACTGATGCAGACGCAGATCCTCCCCGACGCCCAGCGCCTCTACGAAACAACCTCGGCCCGAGTCGATTCCGAGATATCGGCGTCCAGCCAGATCCCGGCACCGGTGATCCTGGTGGTGCTCTCGACGGTGATGTTCGGGGTGTTCTCGAACCGCTGGCTCGCCCGGCACACCCGCCGCCGCGTCAACATCGGCTTCGTCGCCGGCGGCATGGCCGTGCTGATCATGGTGGTGTGGCTCGGCACCACGTTGATCATCTCGACGACGAGCAGCCACCGGGCCCGCACCACCGCGGCGGCGTCACTGAAAACCGTGACAACGCTGGCCATCACCGCGCAGCAGGCCCGTGCCGACGAGACCCTGACCCTGATCCGCCGCGGCGACGAGGACGTCCGGCAGCAGTCGTATCACAACCGCATCGACGTCATGGACGAACAACTCACCGAGTACCTCAAGCGCGACAACGCAATTGGCAAAGCCGAACTGGCCAACGCCGAGCAGCTGCTCAAACGGTGGCGAGCCGCCGACGACCGCATCAACGCGTTCATCTCGGTCGGCAACTACCTGTCCGCCACGCAGGTGGCCCTGGGCACCGGTGAGGACGATTCGACGCCGGCTTTCGATAAACTCGACGACGCCCTGACCAAAGGCATCGAGGAGAGTCGACGGCAGTTGCGCAATGACATCGTCAGCGCCCGACGCGCGTTGTCCGGAGCCACCGTTGGCGCTGCAGCGCTGAGCTTCGCCGCCGCGCTGGCCGTGACGTTGGGGTTGTGGCCGCGGATGAGCGAGTACCGATGATGCGTTGGCCGCGAACCGTCGCCGCATTGTCAGCCACCATGCTGATGCTGGCCGGGTGCGGCGAAGCGCCGCCGGTGGTGCCGCTGCCCAGCGTGCTGGTTCCGCCGCCGACGCCGGCGGGCCTGGAGATCCTGAGCCCACCCACACCTGGACCACCGCCGCCCGCCGACTCCTCCGCCTGCACGGCGAGCCTGCGCCCGTTTCCGAATCCACAGCTGGCGGCTGATGCCGTGCGCAACATTCACGACCGGGGCCGGCTGATCGTCGGTTTGGACGTCGGCAGCAACCTCTTCTCGTTCCGCGACCCGATCACCGGACTGATCACCGGATTCGACGTCGACATCGCGGGCGAAGTCGCCCGCGATATCTTCGGCACCCCCTCGCAGGTCGAGTACCGCATCCTGTCCGACACCGAACGCATTGCCGCACTGGCACAGAACCAGGTCGACATCGTCGTCAAGACCATGAGCATCACGTGCGAACGACGCAAGTCGGTGAACTTCTCCACCGAATACTTCTCTGCGCACCAGCGCATCCTGGCCGCGCGGGACTCGACGATCGTGCGCCCGTCAGACCTGTCCGGGAAACGGGTGTGCGCGGTCAAGGGCAGTTCGTCATTGCAACGCATCGAGGCCATCAATCCGCCGCCGATCGTCGCAGCGGCGGTCACCTGGGCCGACTGCCTGGTGGCATTGCAGCAGCGGCAGGCCGATGCGGTGTCCACTGACGACGCGATCCTGGCCGGCCTGATGGCCCAGGACCCGTACCTGCACATCGTCGGCCCGAGCATGGGACAGGAGCCCTACGGCATCGGCATCAATCTGCAGAACACCCCGCTGGTGCGCTTCGTCAACGGAACACTGGAGCGCATTCGCCGCGACGGTACCTGGAATACGTTGTACCGCAAGTGGTTGACGGTTCTCGGTCCGGCACCGGCACCCCCGGCTCCGAGGTACAGCGACTGATGAGCGCGGCCGAGAACACCCCCGACGAGGCCGATACCGACCCCGGAACACAACCGTCCGACGTCGTGTGGGACTCGATGGCGACCATGCGGCCGATGTCCACCCAGTCGGTCTTCAGGCCGCAATTCGACGACTCGGTCAGCATTCCGGTGGGTTCGGCACCAACCACCGCGACCAGCCAGCCCACCCCGAGAACCCTTGTCACTCGGAATATTTCGCCGACCCGACGGCTCGGCGGTGGACTGGTCGAAGTACCCCGGGTCAGGGAGATAAACCCGCTGACGGCGTTGATGACGAACCCCGTCGTCGCCGAGGCGAAGCGCTTCTGCTGGAATTGCGGCAAGCCCGTCGGCCGGCACACAGACGAGCACGAGGCCCAGTCAGAGGGCCTGTGTCCCCAATGCGGAAGCTCGTATTCCTTTCTGCCGCAGCTCAATCCTGGTTCCATGGTGGCCGATCAGTACGAGGTCAAGGGCTGCATCGCACACGGCGGTCTGGGCTGGATCTACCTCGCGTTCGACAAGAACGTCAACAACCGCCCGGTCGTGCTCAAAGGCCTCGTGCACTCCGGCGACGCCGAGGCGCAGGCGATCGCGATGGCCGAGCGACAGTTCCTGGCCGAGGTCACCCACCCGGCGATCGTGAAGATCTTCAACTTCGTCGAACATGCCGATCAGCATGGCGATCCCGTCGGCTACATCGTGATGGAGTACGTCGGCGGCACCTCGCTCAAGCAGGCCCGCGGAACGAAACTTCCCGTGGCGCAGGCAATCGCATACATGATCGAGATCCTTCCGGCGCTCGGCTACCTGCATTCGATCGGCCTGGTCTACAACGACCTCAAGCCGGAGAACATCATGGTGACCGAGGAGCAGCTCAAGCTGATCGACCTCGGCGCGGTGTCCCGGATCAATTCATTCGGATTCCTTTACGGCACACCCGGATACCAGGCACCGGAGATCGTCCGGACCGGCCCGACGGTGGCCACCGACATCTACACCGTCGGACGCACCCTGGCTGCCCTGACCTTGCAGTTGCACACGCGCAACGGCCGCTACGTCGATGGACTACCCGACGACGACCCGCTGCTGACCAAATACGACTCCTTCAGGCGCTTGTTGCTGCGGGCAATCGACCCCGATCCCCGGCGCCGGTTCTCCAGTGCCGAGGAGATGTCGGGCCAGTTGGTCGGTGTGCTGCGCGAGGTCGTGGCCATCGACACCGGCGTGCCCCGACCTGGACTGTCTACGGTGTTCAGCCGGAGCAGGTCGACCTTCGGCGTCGAGATGCTGCTGGCACACACCGATGTCTACCTCGATGGACAGACCCACATCGAGAAGCTGACGGCACCGGAAATCGCTCGGGCACTTCAGGTTCCACTGGTGGACCCAGGCGACGTCGGCGCCGCGATCCTGTCGTCGATCGTGCTGAGCCAGCCGGTGCAGACGCTGGACTCCCTGCGCGCGGCCCGGCACGGCGCGTTGGACTCCGAAGGCGTCGACCTCTCCGAGTCCATCGAACTGCCCTTGATGGAGGTTCGGGCACTACTCGATCTCGGCGACGTCGCCAAAGCCATCCGCAAGCTGGAGAGCCTGGCCGAGCGCGTCGGCTGGCGGTGGCGGCTGATCTGGTTCAAGGCGGTAGGTGAGCTGCTGGCCGGCAACTACGATGCTGCGACAACACATTTCAGCGAGGTACTCGATACGCTACCCGGCGAGCTGGCACCCAAGCTCGCGTTGGCGGCTACCGCCGAACTGGCCGACAAGCCCACCGAACGGTCCTTCTACCAAACGGTGTGGCACACCGACGACGGCATCATCTCGGCAGGCTTCGGCCTGGCCCGCGCCCAGTCAGGCCTGGGTGACCGCGAAGCGGCAGTCCGTACGCTCGACCAAGTACCGCACACGTCAAGGCATTTCACGACCGCACGACTGACCAGTGCGGTGACTCTGCTGTCCGCCCCGAACACCACGGACATCACCGAAGCCCAGATCCGCGACGCCGCACACCGGGTGGAGGCACTGCCCGAGACCGAACCCCGAGTGCTCCAGATTCGGGCGTTCGTGCTCGGGACCGCGCTGGACTGGCTGGCCGCAGGCACCGCCAACACCAACCACATCCTGGGGTTCCCGTTCACCGAATACGGGTTGCGTCTCGGCGTCGAGGCGTCGCTGCGCGGGTTGGCCCGCGTTGCGCCCACGAAGGCGCACCGGTATGCCCTGGTAGATCTGGCCAACAACGTGCGGCCGATGAGCACGTTCTGACCGGTACAGAAACTCAGCGGAAGCGGTCCCGCAACTGCGGGTCGTTCTCCCACCACATTCCTGTCGACGGGGCTTCAGTCTCCACCTCTGCCGGTGCATCCAGTTCTGCATCGACTTCGGCAGCCTTACGTCGCTCGTCAGAACCCAAGGCCCGCATCAACAGCATGATGAACGGCACGCCCAACACATCGCCGAGGATCCAGAGCACGCCGGCTCCATAGGTCTGGTCGTCCCGGATGCTCGGACCGAAATCGCGGTGCAAACCCGCGTAATAGTCGTAGGCGATGACCGGCCCCAGCCACAACACCAAGCCGAGAATGCCGTCGCCGAGTCCCTCGGCCACGCTGATGCCGATCGACATCAGGGGCGGATACCGTCGCGGTACGGGATCAGCCTGTAGCCGAGCGTAGAAGTAGCCAAAACCGATGGCCACCAATAGAAGTCGAGTCACGGTAGCGACCGGACCGGTCATCGACGCGATGTACCACGGCGTCAGATAGAGCAGCCAGGGCGTCGCCAGCATCAGTACCGACGTGACGGGCGGCGACAGCAGCACCCGCGTCGCAGCCGATTCGAGCACCGAATCGATCCGCTGTTGCCCGGCCGGCCCCAGCGCGGCCCGCAACGTCGACATCGGCCGGCTCATCGCCAGGAAGAACGGCACCACGTAGAACAGCAGCAGCACCTGGACCGCTCGCATCCAGAACAGCAACGGCGCATAGACCGCCACGGCGCTCAGCGTCGAGAACGCCCACACCACGAGCGCAACACCGAAGCACCACAGCTGCCCAGGTGTCACGGGCGTACGGCGCCGAACCCACAGCAGCGCACCGATACCGGCCAGCATCAACGCCACCGAGGCAGCGTCGAAGGTCCCGGTCAGTGGGTGCACATGGCGCAAGTTACGCCACGAACCTGGAAGGTTCCTTTCAGACTGAGCCCTGGAAGGTTCCTTTCAGACCGAGCCCTGGAAGGTTCCTTCAGACCGAGCCCTGGAAGGTTCCTTCAGGAGTCGGCGCAGACCTCGACGCAGGCGCGGGCGATCGCCAGCTCCTCATTCGTGGGGATCACCAGTACTTCGACGCGCGACGAATCGGCGGAGATTCGCCGCGGCCCACGTTCGGCCGCGACGTTGCGGGTCTGGTCGATCTCGATGCCGAGGGCCTCCAGGCCGGCCAGGCTGTCCCGCCGTACCGCCGCAACGTTCTCGCCGACGCCCGCGGTGAACGTGATGACATCTGCCCCGCCGAGCAGCGCCAGGTAGCCGCCGATGTACTTGCGCAGCCGGTGGACGTACACGTCGTAGGCCAACCGAGCGGGCTGGTCGCCAGAATCGATGCGGGCCAACAACTCCCGGAAGTCCGTCGCGCCGCCGAGGCCGCGTACGCCGGACTGGCGGTTGAGCATGGTCTCGATGTCCTCCACCGGCATGCCCGCCGCACGCCACAGGTAGAAGATGATTCCGGGATCGACGTCACCACTGCGGGTGCCCATCACCAGGCCCTCCATGGGTGTGAGGCCCATCGAGGTGTCGATCGGACGTCCACTGGCGATGGCCGAGGCCGATGCGCCGTTACCCAGATGCAGCACAACCTGATTGAGCGAATCCAGCGGCCGGCCGAGGAACTTCGCGGCCTGCTCGCTGACGTACTGATGCGACGTGCCGTGAAAGCCGTAGCGCCGAATGTGCCACTGCTCGGCCACTTCCCGGTCGATCGCGTACTCGGCCGCGGCTTCCGGAAGGTGATGGAAGAACGCCGTGTCGAACACGGCGATGTGCGGAATGTCCGGCAACAATGCCCGGGCTTCGGTGATCCCCAGAACACCCGGCGGATTGTGCAACGGCGCAAGGGGAGCCAGTTCATTGAGCTTGTCGATCAACGCATCATCGATCACCGTCGGCTGGTAGAACCTCCGGCCGCCGTGGACGACGCGGTGCCCGACCGCCATGATCTGCTCGGCCGTAACACCTGTCGCGGAGACAGCGTCGAACACCTCCTGCAGCGCGGCCCGGTAGTCGACCACCTGCTCGACCAGGCCGTCGACCAGCGATGTTCCCGAATCAGGCTGCACCAGGCGGTATTTCACCGACGATGAGCCGCAGTTCAAGACCAGGACGGGCCGGCTCATTTCGCTCCTTGCGCCTGAATCGCGGTTATGGCAACGGTATTGACGATGTCTTCGACCAGCGCACCACGGGACAGGTCGTTGACCGGTTTGTTCAACCCCTGAAGTACCGGGCCGATCGCGATGGCACCGGCGCTTCGCTGCACGGCCTTATAGGTGTTGTTGCCGGTGTTGAGGTCCGGGAAGATCAGCACCGTCGCATGCCCCGCCACCAGGGAGTCCGGCATCTTGGTCGCGGCCACCGACGGCTCGACCGCAGCGTCGTACTGGATCGGTCCCTCGACGAGCAACTCTGGTGCGCGCTGCCGTACGAGTTCCGTTGCTGCCCTGACCTTGTCGACGTCAGCGCCGGTTCCCGACGTGCCGGTCGAGTACGACAGCAGGGCCACCCGGGGATCGATGCCGAACTGTGCGGCGGTCTGCGCCGAGCTGATCGCGATGTCCGCAAGTTGCTCCGAAGTCGGGTCGGGCACGATGGCGCAGTCGCCGTACGCCAGCACCTTGTCGGCCAGGCACATCAAGAAGATGCTCGACACCGTCGAGATGTCCGGTGCCGTACGGATGATTTCGAAGGCCGGCCGCACCGTGTGTGCAGTGGTGTGAACCGCGCCGGACACCATGCCGTCGACCATGTCGTTGTGCACCAGCATCGTGCCGAAATACGAGACGTCATGGATGGTTTCGCGGGCCTGGTCGAGGGTGATGCCCTTTTTCTTGCGCAGTTGCGCGTACTGCTCGGCAAATTGGTCACACAGCTCGCTGGTGTTCGGATTGAGCACCGTTGCGGCCGAGATATCCACACCCAATTCGGCGGCACGGGCCCGCACTGAAGGCTCATCGCCGAGGATCGTGAGGTCGGCCACCGAACGGGCCAGCAGCCGCCCGGCCGCCCGCAGAATCCGATCGTCGTTGCCCTCGGGCAGCACGATGCGCTTGCGGTCGGACCGTGCCCGGTCCTGCAGCTGGTGGGTGAACATCTGCGGCGTGGTCACCGTGGGGATCGGAACCGCAAGTTGGGCAAGCAGATCCGCAACGTCGACGTGGTTCTCCATCAGCGCCAGTGCGGTGTCCACCTTGCGCTGCGCAGTCGCCGTCACCCGCCCCTTCGCCGTCGACGCTGCCCGTGCCGTCTCATACGTGCCACTGTCGGTGGCCACGATCGGCAACCGCAACTTCAGCCCGGCCACCAGCTTCGCGATCGACGGGTGTAGCGGCAGCCCACCGTTGAGGATGATGCACGACAGCGACGGAAAGCCTTCTGCTTCATGGGCACTGGCGATGGCGAGCACGACGTCGGATCGATCACCAGGGGTGATGACCGCCATCGCCTCTTTCAACCGTTCCAGACAGTGCTCGGCCGTCATACCGGCCACCATCACGCCCATCGCCTCGCGGGTCAGCAATTCCTCGTCGCCGCTGATCAACGTGCCGTTCACGGCGTCGCGCAATTCGGCGACCGTCGGCGCGGCCAGCACCGGTTCTTCCGGCAGCACAAAGCTTTTCGGCGCAAACCGCTGCAATGCCGCAGCGACCGCAGTCAATTCGCCAGGGTCGCACCGGTTCGCCACGACTGCGGCGGTGTGTGCGTGCTGCGCAGCCAGTTCCGCCAGGCACAGCTCGACGACGTGGGCGACCTCGTCGGGCGTACGTCCACTGGCCCGTACCGAAAGCAGAACCGGCGCACCGAGATTCACTGCGATACGGGCATTGACCGCCAACTCACTGGGCGATGCGACGTCGGTGTAATCACTGCCGACGATCACCACCGCGCCGCATTTGTCCGCCACCCGGTGATAGCGGTCGACGATGTCGGCGATCGCGGCTTCTGGGTCCTCGTGCAGCTGCTGATACGTCACGCCCGCGCAGTCGTCGTAGTCCAGACCCGCAGTGGCATGTGCCAGCAGCAACTCGAGGATGTAGTCACGGCCGTTGCCGGCGCGCACGATCGGGCGGAACATCCGGAAGGCCGTCGCGGAAGATCTCTCCAATCGCGAGGATCGAATTGGCGTCACCCTGCCAGATGACGTTCGCATTGCCCATCGCCACGCCTAAACCTGCCATTTCCAACATCTCGACATCATTTTCACCGTCATTACCCGCCTGGAATTGAGCAACCTAAAAGCTGAGGTGGAAAAAATTGATCCCAATGCTTTTATTCTGATCCATAGTATCAATGATACGAAGGGAGGGATGATTAAGAAAAGGCCGCTGCATTAAGAATTTCAACAAATCAATTATGTTAAAAAAAATTTGCACAAGTGCAAAGAGGGCTTTATATTTGCAAAATAATAGTATTACTATCATAAATGATTTTAGAGGCTATCTACACAAAAGCAATACTATCTAACTCTAAAATCAATATTTAT
>ERZ650309.662-NODE-662-length-16703-cov-4.578388_pt1 | contig 16703 bp, 14 predicted proteins | sample MGYA00376245_ERZ650309 | MGnify/ENA primary metagenome ERZ650309 (study PRJEB26733, sample SAMN07839294) | wastewater metagenome | biome: urban; feature: wastewater treatment plant; material: waste water | place: USA: North Carolina | collected 2016-04-26 ...
CTTCGCCGCGCAAAGTTTTCAGGGATTCGCGCTGAGAATCTTCGTCGTCTTCGGTTTTCATGCTCAGGATTTCGCGGATGCGATCCAGTCCGGCCAGCGCTTCTGTGATTTGCGTTCCGATGGCGGAAATTTCAATCACGGGCATTGCCATCATCCCCGTGAAAGCAACGTACATGAACATTTCACCAATGGTCATTTCTCCGGCCAGCACGGCTCGGCCGCCAATCAGAATCATCACGACTCCGATAATTCCGACGGCAAGCGCCGAAGACGACATAATCGTTGAAACGCCAGTCATGGATTGAGCGACGTTGCGAAACAGTTTGTGCGCTCCACGAGCAAACACCAGTTCTTCGCGCTTTTCGGCGGTGTATGCTTTGACAATGCGAATACCTCCAAGCGATTCGGCAAGCCGGCCTGTGATTTCGCTTTGAATTTCGCCTCGTGCGCGAAACAGCGGACGCAGCTTGTTGAACGCGAAAGCCAATCCACCGCCGAACGCAGCCAGAATGACAATCGTCACGCTGGTCAACCGCCAGTTCAGATAAAACAAAACGACCAATGCAATAGCAGCCGTAATCAGGCTTCCCACCAACTGAACCAGTCCGCTTCCAACCAAATTCCGAATGCCTTCGGCGTCATTCATGATCCGCGAAATCAATTTGCCGGTTTGTGTGGAATCAAAATAACTGATCGGCAGTCGTTCAACTTTCGCCTGCACACGTTTTCGCATTTCTGTAATCGCCCGTTGAGCGGCGACTCCCAGAATTTGGGAAAGCGAGAATGAGGTGGCAGCTTGAAGCAGCGTGGCTCCGCCAACTGCCAGCGCGATTTTCAACAGCAGGCTGGTATTTTTCGTCGGGATGACTCCGTCAATCAGCAGCTTCGTCGAATACGGCAAAACCAATCCCATGGGCCGATTGATCAACATCAACAATCCGCCCAGCAATAACCGCTTGCGATGGGATTTGATTAGTTCACGAGCTTCGCCCCAAGCTTCGGAATAGTTGACCTTCTTTTTCTTCTTTGCTTTCTCTTCTGACACATTTACTCCTTTGCGGTTCAAGTCAAAACGAAAGCCGCATAAGCCCTAACCAGCAGATCGAAGCCCAGACAGGCTCCGGCTTAGCATTTCGGCACAAATCAGGTTTCAGGTCCTGAATGCAGCGCAACATCCTACAATCCATAGGCCGACCACCCAGCGACCAGAAACCAGGCAGAACATTTCCATCCCGGAAACGCTAACGCTCCATATATCGGGACTCCGCCCAGTAGGTCTGCCAGCAAAATGCCGATTAAGATTTGGATGAAGGCCATACTTACCTCAGAAACTGTTTTAGATACAACAGCCGAAGCCCAGATCAAGTATTGAACTTGGTATGAAAGCGATGAAGATGACTGGCAGGAAAAAGATTCAAGAAAGGAAAAGGGCGGGTAGTGGGTCTCGAACCCACGGCCTCAAGAGCCACAATCTTGCGCTCTAACCAACTGAGCTATACCCGCCACAAACCTGATTATTGTTTCGTAAACAACATTTGACGGCTCAAAAAAGGCATGTCGAATCACCGTCAAAGAAGGCGTCATAATAATGACCACTTCCTTAGTCGTCAAGGGGCAGGTCTGAATAACGTCCTGGAATGTAATAGTTTCGTAATACCTACACCGAAAGGCTTTCCACACGCTGCCAAGCATTGTCGTTGCCGTTCCTGCCTTTTACCATCTGATTGTTGGTAACTCTCTTGAATAATTTAGGAATTTATACGCCTCACAAATTTCCCGGAGAAAAAAAGAATGCACTTTGATTCAAACGTGATTAAGCCTACGACCGATGCACCTCGTTGGCAGGATGCCATCAGAAAATATCAAACGCCGGAAAATTGGCGCAGCATCTGGCAGATCGTTAATTCAGTAATTCCCTATTTGGCCTTATGGTATTTGATGATTCGCAGCCTGTCGGTTTCGTATTGGCTGACTCTATTTCTGGCCTGGCCGACTGCGTGGTTGCTGATGCGAACTTTTATTCTGCAGCACGATTGCGGGCATGGCTCATTCTTCAAATCTACAAAAGCCAACGACATCGTTGGAACCTTTTGCGGCTTTATCACGATGGTTCCTTATTACCAGTGGCGGCATGAACACGCGATTCACCACGCGACTTCGGGAGATCTGAGCCGCCGCGGCACTGGCGACATCAATACATTGACCATCAAAGAATATCAGGAGCTTTCTTCCTGGGGACAACTCGGGTACAGATTGTATCGCCATCCGCTGACGCTTCTGCTGGCTGGCCCCTTTTATACCTTTGTACTGCAACACAGATTTGTCCGTTGGTATTCGGGCAAGCGCGAAGCGCGCAACGTTTATTTGACTAATGCGGTCTTGCTTGCGATCTATGCAACGTTATGTCTGACGCTGGGCGTGAAGTCATTCTTTATGTTGTGGCTTCCGGTCACCATCATTTCGGGCGCAACCGGTATCTGGTTGTTCTACATCCAGCATCAATACGAAAACACCTACTGGCGCAGCAAAGATGAATGGGATTACGTGACGGCGGCGGTCATGGGAAGCTCGTTCTATAAATTGCCGCGAATCATTCAGTGGTTTTCGGGCAACATTGGCTTCCACCACATTCACCATTTAAGTCCGAAGATTCCCAACTACAAACTGGAACAGTGCCACAATGAAGTTCCGATGTTTCAGCAAGCGCCTACGCTGCGATTTTGGGAAAGTTTGAGCGCCGCGTCGCTTCGGTTGTGGGACGAAGACCAAAAGAAACTGGTCCCTTTCAGCGCGCTCAAAGAAAAGTAAGCCTTTCAAAGATAACGCCTTCACAGCGTTTCCGGACTAACATAAAGCCAGCGCCATCGTCGCAAAAGACGTTTGGCGCTGGCTTCATTTTTCTGAATCTTTGTGGAACTTTTCTTCTGGAAAATCGGAATTACGTGCGACACCAGGTTCGAACCCATAACTGAGAAAGACGGGAATGCACGCAAACTTCAGCGACGAAGAATTGCTAAAACTGACGCGGACGGGCGACGAAATCGCCTTTGTCACGCTCTATCGCCGCAGACAAGGCGGCATTTATCGCTTTGCGTTGCGAATGAGCGGCTCGGAATCGGTGGCAGAAGACGTGACTCAAGAGGTCTTTCTCCACTTGGTGCGCGACAACGGAAAGTTCGATTCGACGCGCGGTTCTTTTCAATCCTATCTGTTTGGCATTGCGCGCAACCAAGTACTGCGGCGACTTGAGCGCGAACGGCCTTATCTGTCACTGGCCAGTTCCGAAGATGAGGACGATTCTTTTTCGATTGAAGGTTTGATAGTTCCTGGTGATCTGCTCGGCGATTTAACCCGGCGCGAAACTATTGAATCGGTTCGCCAGACTGTATTGGCTCTGCCCGCCCATTACCGCGAAGTCGTTGTCCTATGCGATTTGCATGAAATGAGTTACCAGGAAGCGGCGGAGATTTTAGACTGCGCGATTGGCACGATCCGTTCACGGTTGCACCGAGCGCGAGCGATTCTGGTCGAACGCTTGCAATCTTTGAACTCTGAATCTGTTGCGGATGTCAGCACTACCCAAACCGCCACTCCTGTTTTCTCGGAAAGTTTTGTCTGAAAGCTTTGTTTGAGGCGATTATGAACTGTCAGGAATTTGATCAAATTGTCAGCGAGTTGGCTTCGGCCAGAATGATGGATGCCGCGTTACGGGAACGCGGACTGGCGCATACGACGGCTTGTCAGAATTGCGCGGCGCGGCTTGCCAATACACGCGCGTTGTTTTGCGGGCTGAGGGCCTTGGCTTTGACGACTGAAACCAGTGAAGCTCCGGTTCAAACCGAAGCTTTGTTGCTCGCCGCATTTCGCCAGCAACAAACAACAACGACGCCGATCAACCAGCCTAAAGTTGTTCCGTTACCGGCCAAAAATAACTGGCTAAGCCGTTTGCCTATCTGGACTTATGCGGCAGCAGCAAGCGTGCTGATTGGGATCACAGGCTACTCGATTTCGATTTGGCGGAGCGCACAATCGGCCCCCACGGAATTGATAACAACAAAGGCAGAACTTGTGGACCTAGCACATCGAATCGAACCAGTTAAAGGTGGCTTATTGCTGCCGGTGAAACAAAACGACAAACCAAATTTCAAATTCCGCAAAGAGCGCGCCTCACAATTTACGATTGCGCCTGTTGATGACGGCTCATCCGTCCAAGCCAGTTTAGGCGAGTTCACGCCGCTGGTGGGAGAAGAGATCGCCACGGATTTCTTGCCGCTGACTCACGAAAATGATTCGCAACCGATGGAAAGCGGACAAGTGATTCGTGTCCAGGTTCCGCGCACGGCACTGGCATCGTTCGGGTTACCAATTAACCCCGAACGCGCCGACGTTCCCGTCAAAGCTGATTTGTTGTTGGCCGAAGATGGTTCGGCGCGGGCAATTCGATTCATTCGCTAAACAGTTTTTTCACTCAAAGCCGAGTCAGTACCGCGCGCGACAGCGTGTGGCAAACAATCTGCCGGTCGCGGCACTGACTTGAATCATTCACTTAACCCAAGGAGAGACATTATGAAACTTCGTAAGCAAGCTTTTGTCAGCTTTACCTGCGCGTTGGCGCTGGCTGGAAATTCGCTTTGCGTCTTTGCTCAAGACAAAGGCAAAACCGAAACACAGCCACAGGTTCAACGCAAAGTCATCCTGAAAACTTCAGATGGCCAAACTCAGGAATTCAACGTCGAAAGCGACGGAACCGTTTTGGTTGGCCCAGACGGAAAGAAAGTCCAGGTCAAATTCACATCCAGCCAGGATGGTTCGATGCAAAATGTGCAAGCCAAAGTGGTGAGTGATCAGGATGGCCAAAATGTAAAAGTCGTCAGAACGCAGGATGGCAAAGAAGTTAAGGTTGTTACCTCGCAAAGCGGCGAAGGCAAATTCGATTTCGTAGTTGTGCCTGATTTCGTAGTTGCGCCTGACGGAAAGGGAGCCGTTTTCCATAGCCAGGACGCCACTATTCACAACTTTGAAGGCCAGAACTTCACCTTCGCGCGCGGAGGCAATGGCCAGGATTTCACTTACAACTTCGTTTCCTCGGAAATGAGCTTTGACAACAAACTGGTCAAGGGCGCTCCATTCTCCGCCGATATCGAAAACGAAACCGTCAAAACGTTGGCCGACGGCAACCGTATCGTTCACAAAAACGCTGGCTCGATTGCGCGCGACAGCGAAGGCCGCATGCGCCGCGAAACGACGATCAACGCCGTTGGTTCTTTTTCGGGTGGCGAAGCAGCGAAAACCGTCACGATCCATGATCCGATTGCAGGAACGATGTTCATGCTTGAACCTCAAAACCGCATTGCCCGCAAAATGGGCGGCGTCCGTTCCACCGCTCCCCAGATGATGAGAACTGAAGTCGTGTCCACTGGCGAAGCTCCCAAGAAAATCAACGTCTCCAATGGAGTGCTTCAAGGCGCCGCTCTTAAAAAAGCTCTGCCGACCTATCCTCCGGTTGCCAAAGCGGCCAAAGCTTCCGGCGCGGTTCAGGTTCAAATCACTGTTTCTGAAGAAGGCAAAGTGATTGACGCAGTCGCCGTCAGCGGTCATCCATTGCTGCGCGATGCCGCCTTGGACGCTGCCAGACAGTGGGAATTCAAACCAACTGAATTATCCGGCCAGCCGGTGAAAGTTCAGGGCACTTTGACCTTCAACTTCACACTTGCTGGTGAAGAAAACAATTCGGCTTCAAATGGCGAACCGAATCAAATGATGAAAATGCGTGCGCCAGCATTCAATGCGAACACCGAATCACTGGGCAAACAGACGATGGAAGGCATCGAAGTCGAAGGCAAACGCACCGTCACCACCATTCCAGCCGGAGCCATTGGCAACGAACGCCCCATCGAGATCGTTTCCGAAAGCTGGTATTCGCCGGAACTTCAGACAGTCATTATGAGCAAGCGCACTGATCCGACTTCGGGCGAAACGAATTATCGCCTGACCAACATTCGTCGCGGCGACCCGGATGCTTCTCTGTTCCAGGTTCCTTCTGATTACACCGTGAAAGAAGGCGGTATGGCTGGTTTCACCACAGGCATTAACGTTGGCGTAGGGGCCGGGACCGGCACGATCAATTTGCGCACGACGAAACCTGACAACAAGTAAGGTTGCTGAATAATTGTCTTCAGCCGTTAAGCAAAAAGGCAGGCCCAAAAAGCCTGCCTTTTCTTTCTTTCTCAAATCCAAACAAACTTACCGCAAGTATACGAACTCATTCAGATTGTAAGTCGAGAGACACAGATCAACCCAGGCCGCAGTTTCCGCAGCGTCAACTGACTTCGATAACTCATTTAGCGTCGCAACCTTTTCGCCTCGCTGGATTCGCTGACGAATGAAAGCGGATTGTTCTTTCAGAAAAGCGCGTGTTGTTTGCAGCTCGGCAGTTTTCGGCAATCGGCCAAGCGTCAATTCAAACAAGCGGGCAATCATCTTCGCTTCCCTGCCAGTTTTGATGTCCGAAGTTTCCTTGAACAGTCGTCGTGCGAGCGTCTTGCTTTGTTCCAGCATAAATTCGCTGTTCATCAACGTCAGCGATTGCAACGCGTGAATACTAACGCTGCGCGCCCCGCAGGAACTCATCATATCCGGCGAATCAAACGCCGCCAGCATCGGCAAACGCACATTGCGTTTGCGTAGCAGATACAAACTACGTCGAGCATGTTGCCGCGCGTCGGGGTGCGCAGGCCACAAATTGTCCGGCTCGCCTTCGGTGAAAATCGTGTCATACACTTCCGGGTCAAGCGGCACTCGAATTGGCGGCCCACCACGCTGATCATTCAGTGTCCCGTTGACAGCCAGCACTGCATCACGAATCTCTTCGGCATCAAGTCGTTGCCGGTTCATTCGCCAAAGCAATTTATTGTCAGGATCAATCTTTGCCGCCATCCCAGGAGAAGCACTTACAGCCAGCGACTGCTTGTAAGTATTTGAGAGCACGATCAATTCGTGCATGTGTTTCAAACTCCACCCGCAAGCGACAAATTCCGTCGCCAGCCAATCCAGCAATTCAGGATGTGTCGGCTGTTGGCCATTGCGGCCAAAATCATTTGGCGTAGCCACGATGCCGCGCCCAAAATGGTAATGCCACAACCGATTAACCATCACGCGCGCGGTCAATTGATGATCGGGTTTCGTCAACCAGCGAGCCAGTGCCAGTCGCCGCCCAGGCGAATCTTTAACAGGTTTGATTTCAGCAAGGTTTTCTTTGCCTTCAACCGCAGACAGAAATCCGGGTTGAACTTCAGCGCCCAACCGATGCGGATTGCCGCCTTTCAACACGTTCATCGCCGGAATGGGTTTCACCACGTCGGCAACCGCCAAAGCTTTCGGAATCGGTTCCGGCTCGAACAAATTGATGCGATGCATTTGCTGCCGCAGCGCAGCGCGTTTGGCTTTGTCTTCCGGGCTGATCGAAGCGACCAGTTCATCCCATTGCACGTTCAGCATTCGCCGGGCGTCTGTGGCTAATCGTTTTTCTTCATCTGTTCGCACCTTGTCATCTTTGGCCAGCGCGGCTGCAAAAATCGGCTCCAACGCTGCGCGCTTTTTCTCAACCAAATGATCTTTGTAAGGCTTTTCGATGGCGGCAATTTGATCCTGAATCGGTTTCAGCTTTTCTTTGTGTTCCCTGGTCGCGGCTTGAAAAGTATCTTCCTGCTCTTTGGTCGGATGCCGATAATCGAAGTTGTCCGAGGCGGCAAAGAAGGCTTGCAGACGATAAAAATCGGCTTGAGGAATCGGGTCGAACTTGTGGTCGTGACATCGAGCGCAGCCAACAGTCATGCCCAGAATTCCATTGCCGACGCCAAACATCACTTCGGTCAGCCATTCCTGCCGAAGCTCTGCTTTGTCCAGATTGCCAGACACGACGTGTTGTGGCCCAGCGCGCAAAAACCCTGTGGCGACACGCATCTCGAAACTTTCCGGGTCAAGTTCATCTCCAGCGAGTTGTTCGATGATGAACTGGTTGTATGGTTTGTCAGCGTTCAGCGAATTCACGACATAATCACGATATCGCCAAGCTTGTTCGCGGTCAGCGTCCAACTCAAAGCCGTTTGTTTCTCCGAAACGAACGACGTCCAGCCAATGTTGCGCCCATCGTTCGCCGTACCGCGGCGAAGCCAGCAATCGTTCGACGACTTTTTCGTATGCACCTGACGACTTGTCGTTGAGGAAAGCGTTGATTTCTTCAGGCGTAGGCGGCAACCCGGTCAGGTCAAAAGTTACCCGACGAAGCAAAGCGCGCTTATCAGCTGCTGAAGACGGCTGCAAACCTTTTTCTTCCAGCTTCGCCAGCACAAAAGCATCAATCGCATTACGAACCCAGCTTTGATTTTTAACTGCTGGAAGCGGCGGGCGAGTCGGCTTCACAAACGCCCAATACTTGGGCTTGGGCGCGGATTGCTCCTGACCATTCAGCTCGTGTGTGCTGACAGATCGAGAATTGGCCAACGCCAGAAACAACAGCGCAGCCATCAAACCCGCAAGTTTGAGCCATCGTGCATGCTTCATAAATTTGGTTTGTGTGATGTTGGAGTGATTTGATTACAAGAACTCGTTGACCAGCGCCTTCCATTCCTCTTCGAGCGTCTTACCCGTCGGAAACGATCTGCTCGCCCGGTCGTACCAGTACCGAGCATTGCTCTCGTCACCTTCTTTGCGATGCAAATACGCATGAATCGCCGACGCCTGTTCGGTTTCGATATCTTGAACGATTTTGTGGGCTTGATCCCAATCGCCAGCGCCGTCTTGCCACAGTGCCTTCAGATAAGCCGACAGTTCTGTTGGCGGCTCAGAGCCGGTTAAACTAGCTTCAAATGCTTCGATAGTCATCGCTGCTTTGTTGTGGTTTAAATGAAAACGACGGTTTGCGAGTTCGGAATTTCAAACCGCGCCCGGCAACGCGGATTCGGACAAAAAATCATGTCGTCCACACGCACCATGTAATCACGAGCCTTGGCAAATTTGGCTCGATCAAAATCGCTGGCTCCGCGCGGTAACTCCCGTTTCCTGGAACGTCGCAACCATCGGATTTGAAATTCATAGCTCTGGCGACACTTCGGACACGAATATGTAGCCGTCTTCATTTCTTGCTTTTCAGTGTAAAAATCTCTTTCGTCCATAGCGCTGGGGAGTTTACCCCCAAACACCGAAGCTGAGAAGCTTGAAACTGGATAAATTGCCCACTGGCTTTTAGCCTGATCAATCTAAACGTAAAGGGCTGGCGAATTTGATCAGGCGAGCAATTCAGTCGGCCACCCCTGGCTAACCCAGAACCGCTCAGCCGACAAACATCGCCAGCCCAGCTTGCGTCACGGTTGTTCGTGACAAGCCTGTAGAGTTATTTATGTTGAAAGGGCCGACGAAACCAGATTTGATAAATGACGCGTCCGGCCACCCCTGACACAGTTACATCATTCATTCAATCGGCTTCAGTCAGCCCTACTTGTGCCGTGACCTTTCTATCGCGCGAAGTCACGGCAAGATGAACGAACCGTTGAGGACACCGCTATTAACAAGAGATTTCATTGCTGACCATGGCTTGTTGACTATCGAAATACTGAACTTCAGAATTTCCACTGAATTGATTAGCACGCGGCAATAATACACAAATATCACAGAAATGACAGTAGCTTAACCCGGAAAAAGAAAAATTTTTATCACTTTCACGTCAATCGATTTAAGTGCAAAAGCAGGAAATCGATTTGTGTCTAAAAGTTTGGGCTAGAACAAGGGTAGAGTGTCTTTCCGCTTTGCCATATTTTCATTGGTCTGCGTCTTTGACCTTTGCAATCTGCACATTCTGGCTTGGGTACTAATGGTCCCGCCAGCGTAAGGACACTCAACGAACAGACGTGATCATTCTGCACTGCCGTCATATGGCCGGGGTATAACTTCAGGAGGTAGCTATTGGGTCTTACGCAGGAACGACTTCGCCGACTTTCGCAGGGGATTCCGCTCGCTTGAATTCCAACGCGTCATCGTTAATTGACCCAAAGCGAATCATCAGTGTGTCGAAAAAGTAGTTTTGATAAAGCCGCCACGGAAGCTTGGAACCTTGGCGCGGAAACTTGTCGAGCGCGCGTTGAATGTAGCCTGAGGTGAGATCAAGCAGCGGCAAATCTTCGACTTCCGGGTCGTTCAGGCGCGGAATCACTTGCTTGTAGCCATGTTTGTCCATGTAATTCAGCAATCGGCACACAAACGTGCAAAGCAAGTCTGCTTTCAGCGTCCAAGAAGCATTGGTATAGCCGAAGACAAACGACAGATTGGGGATGCCTGTCAGCATCGTTCCTTTGTAAGTGACTGACTTGTTGGTTTGAACCGGTTGCTCATCGACCGTAAGCGTAATGCCTCCGAGTGAGACCAGTTCCAGGCCGGTTGCCGTGACGATAATGTCAGCGTCCAGCTGTTCGCCGGATTTCATCTTCAGGCCCATTGGTGTGAACGTGTCAATTAGGTCGGTAACAATGGAAGCTCGGTTTTCGCGCAGAGCAATCAAAAAGTCGCCATCGGGAACCAGACACATTCGCTGATCCCAAGGGTTGTATGGTGGCGTGAAGTGCCGATCAATATCGAACTGCGGCCCAAGCTCTTTTCGCAATTGTTTTTTGATGAAGCGTTTTATCATTTCCGGTCGGCGCTGTGACAACTGGTAAATCAACGTCCCGAACAACGTGTTTTTCAATCGTGTCAGCGTATACACAACACTTTCCGGAAAAATGCGGCGCAAGGTGTTGGCAAGGAAATCCGAAGACGGTAGCGAAACCATATAAGTTGGTGAGCGCTGCACCATCGTCACATGTCCGGCCGTTTCCGCCATTGCCGGAACCAGCGTCACCGCCGTGGCTCCGCTACCGATGACAACGACGCGCTTGCCGGTGTAATCCAGATTCTCAGGCCATTTTTGCGGATGGATGATCGTTCCCTGGAATTGCTCAACGCCCGGAAAGTCCGGCGTGTATCCGGCATCGTAGCTGTAATAGCCGCTGCACATCATCAAAAAGTTGCACATGATGGTCGTAACGTCACCGGTTTCACTATGCTTGCTTTCGACCGTCCAGCGAGCCGTTTCACTTGACCATGACGCGTTCACGACTTTCTGATTGAAGCGAATCTTTTTCTCAATGCCATATTCAGCGGCGGTTTCACGAATGTAGTTCAGAATCGCCGGGCCGTCAGCAATGGCTTTGGCGTCTTTCCATGGTTTGAATTTATAGCCAAGAGTGTACATATCCGAATCCGAGCGGATGCCGGGATAGCGAAACAAGTCCCACGTCCCGCCCATCGCCGAGCGGCCTTCCAAAATAGCAACGCTCTTGTTCGGGCATTCAGTTTGTAAATGACACGCCGCACCGATGCCTGAAAGGCCTGCGCCCACGATCAAAACATCTACGTAATTTGAGGATTGGTTTGACATAGTTGATTACCCGATAAATTTGATTTTAGTTCCATTCTGCAATTGGCCTTCCCTGCCACAACCAGGCGATGTAATCCACCAGTGGAGGTTCGCCGCCCAACTCTCTCAGGCGTGCATTCACCTGGCCTCGATGATACGTGGTATGCAGGGCAACCTGTAACGCGGTTTCGCCAAGGGTGGTGCTTTCGGGCGAACGGCCAAACCGCAGTTCCACCATTGCGGCCCACGGTAAAGGCATAGGCTGTTTCAAGCCTTCTTCATCCAAAGGGCTCAAATGGTTTTTCGCCTCGGCGTAATAAACCCTAGCCCATTTCCGCAAGGCTTGCGCTTCGCTGAATTTCGGGAAGCCTTCTTCAAAAGATTCACCGCGCCAGGCTTTAAGAAATGCTCGCTGAGTGGCGTGCAGGTGATAGAGAATCTCCTGCAGCTTTGCATCTTTGGTTGCCGCCGGAAACGACAGGACGGCTTTCCACACTACCGCATCCGCCCACTGCATATGCTCAAACAAATCTTGAATCGTTTCAATATTGATCATTTGACTCTCGCTTGTTGTCGTATTCAGAAGCCAATCTTGTGCCCAAAGTCTTTGAACGAGCCTTAGCCCATCAACCACTCAAGCGCGCTCTGGCGGTCTGTGAAGATACGCACCTGAATCCCGCGGTTCAAACATGTAGTTTCCCAGAACTTCACTTTTTCCGCTGCTTCCGTCATCTCTGAAAAAAGAATCGCCTCTTTCAACGTCTGCGCAATGCCACTTGCCAGAAGGACATCCACAAGATCGTAAAGATCGAAAAGAGAATGCCCGCCAATAAGAGTTGTGCAGTCAGCAAGAAGAAACTGCTCTTCACGCGTGCGGGCGATGGCCAGAGTCTGCTCTACGGCCTCAGCCAACTCACTGGGTGAAAGAATCCCTTCATAACAGGTTTCGATTATCGGCAGGTCGGAATGAACGTTGATGTGCCATGGCATAACTTACGCTCCCTTATTTGTCTCAACCACCTTTCCCTTTAGCCACTTGCTTAGCTCAACATACCGTGGAGTATAGTCTTGCCAAACAGTTCCCGCAATTTTCCCAACCCGCCAAAGTTTGTTGCGCTTGAAGACGCTGTGCTAGATTTTCGCACGCAAAAGACGCTTAAAGCTTTCATCATGGCAACACTGCATTTCATCGAAAGCTGACCGAAAGGAACATCAAAGAGATGTCAGATCAACTTTATGTCACTGCCAACGAACAACTGGTCGTGGAAATTTACGTACGCGACCTGAAACTTTCCCTGGCGTTTTACCAAAAACTGGGATTCAAGCTGCTGCGGCAGGAACCGGCGTTTGCTGAACTGGCGTGGGAAGATTCGCGGCTGATGTTGGAAGAATTCAAACAAATGCCTTCCCCGCCGCCGTTTCCATTGTCCAACATTCGAGTGATGGTTCCGAATGTGGACGAATATCGCTCATTGGCCAAAAACATTGGCGCGCGCATCTTCAGGGAAATTGGCGACCGTTATTATGGCTTGCGAGATTTCACCTTGGTCGGGCCGGATGGAATCGGGATACGCTTTGCCACGGAGTTGCCGGAATCCAATCACGGAAAACCAGAGGTTAGTTGATCGTGAACAGCGCCTGATCCAATTTCTGGTTGTGAGCAATGCGATCAAAACTCATCACCCATTCCTGAATTGCACTGGCTTTGCTGCCGACTACGCTGTATTGAAGTTTGTATTTGTGCGGCAGCGACAATCCATCCACAGACCGAAAATCGTCGAAATCTTCCGTCAAGGAATAGTAACTTTCCTGATTGGCATTTGGGTTGTCGCGTGAACCGATCATCGCGCCAATTTCAAACTGGTATCGCGTGCGCACGTGGCGGAAGGTTTCAGGCTCAAAGTACAGAAACGTTTTCAAATCGGTTGAGCCTTTGCGTGGACGATAGCCAAGTTCGTGCATTTGCCGTCCGTCAATTTTCTTCAAGCCGCGATATTCCAGTTTCGGCTGAGTCTGGTCGAGTTTCAGCAATGGCCACGCAGTAGAAAGCACTCCACCGACCAATCCTTCTTTCAACGGCATGCTTTGCTGAAGCGCAAACTGTTCCAGCATGGAACGGCGACCTTGCGGCTGAAATCCAGCAGTCGCTTTGCTGCCATCGAACGCCAAATCTTCGCCAAGGTAATCCGCCGTCTGAAATTGCACTCCGAAACGGAACTTCGCATCCGAAGAAACGAACATCGCCTTCCCCGCCAGATTGGCCGAACCTCCGATTCGGATGATGAATTGAGCCGCGCCGCCTGCCGCACGTGATGTAGCTTTTGCCCGCGCATCGGCACTGCCAATGGATTCCAGATGCCTGGCGACCAACTCTTCCGGCTTCATCTTTTCGTCGGCTGAAACTTGATCGAACAGTGGCAACAGCATCAAACAGAAAACAACCGCAGCAAAGATCAGTTTTTTCATGTCGGTTCTCTCCTTTCACAACAACTTGTCACGCAGGAAATTGAAGCCGCGCGTAAACGCTCGCCGCAACGGATTCGGCCAATTGTCCGAAGGCAAAATCGCCGGAAAGCTTTTTACGCCGGATTGTTCAAACGAATTGTTCCAGCCGCTGCCATCCCAAAAGATGTCGCAGTTTTTCGCGCCGACTTCTCTGACCAATCCAGCCGGATTGCGTCCGTTGTCGGCGAAAGTGTTGCCATGAATGCGATTGCTTTCAGGAATGGAACCAACGTCAAACGTGCGGCCTTTCGGAAACGCCACGGCCAAACCGACGACAGCTAAACCAAACGAATCGTTGCCACGCAGTTCGTTGGCCGTCACTTCTGTACGGTCAGCAGCCATAATCAGTAATCCGGTTCCTGGGATCAGCTTGCCTACGATGGCGTTCGGGTCGCCGAAGTTCGCGTGGTTGTTGTTGAGAATACGGTTATTGCGAACTTTGTGATCGCTGCCGACTTTGGACGGATTGTTCGGCAACAGAAACACCAACATTCCCGCCGTGTTGTCGTGCAGGTAATTGTTTTCGACCAGTGAATTGACGCTGTTCTCGATTTCGATTCCGGCGACGTTTTCATAACATTCGTTGTTGCGAACGATGATGTCACGCGATTGGCCGACGTAAATCGCGGCGTCTTTGATTTTGGTCAGCTTGCAATCTTCCACCAGCACGCCTTTCGATTCGACTGGGTACACGCCATACAGCCCGGTGTTTTCGACAATCAAATTGCGGAACGTGACATCGCTCGCTCCGTGAACGGTGATGCCGTTGTTGGCATAATCTTTGACCATCAATCCTTCGATGGTGAACCGGTGGCCGGACGTAATCACCGCGTCTGTCAATTTGTTCTGGCCGTCCAAAATGGCTCGCTGACCGTTTTCGATCAGGCCGCGAATCGTGATGTTGTCTACATCCGTCAGCAAAGTTTCGTTGTAAGTGCCGGGGGAAATTTCAATCGTGTCTCCGGCAATGGTGCGGTCGAGCGCCGATTGAATGGACTCACCAGGCTTGACTCGCCATGTCGTGGGATCGCGTCGAGCCTGCGCCGGTGCCGCCGTAAAGCTCGCAGGATTTCTGGCGGCCAGCGCGGAAGGTTTGCTGCCTGGCTTCAAGCGCGGGACGACAGGCAAACCGGACGGAACCTTTTCGGGAAATTCCGGCAAGTTCGATTCATCGGTCAGCGAGTGCAGAAACGCGATCAGATCGTTTCGCTCCTGTGAAGTGATGGCAAAGCGGCGAATTTTGTCGTCAATATTTTTCAGATCCATGCCGCTGCCGTGACCGCCTCCGCCCGCGTAAAAGTTGACGACATCTTCCAACGTCAGAAAGCGCCCGTTGTGCATGTATGGCGCGGTCAGCGCGATGTTCCGCAGCGTGGGAACTTTGAAGGCGTGGTTGTATGGTTCGCCGCCTTCGATTTCGGCTCGGCCCAAATCATCTGGCTGCCTATATTGCCCCATCATCGGCGGCACGCCGATGACTTTGAAATCGGGATTGGCGAACGTGGGAAAGCCATGACATTCAAAGCAGCGCGTTTTCAAGGAGCGAAACAGCGTCAAGCCTCTGCGCTGTTCAGCGGTCAAAGCCGTCGAATCTCCGGCGACGTACCGGTCAAACGGCGAGTGATTGCTGATCAGAGTTCGCTCGAACGCGGCAACGGCATTCGTCACGTTTTCGAACGTCACTGCCGAGCCGTTTGAGCCAGCAAACGCTTTGTCGAACAACGCCACGTAATCGGGAATCTTCCTTAACTCTTCCACCAATTCTTCCGGCTTCTGGTTCATTTCGTCAGCGGCGGTAATTGGTGAACGCGCTTGATCTTCCAGGTCTTTGGCTCGTCCGTCCCAGAACAGCTTGAAGCTGTATGCCGCATTCCAAATCGTCGGCGCGTTGCGGCGAAGCACTTTGCCACCAGTGCGATCTTGCCCAGTTCCCCGTCCGCCGACTCCGATTGAAGTAAATTGCCGATCGCTGAATCCCAAATCCGGATGATGACAGGTTGCGCAAGATTGCGTGTTGTCGCCAGAAAGCACCGGGTCGAAGAACAGCAAGCGGCCAAGTTCAGTCTTTTCCGGCGTCGTGGGATTATTCGCCCGCTGATTCATTGTCGGAAAAGCCAGCCGCAGCCCTCCGCTGCCGGGATTGCCATTGGAATATCCAGCAGGCGGACGATCTTCCGGAAATTCGACCATACCGACAACCAACACGGTTGCGGCAAGCAATCCCAGCAACGCGATGATGAGCATCAACAAACGGCGAAACTTGCCCGCTTTAGGCGCGGATGGCGGCTTGGGAGGATACGAAACGGCATCCATAACTTTATCGTCCGGGAAAAGTAACGCCGCAGAAAATGCCAACCTGCAATTGTTGGCGTTTTCTGCGGCGTTGTGGTTTAGGTTTAGAACTTCAGACGAGCTGCGAACTGCGTGGCGCGCGGGCCGCCACTGCTGAACGCTTGCCCGGCTTTGCTGCTTGGCTTACCAAAGTTGGCGTCTACTGACTGGCCGTAGCCTGTCAAGTTTGAGATGTTGAACAGGTTGAACACTTCGCCAATCAATTCCAGCTTCACCTTTTCAGTCAATTTGAATTCTTTCGACAACCGCACGTCATGCGTTTGGAAAAAATCGCCAAACTGATAATCCGATGGAAGCGTTAAGATCGGGGCAACGCCTCCGCGTGGAGTGGGTTTGCCCGCGTACAGCTTGTTGTAATTATCCACCAACGTGCGCAATTCGGATTCAAGATCGGAAG
>ERZ650309.663-NODE-663-length-16692-cov-7.312015_pt1 | contig 16692 bp, 15 predicted proteins | sample MGYA00376245_ERZ650309 | MGnify/ENA primary metagenome ERZ650309 (study PRJEB26733, sample SAMN07839294) | wastewater metagenome | biome: urban; feature: wastewater treatment plant; material: waste water | place: USA: North Carolina | collected 2016-04-26 ...
AAGAACGCAGTATATGTCTCGCGAAGTGATTGATGCTTTTTTTGGTGATGAAGATACCTATGATCGTTACACTATGGCGCGTATTGAGGTGATGCAAGATAAAAGTTTAAGTGCTACCGAAAAAGCTAAACGTACAGCAGAGTTATTAAACACCTTACCTCCACATTTAAAAGAAAGTGTTCAAACGCTTAATAAATATCAAGAGTTAACAACATTAACGGATGACTGGAAAGCCAGAGGTGGCAAACCAGAAGAATTACGTACCATTCGTGAGCAAATTGTGGGTGTTGAAGCAACTGAGCGTTTAGAGGCATTAGATCAAGAGCGAGCAGAATGGGATAAGCGTATTAATACCTATTTGCAAACCAGAGAGGGTATTTTAAAAAATCCAGCTTTAAGTGATGCAGAACGTCAACGTCAGTTAAATGAAATCAAAAATAAAGATTTTACAGAACAGGAAAGAGTGCGAGTAGGAGCCTTTGAAACCATGCACGATGAAGGTGTTAAACCCTAAAAGTTATTAATAGCTAAACTGGGACTTATGCGGTTTGTACTTTAACCATTGCTAACGATTTTATACTCTAAAAACATGCTAATTTCGGTGAAATGCGTAAGTTCTTTATATAAACGGCCACTATTAGTGGCCGTTTATCATTTAGTTGCTATCTTTTATCACTTTGTCGCAAAAAAGCAAAAAAATGACATCTATAATCTAAAATGTCACTGGAGTAGTTGTTTTTTTAGGCTAAAATTGCATCCAATAATTAAAGTAAATACTCTAAATTTCATAAATTCATATACCCTGTAAAAATAATATTAATAATTTAATAAACAAAAATCGACACACGATAAAGACAACAACAGGGGACAATAACCATGAAAAAATTACTTGCAACAGCAACATTATTAGCCAGTTCTATGGTTGCTAGTCAAGCTCAAGCTTGTTGGTGGTGGGAAGACTGTACCTATACCAAAACCAAGTATCCTATTGTGTTAGCACCAGGTGTGTTGGGCTTTGAGAAATTAGTGGGTTTTATTGATTATTGGTACGAGATTCCTTCTTCAATTACTTATAGTGGTGGTAAAGTTTATACAACATCGGCTTCGGCTTTAAATAGCTCTGAGGCGCGTGGTGAGCAATTGTTAGCTCAAGTACAAAATATTTTAGCGATTAGTGGCGCACAAAAAGTTAATTTATTAGGCCATAGTCATGGTGGCTTTTCGGTGCGTTATGTTGCAACAGCTATTCCGTCTAAAGTTGCTTCTTTGACAATGGTGCATAGTCCAGTTAAAGGTAGTCCTGTTGCTGATATGTTAAATGGTGTGGTTCCTGCTGGTACGGCACAAAGCGTAATTGGCAGTGTGACAAATGGTGTGATGGGAATTTTAAACTTTTTAGCAGGTAATAACCGTCCAGAAGATTCTTTAGCAGCATTGGCATCTTTAACAACGGCAGGTGCGGCAACGTTTAATGCTCAACATCCAAACGGTGTGCCAACAACCGCTTGTGGTGAAGGTGCTTACACCAGTGCTAATGGTATTAAAAACTATTCATGGAGTGGAACATCGTCATTTACCAATGCTGCTGACCCCTTAGATTACTTTTTTGGTTTAACAGGTTTGGCAGGTACAGAGCCAAATGATGGCTTAATTGGTCGTTGTTCTAGCCACTTTGGTAAAGTGATTCGTGATGATTATCCGTGGAACCATGCTGATGCCATTAACCAAACCTTTGGTGTACAAGGTTTATTTGCACCAGATCCTAAAGATGCTTATCGTCAACATGCTAACCGCCTAAAAAATGCAGGTGTTTAACGCTTAATATTGACTATTTGGCAAATACAAACGGCTACTTTTAGTAGCCGTTTGTATTTTTGGTTTCGACTTCGCTGAGAATTGGTAGCCTGTGTGAAGTGTAACATAACACAGGGTTAAGCACTAAAATTGATAATCTTCTAATCTAATACCTTGCTCATCAGCAATAGCAATAACCGCACTGCCAGTTTCTTCTTGCCAATCACCCAATACAATACGTTGTCCAGTTGTACCATTATTCAGAGTGATATTATGAATCATTGGACGATGAGTATGGCCATGTAGTAGGGTGGTTAGTTGATATTGTTGTAAGGTATCTAACACCGCTTGTGGTGTCACATCCATAATATTTTCGGGCTTATTACTGTTTTGCATTTTGCTTTGTAAACGCCACAATTCAGCAATTTGTACACGTTCGGCCAATGGTTTAGCTAACATACCTTGTTGCCATAATGGATGACGACTTTGCGCTCTAAACGCCATAAACTTTTCGTCTAAAGTGCATAAAGCATCACCATGTTCAACTAAAATGGATTGTTCACCTAATTTAATGACGGTACGTTCAGCCAATAATTGGCCACCACACGCAGTCGCAAATGCTTCACCTAGCATAAAATCCCGATTGCCATGAACAAAATATAAGGCCACACCATTTTCTGTTAACTGTTTGAAACACCGAATAATTTGTTGATTATAGTCGCTAAGATTATCGTCACCCACCCATACTTCAAATAGGTCGCCTAAGACATATAAGGCTTGAGCATTGTTTTGCAGTTTGGCTAATAGTTGCGTAAAACCTTGGGTGACACGTGGCAAATCGGCAGCTAAATGTAAGTCAGAGATAAAATAAGTGGGTTTCATGGTGTGTTATATATTGAGAGTTGCTAATCGTTGTAATTATATGTGTTGTAAAATAATTTATAAATGCTTAGTGATGTTTGTAGCGTGCGGTTGAGGAATGAAACCTATGATGCTGAATCAAGTGTATGATTCAGATTTAACAGATTTTATATGTGTTAGTATCGTAGCGTGTGGTTGACGTAGGAAACCCACGATTCACATTTAATTATCGTGGGTTTCGTTCCTAAACCCACGCTACGCTTACTGGGCATTTTGCCCAGCTCATTATTTATAAATTACTCAACAACTTCTGCTGTTTCAATGACAACTGGCTCAACAGGCACATCACCATGATAACCTTTGTTGCCAGTGCGTACTTTTTCAATAGCTGTAACAACGTCCATGCCTTCAACCACTTTACCAAATACCGCATAACCCCAACCTTGAACGGTTTTGCTGGAATGGTTTAAGAAGTCATTCTTTTTAGTGTTAATGAAGAATTGAGCAGAGGCAGAGTGTGGATCTTGAGTACGAGCCATCGCAATCGTGCCAACATCATTTTTTAAACCGTTGTTAGCTTCGTTTTCGATAGGAGCTTTAGTAGATTTTTGATTCATGTTGGCTTCAAAACCACCACCTTGAATCATAAAGTTTGGAATAACACGGTGGAAAATAGTACCGTTGTAGTGACCACTTTTAACATAGCTAACAAAGTTAGCAGATGTTTTTGGCGCGTTAACTTCATCTAATTCTAAAACAATACGACCGAAATTAGTATTTAATGCAACTTTCATTCTCGTTTCCTAGTTTGTTGAGGGTTTACTACTTGAGACTAGGCTAAGCAATCGCTAGACTTGTCTTTTTAATATTTGCACCTAAGCATTATAGCAAGTGCGTTTACTAGAAGCTAATTTACGCTAATCATATGAGTTGTTTAATGGAAGCCAAAGATTTTATTCGTGCACAAATTGTTGAAGATTTGGCCGCAGGCAAACATGCCAAAGCCATTACCCGTTTTCCGCCAGAGCCTAATGGTTATTTACACATTGGCCATGCCAAATCAATTTGTTTGAATTTTGGCATTGCGGTCGAGAGTCAGGGTGAGTGTAATTTGCGTTTTGATGACACTAATCCCGAAAAAGAGTCGCAGGAATATATTGATGCCATTAAACGTGATGTCGAGTGGATGGGTTTTAATTGGGCAGGCGATGTTCGTTATGCCTCCAATTATTTTGATGCATTGCATGATTATGCCATTGCCTTAATTAAAATGGGCAAGGCGTATGTAGACTCACAAACACCCGAACAAATTCAACAAACGCGCGGTAGCTTTAGTGAAGCAGGTAAAAACTCACCCTATCGTGATCGTAGTGTTGAAGAAAACTTAGCACTTTTTGAAAAAATGCGTTTGGGTGAATTTGCCGAAGGTGAGTGTGTGTTGCGCGCAAAAATTGATATGGCATCAGGCAATATTAATTTACGTGACCCTGTTTTATATCGCATTAAAAAAGTGGCACATCATCAAACAGGGGATAAATGGCTGATTTATCCTATGTATGATTATACCCACCCAATTTCGGATGCCTTAGAAAACATCACTCATTCTTTGTGTACTCTAGAGTTTGAAGATCATCGACCTTTTTATGATTGGTTGTTAGATACCTTACAAACGCCAGCGCATCCACAACAAATTGAGTTTTCTCGTTTAAATCTCAATTACACCGTCACCAGTAAGCGTAAGCTGAAAAAATTGGTTGATGAAAAGATTGTCAATGGTTGGGATGATCCTCGGATGCCAACCATTGCAGGTTTGCGTCGTCGTGGTTATACACCTGAATCGTTACGCGATTTCTGTGAGCGCATTGGCATCACTAAAAGTGATGGTGTGGTTGATTTTAGCTTATTAGAGTTTTGTATCCGTAATCACTTAGAAAATACAGCACCACGTGCTATGGCGGTGTTAAATCCGTTAAAAGTAGTGATTACCAATGTTGAAGAGGCAACCTTAGCCTTATCTTCAGCACGCCATCCCAACTTACCTGAATTGGGTGAGCGAGAAATCCCATTTACCAAAGAAATCTTCATTGATGCCGCAGACTTTAGCGAAAATCCACCCAAAGGTTATAAACGTTTGGTAGTCGGTGGCGAAGTGCGTTTGCGTCACTGTTATGTGATTCGTTGTGATGAAGTGGTCAAGAACGAAGCAGGTGAGATTGTTGAGCTACGTTGTTCTGCCGATTTAAATACTTTGGGCAAAAATCCTGAAGGACGTAAAGTTAAAGGCGTGATCCAATGGGTATCAGCTACATTAGGCGTTCCAGCCGAAGTGCGTTTGTACGATCGTTTATTTACGCAACCTGATCCAGAAGCAGGCGAGAGCTTTTTAGATTGTATTAACGAGAATGCCTTAACCGTTGTGCAAGCCGTTGTTGAACCAAGTTTGGCAACAGCGCAAGGCGAAGAACGTTTTCAGTTTGAGCGTGAAGGCTATTTTGTTGCTGATTTAGTCGATTGCCAAGCAGGTAAGTTGGTTTTTAACCGCACTGTAGGCTTGCGCGACTCTTGGGGTGGCGCATAATTTTTTGTAGGGGTAAGCCTTGTGCTTACCCTTTTATTTCAAATTCAACAGGATAACCACAAGGGTTATCCCTACGGTTATTCTTCAGGGTTGGCAAAAGGTTGTAATGCTTCATTTTCTTGTTGTTTACGGGCAATATCTTGAGCTAAACGCGCACGATCACTTGGATTGATATTAATAAAATACACGCCCGTTCTAAAGCCTTCTAAATCTTCATCTTCGCAATAAACCACACGTGCTGTGGCAGCGATATGATAATGATGCTCAAGATGACTGATGGCTAAATGTAGGTGTGTTCCGGGTGTAATCGCTTCGGTGGCATGAAAAGATAAACCGCTTTCGCTTAAATTAACACGCTGGGGAATAGGGGATAATAACTTAGCTAGGCCATCATAAATCGCGCCTGTTAACAGCTCAATTTTGAGGTTAACGGCCTGAAATAAGCCATGTAAACGCTCGTTCTCACGTTCTAATAATTGCATTTGACTACGTTGAACACTATCTACCTGCTCAATCTCAGCAAATAGCGTAAAATAACGCGGTAACGAAAAATTACTGTCATAAGGATCTTTTAACGAATCTGCACTACTAATTGGTTGATAATGCAGGGATAGTGTGGAATCCACACGATTAAGTAAGCGTCTTTCAAAAGGATTATCTTGATTGGCTTTAGTCATGATGTTCCACTCTTAAGGCATACTTGCCATATGTATGACAGATGTTTTATTTAATTTGTTATGCTTTTTACACCAAATAAGGTGTTGTAGTAAAGATTATTAGCACAGTAAGTTAGGTTAATTTATTGATAATGTGGCGTATTTAACTTATAGCTTAGTCAAAGTGGCGTTGTTAAACAGCATACTTAAGCTAAGTTATAACTTAAATAAGTTATTAATAGTATGGTTAAATTTTTAGCATGTTCAAGCCTGTTTCATTATTAATTGGTTTGCGTTATACCCGAGCCAAACGTCGAAATCATTTTATTTCTTTTATTTCTTTGACTTCCATCATTGGTTTAGTGTTGGGGGTGGCGGTTTTAATCACGGTACTATCGGTATTTAATGGATTTGATCGTGAATTAAAAAATCGTATTTTGGGTATGGTTCCTCATGCCACGATTAGCTCACAACAACCTTTTCATGATTGGCCTAAATTAGCCGAATACGCTAAACATAATCCCGAAGTGCTTGCGGTTGCACCCTTTAGCCAACTACAAGGGATGATAACGGCTAATGGTCAAGTGACGGGCGCGTTAATTTCGGGTATTGATCCTGTTTACGAAAAGCAGGTATCCATTATTCATCATCACATGGCACAGGGACATTTGGACAGTTTACAAGCCAATACTTTTGGTATTGTGTTGGGTGAAGGATTAGCAAATAACTTAGGTGTGCAATTAGGTGATAAATTAACCTTGGTATTGCCAGAAGCAGCCGTATCGCCAGCAGGAGTGATTCCACGTTTTAAACGTTTTACTGTTGTGGGGATTTTTAAGGTTGGTGCAGATGTTGATGGCATGCTCGCTTATATTCACATTGCTGATGCAGGAAAGTTATTAAGAATTGGCGATCAGGTACAAGGTGTACGTTTAAAACTCCATGATATTTTTCAATCGCGTCCTGTGTTATTAGATTTATTAAGCCAATTACCCAGTTATTTTGAAGCACGAGATTGGACTCAAACACATGGAAATTTGTTTAGTGCTATTCAAATGGAAAAAGCCATGATGGGTTTGTTGTTGTTGTTAATTGTTGCGGTGGCTGCCTTTAATATTGTTTCAAGTTTAGTGATGGTGGTGACTGATAAAAAAGCCGATATTGCTATTTTGCGGACATTAGGCGCGTCACCACAGACCATTACACGTATTTTTATGGTGCAAGGCGCAGTGATTGGCTTAGTAGGAACATTAGGTGGTGTGTTATTGGGCGTAACTTTGGCTCTAAATATCAGTGATTTTATTTCTTGGGTTGAGCAAGTGACAGGTGCTTCTTTGTTTGATGCCTATTTTATTAATTATTTGCCCTCAGAATTAGATTGGAATGATGTGGCATGGGTGAGTTTTATGTCGGCATTACTAAGCTTTTTAGCAACCATTTATCCTGCACGACGTGCGGCTAAAGTTCAACCTGCTGAGGCTTTACGTTATGAGTAAAATTATTTTAGAAGCTCAAGGCTTATGTAAATCTTTTAAAGAAGAGGGTATGCAAACGGTTGATGTGTTAAAAAACGTCAATTTGACTATTCAGCGTGCGGAGTTTGTGGCGATTGTTGGTAGCTCAGGATCGGGTAAAAGTACTTTGTTGCATATTTTGGGGGGCTTGGATGTGCCAACTCAAGGCAAAGTCACTGTTTTAGGACAAAATCTCAGTGGGTTAAATGAAGTAAAACGTGGCGAGTTACGTAATCGGCATTTAGGCTTTGTTTATCAGTTTCATCACTTATTATCTGAGTTTACCGCTTTAGAAAATGTCTGTATGCCTTTATTGTTGCGTCAAGAAGCAACAGTCAAACAGGCCGAGCAATCGGCAAAAACCTTATTAGAGCGAGTGGGTTTGGCGCATCGTATTCATCATAAACCTGCGGAGTTATCAGGTGGTGAACGGCAACGTGTGGCTTTAGCTCGTGCATTGGTCACTAAACCCGATTTAGTGTTAGCCGATGAGCCAACAGGTAATTTAGACCATAGCACAGCACTTGAAGTCCAAAACTTGTTTAAAGAATTAAAGCAAGAATTAGGTATGAGTTTGATTATTGTCACTCATGATTTAGCCTTAGCACAGTCAGCAGATCGTATTTTAACTATGCAAAGTGGTGAGTTGGTCTAATTGGTTGCCCTTTGGCTTCGCTCAGGGAGTGTAGTCGTGTTGGCTGAATGAGGTCATGGTGGCTGAGCGGAATCGAAGCCTATTGTTCTTTTTTGGTCGTTGCTTTACGAAATTGGCGATTATTCCATGCTTTAGTAACATGGTATCGCCAATACCAATTCATTGCTAAATACCCAATACAGCCAAATAAAAAGCCTGTCACTAAAGTACCTAACAAAATCGGTTCTAAATGTTGACTTAAATCTAAACCTTTGATGTGTTGAGGGGTACTTGAAAAAGCATTGCCAATCATTAGCCCTAAATTATTGACAATTTGATGCAAGGTATCACCGTTAATCATGGGGCGATTAAGCAGTGAAGCACCAACAAAATAAGAAATATAAATAATCGGAATCATGGTTAACGGATTGCTTAACCACACTAAAACAATACACAGAGGCAAATTTACTCTAAAAATTAAGGCAGCAATTGCCGCAGGCACCATTTGAAAAGGCATGGGCAACAAAGCACACCATAAGCCCCAAAACATTGCGCCAGAAGCAGAATGTCGGTTAAGATGCCATAAGTTAGGGTCTTGTAAACGATGACGTAAAAAGCCCAGACCTTGTATGTTTGCAATTTTTTCGGGGTCAGGCAAATATTTACGAATCATTTTTTTAGGCATAGCTTAACCCAGTTTTCTAAAGGCGTGCGATTGTTAACGATTTATGATGATTGTGCAACTTTCTTAATAATTTATTCGTTTGAATTTGTAAGTATCAAAAAGCATTTTTATGGAATAAAACATCATGGAGCGATTTTTGTTGGCAGCCATTTTTGGCGTGCTGTCTTTATTAGTTTGGCCAACATTGCCTAATTGGCAATATTTGCTCATCATTTCAAGTATCATTGCTGTATTAAGCTGTTGGCTCAAATGCTTGCGAGTAGTAGTGTTTTGCACGTTGGCAATGACATGGTCAGTGTGGAGTGCTGAACAGTATTTACAGCGTTTACTACCACATAAACTCGAAAATAAAGCCTTTAAAGTACAAGTAAAAATAGAGGGATTATCTGAGTATCAATCTTTTGGACAGCGTGTCTCCGTTAAGCCAATAAAAATCGTTTCTAACATTGATTATCCCATAGATGCAAATACACATTGGCAACTCTCTGCACCTTCTTATCTAATTTTAAAACCCCAGCAAATATGGCAAATGACGGTAACCCTAAAACGGCCTCATGGAGCAGCTTCAGCAGGGGCATTTGATTATCAAGCATGGTTATTAAGTGAAAATATCAGTGCAATTGGCAAAGTGGGACGAGCGCAACTGATTCAAGAACCAAAACATTGGTCATTTGATCTATGGCGTTGGCAAATAAGACAACAATTTCAACAGTTATTTGCTGAGCAAGCCAATGCAGGAGTGGTATTAGCTTTATTAACAGGTGATCGAGCTTTAGTAGCAGACCAAGCATGGGATTTATATGCCACAACAGGCATTAGTCATTTAATGGCGATTTCTGGCCCTCATGTGTTATTGGCTGCTTCTGCCGTGACATGGCTAATGATGCAACTATTAATGCGTTTTTATCCGCGTATTTTTTTAACCATACCAAAATCACAATTAACATGGCCGTTGTTATTAATGGTGGCGGTGGCTTATGGCTTTTTAGCAGGGTTGTCTTTGCCCACCTTACGCACTTTAATGATGTTGGCAGGATTAACCTTTTTGATGGGCAATAGGCAAGAGTGGCCAGCCCTCAAAATATGGTTATTGGCATTGACGATGGTGTTGTTGTGGCAGCCGTTAACTGTACACTCAGTGAGTTTATGGCTGTCTTTTGTGGCTGTTGGTTTATTGTTTTTTTGGTCGGGAATGCAACAAAAACAAGAACATAAAATTACACAATTTATTAAATTACAGTTATGGATAACGCTTGCTTTAACCCCTTTAACACTGGCGTTATTTGCACAAGTGTCATGGATCGCCCCATTAACTAATTTATTAGCGATTCCGTGGGTTGGTTTTGTGATTGTGCCTTTGGCTTTGTTGGGATTAGTGTTTGGTTTTATGAGTCAATCGTTACAAGAATTGACATGGTGGTTGGCTTTACAAGCGGTTAATGGCTTAAATAGTTATTTATCATGGTGGGCAGCAATTAGTTTTGCTAAACAAAGTTATGTTTTATCGTTACTGAGTATTGGCTTTTTTATGTTTATGGTCATGTTATGGTTATTACCAAGACAAATTAGCCCTCGTTATTTGAGCTTATTCTTTTTTCTGCCCTTGTTTTATCGTTGGCCGAGTTTACAACAAGGTGAGGCACAATTGAGTGTCTTGGATGTAGGTCAAGGTTTAAGTGTGTTAATTCAAACCCAAAAACATCAACTTTTGTATGACACAGGTGCAAATACCAGTGCAGGCGAACGCATTATTAATCCTTATTTGCATTATATGGGGGTTAAAAAACTGGATGCTTTAATGATTAGCCATAATGATAAAGATCATACGGGTGGTGCTGATGCCGTCTTTAGACAATTTATTCCGCAGCAACTTTGGTATAGTGCCAAACCACAAGGTTATCAACCACCGTCAAAAACCATTCACCATGAATGTTATGCAGGGCAATTATGGCACTGGGATGGTGTGCGGTTTGAGGTGTTATCGCCCATTGTTGGGGTAAATTATGATAAAGATAATAACCGTTCTTGTGTGTTAAGAGTCAGTGCAACAGGATTTAGTGTGTTGTTAACAGGTGATATGGAAGCTCCAGCCGAGCAAATTTTATTAAAACAGCAGAAGAATTTGCAAAGTGATATTTTGTTGTTGGGGCATCATGGTAGCAAAACCTCAAGCTCAGAGGCATTTGTGCAAGCGGTTCAGCCCAAACTGGCGATTGTTTCAGCAGGTTATTTAAACCATTTTGGTCATCCTGCACCTATGGTGGTGCAACGATTACAAAAACGACAAATAGACATTGATAATACGGTTACACAAGGCACACTACGTTATCATTTGCATAAACAGGGATTTATTTTGCAAGAAGCTTGGCGTAATCGTGGCCATTACTGGCTAAATAATCCTTAAATGGTTAAAGTAAGCGGTCTTAAAATTTGATTGTTCAATGTGAATAAATCAGTCTTATTTAATATTCAGGCATGAGGTATAACAAGGTGTGGGAATTAGTTAAATCTGGCGGCCTCTTAATGGTGCCGATTTTAATTGCTTCAATATTAGCAATGGCGATTTGTTTTGAACGTGCATGGACATTAAGAGCAAGTCGAGTTGCACCACCCAATTTATTAGCCGAGGTTTGGGGTTGGATTAAAAATAATCAATTAGATGCTGAAAAATTACGTCAGCTAAAAGCTAATTCCCCTTTAGGCGAGATTTTAGCGGCGGGTTTATTAAATTCGCGTCATGGCCGCGAGATTATGAAAGAGTGTATTGAAGAAACAGCAAATGTGGTGATTCATCACATGGAGCGTTATTTAACGGTTTTAGGCACATTAGCGATGATTTCGCCATTGTTGGGTTTGCTGGGGACAGTGGTGGGCATTATTGAAGCTTTTATGGCCATTAATAGCTCAGGCATGGGTGACCCTGCATTATTGGCCAGCGGTATTTCTAAGGCCTTAATTACCACTGCTGGTGGTTTGTTTGTGGCGATTCCTGCGATGATTATGCACCGTTATTTTGCTCGTCATATCACCACAATGGCCGTTGAAATGGAACAACAAGCCATTAAATTGGTCGATATTGTTCATGGTGATCGTGAAGTCGATTTTAAATAATAGAGCCTCACTTGTTGTGTTCCCTCTCCTTTGGGAGAGGGCTAGGGTGAGGGTAATATAGAGTCTAGTGTATGAAATTTCGTCGTCCACAACCCGAAAATTTAGAAATCAACCTAACGCCATTGATTGATTGTTTGTTGTTTTTAATTATCTTTTTGATGATTTCCACTACCTTTAACAAAGCCAGTAAATTACAAATAGTCTTGCCTGAAGCTAAAGGTGATGTAGCAAAACCAAGCAAAGCCAAGTCGATTGAAATTGGTGTGAGTGCAGGTGGGGTATATACCATTAATGGTCAAGAACTTGCTGCTAAAGATGCCAAACAATTACAAAGTGCGATTGAAAAAATCAGTGATGGCAAACGAGATATGCCCTTTATTATTGCCGCTGATGGAAAAGCTAGCCATCAAGCGGTGATTACCGTGATGGATGTTGCAGGGCAAATGGGTTTTGTCAATTTAAGCATTAGCACCCGTTTAGCCAGCGAGAATCCATAATGACACAAACAACGGGTTGGCAAACCTATAAACGCTTATTAGGTTATAGCAAATCTCATTGGAAAGCTTTTGTATTTGGTGTGCTTGGTTTTATTTTAAATGCCCAAACCGAATGGGCAGCCGCCGAACAAATCAAATTTATTATTAATGCAATTCAAAACAAAAGCCAAGCCGATAAAAATCTTTTTCCATTATTAGTCATTGCCATCTTCTTTTTTAGGGGCGTTGGCACATTTATGGGCACGTATTTTTTGTCCTTGGTGGCACGTAATGTGGTTTATCAGTTACGCAAAGAGCTATTTGCTAAACTCTTAATTCTACCTAATCATTATTATCATCTACATTCCGCAGGTCATCTTAGTGCTAAATTAATTTATGATGTTGAACAAGTAACCGAAGCCGCTAGCGAAGCCTTAAAAACGATGGTGCGTGAAGGTTTTGTGGTTATTGGTTTATTAGGTTATTTGTTTTATACCAATTGGCGCTTGTCGTTATCTTTGTTAATTATTGGCCCAATTGCAGCCAGTTTAGTACGTACTGCCAGCAAACGCTTTCGTAAGTTGTCACACAAAATCCAAAATACTATGGGCGATGTGAATCATATCGTCAATGAAACCATTCAAGGTTTTGCAGTGGTCAAAAGTTATGGTGGCCAAGAGTTTGAATCGAAACGTTTTGAACAAGCTTCCCAAGAAAATCTGAAACAAAGCATGAAAATGGTAGTCACTTCGGCACTCAATACACCAATCATTCAGTTCTTAATGGCAATTGCCATGGGCGGTGTGGTGTGGTTGGCCTTGCAACCACATATTTTGGGTGATGTGTCCGCAGGTGCATTTGTCGCTTATATTACCGCCGCAGGTTTGTTGTCTAAACCTGTCCGTTCTTTAACCGACGTGAATAGTAAAATTCAAAAAGGTATTGCCGCAGCGCAATCTGTTTTTGATTTATTGGATTGTCCTGTTGAACCAGATACAGGGACTTATCAAGCCAAAAAAGTAGAAGGTCGTTTAGAGTTTAAGAATTTATCGTTTAGTTACCCCACAGGTGACACTGTCTTACACAATATTGATTTAACCATTCCTGCGGGTAAAACAGTGGCTTTAGTTGGCCGTTCAGGCTCTGGTAAAAGTACTTTGGTGAGTTTGATTCCTCGTTTTTATGAAACAACACAAGGCCAGATTTTATTAGATGGCCATGCCTTGTCGGAATATACCTTAGCCAATTTGCGTGAGCAAATTGCGACAGTGAGTCAAAAAGTGATGCTGTTTGATAACACCATTCGTCACAACATTGCCTATGGTGATTTGGCCAATAAAACCGATGCCGAAGTCGAAGCTGCCGCTAAAGCGGCGTATGCCCATGACTTTATTATGAAGTTACCAGAAGGCTATCAAACGCGAGTTGGCCAAGATGGCACACAGCTATCAGGTGGTCAACGTCAACGTATTGCCATTGCGCGTGCCTTATTAAAAAATGCACCAATTCTAATTTTGGATGAAGCAACCTCTGCTTTAGATAATGAGTCTGAATTTTATATTCAAGAAGCTTTAGAAACGGTGATGAAAAACCGCACAACCTTGGTAATTGCCCATCGTTTATCCACGGTAGAAAAAGCCGATTTGATTGTGGTTTTAGAAGCAGGGCGTGTCATTGAACAAGGCACTCACCAAGAGTTATTGGCTAAAGGAGGCATGTATGCGCAATTACACAGCCGTCATTTTGCTGATGAAGGCGATTTGCCAACATGAGTCAGGCTTTAGTTAAGGCATGGTATCAAGGGCATTGGGCGTTAACCTTGTTAAAGCCTTTGTCGTTGTTATATCGTGCCATAACCACTGTGCGCCGCTTTGCCTATCAGCAAGGTTATTTGGCTAGTCAGCGTTTTGATGTGCCTGTGATTGTGGTGGGTAATATCACCGCAGGTGGCACAGGCAAAACGCCTCTAACCTTAGCGATTGTCGAATTTTTAAAACAGCAAGGTTATCGGCCTGCCATTGTCAGTCGTGGTTATGGTGGCCAAACCGAATATCCAGCACAAGTCACCATCAATAGCACAGCCCAACAAGTCGGTGATGAGCCATTGTTGATGTTTTTACAAAGCCAAGTGCCTGTTGTGGTTGCACCCAAACGAGCGCAAGCTGTCGCGTATTTACAAGAGAAACAATTGGCGGATGTGGTGATTTGTGATGATGGTTTGCAACATTATGCCTTGGCACGAGATATAGAAATTGCCGTGATTGATGGTGCGCGTGGTTTGGGTAATGGTCAACTATTGCCAGAAGGAGCATTACGTGAAGCCCCAAGTCGTTTAAATAGCGTTGATTTTATTGTGGTCAATGGTCAAGGTTATACCCATCCACAAGCTTTTCAGATGAGCTTGCAACCCAGTGTATGGCAAATGGTTGGGGAGTTTGCTGATAAAGAACCGCCTAAACCTTCGCAAACGATTCATGCTGTGGCGGGCATTGGCAACCCAGAGCGGTTTTTTAAGCAATTAGAACAACAAGGTTTTACCCTCATTAAACATGCGTTTGCCGATCATCACCAATTTACGGCACAAGATTTAAATTTTGCTGATAAATTACCCATAGTGATGACGGCAAAAGATGCGGTAAAGTGTCAGGCTTTTGCAACAGAAAGAATGTGGCAAGTGCCTGTTGTGGCACAGTTGTCAGATGGATTTTATCAGCAATTAGTTAAGAAGCTTCGTAAGTAAAATAGCAGTATGATTTATTGTTTTTTAATATCTGTTTTAACCAAAGTTGAGGGTGTGAGTTGAGCAAACTACAAAGTATTCAGGCATTACGAGGTGTAGCTGTTTTAGCGGTTGTATTATTTCACCTTTTAACGGTTGAGCAAAAATATGGAGGTACAAATACTATACTTTCGATTCTTTTTCAATTTGGTATGTCTGGTGTCGATTTATTTTTCGTGATTAGTGGCTTTGTGATGGTCACTGTAACAAGAGGGAAATTTCAATCTTGTAAAAATGTGTTCGAATTTATTTTTCATCGAGTTTCTCGCATTTATCCTACCTATTGGGTATATTCTATTTTAGTTTTAGGTGTTTTTCTAATAAAACCCTCATGGGTAAATAGCTCACAAGGTAATCAAGTAAATATTGTTGCATCATTTTTATTGCTACCATCGCAAACATTGCCTCTAGTTATGGTCGGTTGGACTTTAATTCACGAAATGTATTTTTATCTTGTTTTTTCTCTCATTATGGTTTTAGTGCCTGAGAGAAAAATATTTGCTGCTTTGTTGTTATGGGGGGGAAGTGTTGTTTTTCTGAATTTGTTTTTAACATCAACAACTCCAACACTCAAGATAATAACGCATCCATTAACACTTGAGTTTATTGGCGGATGTATATTAGCTTTACTTTTTCAACGAAAACAGTTCAATATAAAACGGCAGACTTTTATTGTATCAACTCTTTTGGTTTTTCTAGTTTCTCTGTGCGTATTTAAATACTATCAATATATGACAATAAAAGTTGAACCACAAGAGTGGTGGAGAGTGTTTATATTTGGCATTCCTGCGATGCTGATTGTTTTTTTTGTTATAAATGCAGAAAGAAGTGGATGTATCATTAATCGGTTTTTAGTGAAAATTGGAGATGCTTCTTATTCTATTTATTTATCGCATATTTTAACAATAAATGTTGTGGGTAGAATTTGGAGTATTTTTTCTGTTAATGAAATATATGACAATATAATTATGATTCCATTAATTTTGATAATCACTATTGGTGTGGGTTTTATTAGTTATATTATAATTGAAAAGCCATTGTTGAGTATGATGCGTAAAATTGTTTAAATATGATAAATTTATGAGAATTTAAAGTAAATATATTATTTTTAGCGAGGAAACAATGTTAGATAAAAAATTATTGGCTATTTTAGTGTGTCCAGTTTGCCAAGGACAATTACAGTATCAGGCTGAGGCGCAAGAATTAATTTGTAAAGCAGATAGTTTGGCTTTTCCAATTCGTGATGACATTCCTGTAATGTTAGAAAATGAAGCTCGCCAATTAACCCTTGATGAAAAATTAGGATAAACCATGGCCGATTTTAAAGTTGTTATTCCTGCGCGTTATGGTTCAAGTCGTTTGCCTGCCAAACCGTTGATGGATATTGCTGGTAAACCGATGGTGGTGCATGTTTATGAGCGTGCTTTATTAAGTAAAGCAAAAACCGTTGTTGTGGCGACCGATGATGAACGTATTGCCCAAGCCTTAAAGCCCTATGGTGCAAGAGTGGTGATGACATCACCGAACCATCCGTCAGGCACAGACCGTTTGCAAGAAAGATCGGAAGAGCGTCGTGTAGGGAAAGAGTGTCTTCGCCTGTGTAG
>ERZ650309.664-NODE-664-length-16674-cov-4.757687_pt1 | contig 16674 bp, 9 predicted proteins | sample MGYA00376245_ERZ650309 | MGnify/ENA primary metagenome ERZ650309 (study PRJEB26733, sample SAMN07839294) | wastewater metagenome | biome: urban; feature: wastewater treatment plant; material: waste water | place: USA: North Carolina | collected 2016-04-26 ...
GTGCGTGACGGCCTGGCCGCCGAGCGGGAGCTGCGGGCCCAGCCCTATGCCGCCGCGGTGCTCGACCTGGGCCTGCCGCTGATGGATGGCATGGACGTGCTGGCCAGCGTGCGCTGGCCACCATCGAGCAGTTGCACAAGCTGAAGCTGGCGCGCGGCATCTATCCGCAACCGATGTTGACGGATTTGGCCTTTGAAAATGGAAACCTGATTTTAGGATTGCGCGACCGCGCAGGAGATCAATTCGGCAATGCCACGCTGGACAATCCTGATGAACCCCTTGTGCGGTATTACGGTGTCAGCGCGGGCGATACGCTAAAGGCTTGTGGGAGTCCGGCAACTGGCTGGACGCTGGAAAACAATGGACGTTGCGGCGGAATGGGCGCGGCTCCACAAAATTCCGGCGAGGGCCCCGGCGGCGCTGAGTTTTATTTCCGCGATGAATCCGTGCCGTTCACCGATGAAATCTTTCTCGGGGGAATGGCGCAAATCCCCGGCCATCCGGACGTCGTCATCAATTCCTTTGATCCGATTCCGCTGTTTGATTTCGACAACCTGTTTGATGCCGGACCGCGCTGGCATCGCAACGCGTCAGGTTCACTGGCGAAAACTTATCGCATTTACAACGGCAACCTGGGATTGCTGGGGCCATTCGGCAAAGCCAATGGCTTAAGCGATATTGTTTTGTTGTGCGACCCCGCGCCGATTGAAATCGGCAACCGCATTTGGAAAGACGTCAACGGCAACGGTATTCAGGACGCCGGCGAACCGGGACTTTCCGGAATTCGCGTGCGGCTGTTGAAAAATGGCATTCAAGTGGGCGAAACCACCACCGATTCCAACGGCGAGTTTTACTTCAACAATTCAAATGTCAGCCCCAGTTTGTTGCCGACAATGACCTATGACATCGCCGTGGATCGAACGCAAACGGCGCTGAATGGCTTCACACTGACCAGAGAAAATCAGGACAGCAGCCAAAATGGAGACAGCCGGGATTCCGACGCAGTGATTTCAGGCAATGACGCAGTCATACGGCTGACAACTGGAGGCGCAGGCTCATCAGATCACACGTTTGATATGGGGTTTGTGCAACCGGGCGGCCCAATCACCATTGCTTGCCCGCCGAACATCACCGCGACCATCACCGTTACCGGAGCGACTTCGGCTGTGGTGAATTACCCGACGCCTGCGACCACTGGCGGAGTCACCAACATCACTTGTACGCCGCCATCCGGTTCGACATTTCCGCTCGGCACGACGACAGTTTCCTGCGTCGCCAGCAATGCGACGGGGTTTGTGAGTTGCAGCTTTGCAGTGATTGTCCAGCAACCGCAGCCGACAATTGATTGCCCGATCAACATGACCGTGACGGCAACGACTTCAACCGGTGGAGTGGTGACATACCCCACGCCAACAGCGACCAATGGAGCGACAGTAACTTGTACGCCGCCTTCCGGTTCAACCTTCCCGATTGGAACGACGACGGTGACTTGCACGGCGACGAATTCCGCTGGCTCGGCTTCGTGCCAATTCACTGTGACGCTGACGCCTCCGGTTCAGAAGCCGACAATTGATTGCCCGATCAATATGAATGTGACGGCGACGACTTCGACCGGTGGAGTGGTGACATACCCCACGCCAACAGCGACCAATGGTGCGACAGTAACTTGTACGCCGCCTTCCGGTTCAACTTTCCCGATTGGAACGACGACAGTGACTTGTACGGCGACGAATTCTGCCGGTTCGGCTTCGTGCCAATTCACTGTGACGCTGACGCCTGCGGTTCAGAAGCCGACGATTGATTGCCCGATCAACATGACCGTGACGGCGACGACTTCGACCGGCGGAGTCGTGACGTACCCCACGCCAACAGCAACGAATGGAGCGACAGTAACTTGTACGCCGCCATCGGGTTCGGTTTTCCCTGTTGGAACGACGACGGTGACTTGTACGGCGACGAATTCGGCAGGCTCGGCGTCGTGTAGTTTCACGGTGACGATGGCTCCGATGATGGCGAAATCCAACAAGTGCGACACCATCTGTTTCCGTTCGCCGCAGTATTACCTGTTGAATCTGAACAGTTTGCCGCGTGGAAGCGTGTTGATTGCCGGAGTGAATAACAACCAGCCGGTCAGCACCAGCAATCGCACTCAGATCGGTTTGGCACTACGAGGCACGGCGACAGGATTTGGACTGACGCCGCTGCAACGGCTGAACCAGGAATTTGTTGCGGCTCAGTTGAGCGTGATTGCCGCAGGCGGCGACGGTTCGCCTGTGGCGTTTAACGCGTTCTGGAGCATGTTGAGTTGTTACAACCTCAACTTTGCTTCAGTTACGCTGAGTAACGGCTTTGTGTTGAGCCCGGCTTCGATGCTCAACGATTTGTTCGAGCAATCGCAACTGGCCATCCGCCAAAATCGCACGGCAGATATGGAGAAGCTGGCGGCAGTTTTGGATTTGCTCAATGGCAACGATCCGCTTGGCCGTTGCGGCAGGTAGTCACAACATCGGCTCTTGCGAAGAAACGTAGACAGGATTCACAGGGATTTTCGGGATTCGCAGTTTGACCGATTGCCAGGACGACATAAGCTTGGCATTCTGTCCGTTCTGAAAAAACTTGTTGATCCTGTCTATCTTTTTTGACGACTCACAATGCCCCATTTCTTTGAATCCCCAACTCGGCGCGCAAGTCTTTGGCTGGCAGTGTTTGCCGCGCTTGGTGCGTTGCTGGTCTGGTTATATCCGGATGCAGAACAGCAAGACGCGGCTTACCATTTTTTATTTGCGCGTTGGGCAGGGAATCACCCAACCTATTTCATCAGTGTCTGGGCCAGGCCGCTGTTCACGCTGGCATATTTTCTTCCGTCTCAATTGAGCTATCCGGCGGCAAAGCTGTTTTCGGTTGCGGTCAGCTTGGCGACTGCGTGGCAATCGTTTCGGCTGGCTCAGCACCTCAAGCTTCAACGCGCCGAACTGGTCGTGCCGCTGTTATTTTTGCAGCCGATGTTTTTTGAACTCAGCTCGGTGACGATGACTGAGACATTGTTTGCATTGGTGTTCGTCATTGCGTTGCGGCTGCATTTGAGTGGATGGCTGAAAACGGGAATGCTGGTGGCGTCGCTGCTGATTTTAGTCAGGCCGGAAGGATTCTTTTTAGGTGCGTTGTGGGGAGTTTGGATCTTGCGGATTCAACTGCAAGGGAGATTGGAAACGCTTTTCCGCGATCCGCGATCTGTTTTGCGCCTGCTGCAGTGTTTGTTGTTGGCAAGTGGAATGTTCGTGTGGTGGTTGGTGGCGTATTGGATGACGGGCGATAAGTTGTGGATTGTTCACAACTGGCCGCCAGATTGGCAGGTAGACGGGCGCGCGAACGGTACAGGGCCGATTTGGTGGTATGCGATGCAACTCCCGCTGATCGCTGGACTTCCGCTGGTCGTGCCGTTTCTGGCAGGGGTAATGAGGGCACTCAAAAAACGCGAACTCGGAGTTGCTACGTCCTCATTTTTGACGCTGTTCGTGTTGCATTCCTTGATGTTTACGCGCGGTTGGTTTGGCTCGGCGGGATATGCGCGATACTTTGTTTGCGTTTCACCGGTAGTCGCTGTGATCGCATTGGTGGGATGGAATCATTTCGCGGAGCGGCAAAGCCGGTTTTTTAATCTGTCGAAGCCTGCAATTGTCTATGCCGTACTCATCTTTTCCGGAGTGAGCTGCCTGGTTTACGTGGACAGCATTCGGTTTGCTCGCGATGCCTGGGCGGTTGACACGATGTATGACTGGATTCGCCTGAATCGCCCGGAGCTTTTCGAGCCGAGTTCCGCCACACATTACACCCGATTGATTACCAGCCAAGCCTATCCGCGCGTCCTGTTTGACCGCGATCCGTTAGAAAATCCGGCGTTCACGAGTGATCGCGACCGGAATTTACAGTTGATTCGCCAGTCGCCTGAAGGAACGTTGGTGTTGTGGGAAGATGAAACCGGCCCGAAATGGTATCGGTTGCAAGCAGAAGATTTTGAAGCGGCGGGCTATCAGCGCTTGAGCTCACAGGATTTCAAGCTGCAAGGGTATGTTGTTCGCCTGCCCTGGAAGCGATTGGGGGGCTGGAGACTGCAACGAATGCACTGGTTATACAAAAAACAGCCTTTGAGAGGCAGCATTGACGAGTTGAGCGAAAGAAATTTCCCCAATCTGTAAAATTCAACCAACCCAACCCCAGGCTAAGTGCAACAAAGGCATCGGACGGTTAAGCGATTGACTTATAAGAATTAAAACCGTTGCCAGTCCGTCAATCGTTTGTGTAAGATTCACTGGCCGCATTGAACTGGCATCAGGATGTGGCAATAGAAGTTGATTGATTCACAATTGACTCCTCACATTCACGTTAAAGTAGATTTTGCTTCACCGAGTTCGGATCCCCATTAAGGATTCAGCTTGCTTCGTATAAATGCTTTCTCGCCCCCGGTGGCCGACCTCAGGTGAGTCGGTCAGGCTCAAAGTAAATTGAAACAGCTTCAAGAAAACAGTCAAACAGGTGCGACCGATTGTTTTACCCGGCAACAGTTTGCTTACGGTCTGGTTGGCCTGACTGTTAAACGGCCGACTTCTTGGTCGGAAAGGTACGCCACCGAAGCCTGGTCATTTGTGACGACAATGCCTTGCTTGTCGGTGGTGGCCGTCATTCTCAACATAGCATTCTTTATTGTAAGGATTTTCGGAGGGATTTTATGATCCAGAAACTTTTTCGTTGCTTAACACACTCTGCATTTATTGTATGCGCTGTCGCGCTAATGAGCGCTGCCGCTTTCGCTCAATATCCGGTTGGACAGAGCAGCATTGGCGATATGAAACCGGGCAGCGTGCTCTTTTTCAGCCGTTACACCAGCAATCCTGTGAATCCGGCCATGGGTGATACTCAAATCAACATCACCAACGTCAATCAGAATTCAGGAATCAACGTCCACCTCTTTTTGGTTGATGGCGCCAGTTGTTCAATTGCGGATTCATTCGTCGGTTTGACGCAAAATCAAACGGCCAGCTTTTTGGTCAGCGATTTCGATCCGGGCATCACCGGTTATATCGTCGCCGTTGCGACCGGCGGTGGAGGCCCAACGCAGTTCAACAGCCTGATCGGTTCGGAATACATCCGCGAAAACAATGGCATCACCGCTTATCTGCAAGCGATGACTGTTGCCAAACGCTCGGCTGGCGATGTTCTGCCTGATGGGGAAGGTCAAACGATTCTGAAGTTCGACGGTGTGGATTACGAACAGCTTCCCAGCGCGTTGGCTGTGGCAACGTTCAACAGCCAAACTGTGGATTCCAACTACTTATCCATTTTCAGCCCTTCAAACAATTTGGTGATTGGCGGCGTGGTGAATACCAACGTTTTTACGCTGCTTTATAACGACGCAGAAGTCGCCATTTCCAGCAGCTTCACCGTAAGCTGTTACCGGTACGAAAGTTTTCTGTCGCTGTTTAATCGCGGCGGAGGCATTAACCGTCACGTTCCTTCGGGGCGAACTGGCTGGATTCGTATGACGGCTTCAGGACGCCCGATTCTGGGTTCGGTATTCGGCAAAGGGCCGGTGTTTGTCGGCGGCCACAATCTGCATGCGTTGCAGTTGCTGGGTTCCTATTCCATCGTGGTTCCGTTCTTCTAAACCACTGCGCCGGGCAAGTTCTTTGATTGCCCGGGGCGAAAACTGAAATAACTAAACGCGGGATGAAGAGCTTTCAGCTTTTCATCCCGCGTTTCTTTTTGGCGCTAGCTTCGTGGCATGATGGGTTTATGGAGACGAAACTGAGAGTGGTAATCGCCGATGATGAGCGCCCGGCGCGCTCTTTTCTGGCAGCGACTCTGACATCGTTTGAGGATGTTGAGTTGATCGGCGAAGCCACTAACGGTGCTGAAGCCGTCGAGATGATCGAACAAAAACGGCCTGATCTGGCCTTGCTGGATTTGCAGATGCCGGAACTGGACGGACTTGGCGTGGTGCGCACGTTGCGCAAAGACCGGCTTCCGCTATTTGCGTTTGTGACGGCTTATGACGAATACGCTGTGCGAGCGTTTGAGTTGAATGCGGTGGATTATTTGCTCAAACCGGTCGAACGTTCGCGGTTGCGCGACACCATCAATCGCGCGCAGGAGCGATTGGAACAATCCGAGTTGCGAGAGATCGAAGCTGAGCGGGTCAGAGCCGCCGCCGCAGATTACGAAACCGCTCGCACAGGATTTTTGGAACGCATTCCCATTCGCCAGCGCGAAGACATTGTGCTGGTGCCGGTGGAAACTGTCGCTTCCATTGTTGCCGATGGCGAATTGCTCAATCTGACCACAACGGACAATCGCCGCTATTCGTTTTCCTACCGGTTAAAAGACATTGAAACCCGGCTCGACCCGGCCAAATTCGTCCGCCTGTCACGCAGCGCGCTGGCTAATGTCAGCCAGATCAGCCGCATCAATCCATTGCCGGGCGGAACTTACGTTGTCACGTTGCACAACAATCAACAGCTTAATGTCAGCCGGTTGCAGGCGCGCGCATTGCGCGAACAATTGCTCAAGCTCTAATCCCTTATGAACTTCATCTTCAATCTTGCTTATCGTGAAATCCGCGCTTCGTGGCATCGGTTGCTGTTCTTTTTCATCTGCATTGCCATCGGCGTCGGCTCCATTGTCGCGTTGAAATCACTGGTGCAAAACCTGAAAACGGCATTAACCGGCGATGCTCGTTCCTTGATGACTGCGGATGTTCAGGCTTCTTCCAACAATCCCTGGAGCACCGAAGCCAAGGCGGCGCTGGAGCGCATTTACGCGTCACCATTGGTCGCGGCACACGTCGAGGTGCTGGAAACAGCGACGATGGCTCGATCGGGCGAAGACTGGCTGGGAACACCGAAGATGATCGAACTGAAAGCCATTCAGCCAGGATTTCCGTTTTACGGCGAAATGCTTCTGGCCGACGGGCAGCAATTTTCGCACGACCTGTTCAAAGGTCACGGCGCGCTGGTCAAACAGACATTGCTGACGGGGCTGGGATTGAAAGTCGGGGACACACTCAAAATTGGCAATCTGGACTTCACCATTCGCGGTGTCATCGAACAGGAACCGGGCAATACGATGAATGCGTTCAGCATCGGTCCGCGAGTCATGATTGCTTACGATGATGCGGTTGCCGCCGGGCTGACTGCATTTGGCAGCCGCGCGCGGCATCGTGTGCTGTTCAAAACGCGCGAAGGTGAAATGGATCAGTTGGTCACCAAGCTGCGGAATGACTTGCAGTCGCAATCCGGCATTACGGTTCGTTCCTTCCGCTTTTCGCAAGATCGCCTGAGCGAATCGTTGACGCAGGTGGAAGATTACTTGAGCCTGATCGGATTGGTAATTTTGGTGCTGGGCGGCATTGGTATTTCCAGTGTGACGCGCGTGTTCGTTCAGCAAAAGATGAAGACGATTGCGATTTTGAAAACCTTGGGCGGACGCAATGCCCGTGTGCTCGGAGCGTATCTGATTCAAGTGCTCGTGCTTGGTTTGCTGGGCAGTTTGTTCGGCTTGTTGCTGGCGCAAATATTGGCCTGGGGGTTGCCGAAATTCTTTGCGGAAATTTTGCCGCCCAGCGTGGAAATTCGGCTGACGTGGCAAGCCGCGCTGCAAGGATTAACCATTGGTATGCTGGTGTCGTTGTTATTTTCCTTGTTGCCGCTGCTGCAAATTCGACGGATCAAACCGATTCTCGTCTTGCGAAGCAGCGAAGCTCTCGGCGGAAAGCGGATTGATTGGTTGCAAATCCTTGTCGGGATTTTGGTCGTCGCCGGGTTATTGGCCATTTCAAGCTGGCAGGCCGGGTCATTCAAAATCGGCGGCATCTTCTTGATTGCTTTGGCGGCGATGACCTTGGTGTTGAATCTGACGGCGACTGCGTTGATGAAATTCGTTCGCGGATTTCGCCGCGTTCCTTCGTTCACCGTGCGCCAGGGCATCAACAGCCTGTATCGTCCGGGCAATCAAACGCGAATCATCTTGATGGCTGTCGGTCTGGGAGTCTTTTTCGTAGTAGGCGTGCGGTCGTTGCAATTGAATCTGCGGTACGAACTCGGCGTGGATCTGGAAAATTTCAAAGCCGATATGTACCTGATTGATATTCAACGCGACCAGCGGCCCGCCGTCGAAGAAACCGTCGCCAAATTCACCGGCAACAAACCGGAAATCATTCCTACGGTTCGCGCTCGTATTGCGGCTATCAATGGCAGCGAAGTAAATCTTGATCGTTCGCGGGCGGAAAATTCTCAGCGGGAAAATCGTGGCCAAAATGGCAGCCAAAGTAGTGGCCAAAATAGTGGCATGCTGGGGCGGGAATACGTGCTGACCTACCGCGCCAAGCTCGAAGACAACGAAAAAATCATTGCCGGAAATATCTGGGATCCTACGCCGAGCAGCGAGCCGGAAGTTTCGATCGAAGAATTGATGCACGACGAACTCGGCTTGAACGTTGGCGACGCAATGACCTTTGACGTGCTTGGCCGAAAAATCACGGCGCGCGTCACCAGCATTCGCCGCGTAGATTGGCGCAACGCGCGAACAGGGTTTCTGGTCATTTTCAGGCCGGGAAGTCTGGACGATGCGCCGACGATGTACATCAGCGCCATCAAAGGCCCGACGGAAACTACTGCGCGCGCGCAATTGCAGCGTGAACTGCTGGATAAAGCGCCGAACCTTTCGGTTGTGGATATCCGCGACATCATCGAAATCGCTCGCGGCATTGTGCGCAAAGTTTCGCTGGCAGTTTCTTTTGTCGGAGGTTTTGTCTTTCTCAGCGGATTGCTGATTCTGATCGGTTCGATTGCGATGACGAAATTCCACAGGCTGTACGAATCCGCGATTTTGAAAACGCTCGGCGCAAAAAAGAAACTGATCGTTTGGACGCTGCTGGTGGAATACGGCGTCCTGGGATTGCTGGCCGGACTGATTGGGTCTGTGTCGGCGATTGCTCTGACATGGGCGATTGCCGAAAAGGCGTTGAAGATTCATTGGCGCTTCATTCCTTCCGTCAATTTGATTGGGGTCGCTGCCACATTGCTGCTGGTTGTTCTGGTCGGCGTACTTTCCAGTTGGGACGTCATGGTCAAAAAGCCGCTGGGAATTCTCAGAAACGAATGACCTGGAATGACATTTGGAACGATCGACCTCTTGCTGCATCAATCTTCCTCGCTCTGATTTCGCGGAGCACGCGTGACGCTGATTGGACTTGTGAAAGCAGTCCTTGCCTTGACTCGTTATACTCAAACGCTTAATTTCTAACCGTATTTGAGCAGCCAATTATTCACTCAATACAAACTCAGTCGGGATACAGAAACAAAAAGAAAAAACATCCTTTAAAATTTTAGTCTGGCTCAGCACAGCTAAACATTAAGAATCATCAGCATTTTCAGCCGCTACAAAGCAAAGGAGATCATATGGAAGTCATGGCTTTTGGTTTAGGAGGTCTTTTACTGTTGGTTGCCATTCTCGGAGGAGGCTTCGAACTGAAAGAAATCAGAATCCCTAGCGTGGGGTGGAAGTCTCGCCTGGCAGCCGCAATCACGGGTATCTTTTTTACCTTTTTGGGGATAGGAGTTAGCTCGGTAGATCCTGGCGCACGCACTAACCCTCTTGGGACTGATCCAGCACCTATAAAGTCCGGGTTTGTGTCGGATAGCGAGTCTTCAGAATCAATAAAACCAAGTCTGATTTCTGCAATCAGGCTTGCCGATCAGGTTGAAGCAGACGCCTTCCGAACGCTGAATGCCTCGCTTCTGTACAAGGCATATATTGGGGAAGCCTTAAGGACTGAGCAAAACAGTTTGAACACGCTCAAAGACGATGGGGTTTATCAGATTTCAACGCTTGAGGGACAAAGCTTTCAATCGTTTAAGGTCAGCGCAGACAAGTCGAGAGCAGAGGTGAGAGTCATCGAAACCTGGAGCACTGTGGTTTATCGAGTTGGCACTGATGAGTGTGTGCAAAAATTTGCATCGCATCCCGCTCCGCAAACTATTCATCTTGTTCGGGGAGATAACGTGTGGATGGTTGAAAACATCGTTCATGAACTGGATACTCAGGCGACGGAAATTCCTTGTGAATAAACTGCAGTGCCTTAATAGTTCGTGACATGGATTCAAGCATCATTTTACGTCTGCTCGACAATCATCAACCTGCCGACGCGCACGAAGCGCGGATGTTGGAAGACATCAAAGCCTTCGTGCGCCGGTACGACAACTTTCATTCGCGCCAACAACTGGCTGGGCATCTGACGGGTTCGGCCTGGGTGGTCAGTGAGGATCGAACCCATGCGTTGCTGACGTATCACGGCAAACTGGATTTGTGGGTGCAGTTGGGCGGTCACGTCGAAGACGATGCAGACATGCTCGGCGCCGCGTGGCGCGAAGCCTGCGAAGAATCCGGTTTGGCCGATGTCCAGCCGCTTTCCGATCAAATCTTTGACGTAGACGTTCACGCCATTCCCGCCAATGCGAAAGAACCTGCGCACTTTCATTACGACATTCGTTTTTTGTTTGCCGCAGACCGAACTGTTCCGTTGGTTGTCAGCAGCGAATCGAAAGACCTGGCTTGGGTTGAGCTTGAAAAAATTGCCGAGCTAACAGCGGAAGAATCCGTCTTGCGCATGGTTCGCAAAACGCTGAATCAGTACCGCGACCGATAGGAAGCGCGAACTTTACCGCTTGCTACCGCGCGCGGTACTGACTCGCTTGCTTTGTTCATTCAACTATCTACAATCCGACTCTCGCACGTAATTCCAAATACCAAAAACTCTACATCTGAAAATTTCACAGCATGACATTTGAAACCTGGTTCCAATCCATTCACGCGGACATTCCAGTCCAATCAGCAAACGCAGTTTTGAAGCTCACGGAAGAAGGCGGGACGATTCCGTTCATTGCTCGATACCGCAAAGAGCAAACCGGCAATCTCGACGAAGTCGCCATCGCCAATGTCATTAACGGCAAAGAGCGCTGGGATGAAATCATCAAACGCCAAGCCTTCATCGTCGAAGAGATCGAACGTCAGGGCAAACTGACTGAAGAATTGAAAGAGCAGATTATGTCTGCCTTCAATCTGGACACGCTGGAAGACTTGTATTTGCCATACAAACAGAAACGCAAAACCAAAGCGACTATTGCCAAAGAAGCTGGTCTGGAACCCTTGGCCAACTGGATTTGGGATGTCGCGCATGCGCTGGCTGCGCCGGAACCGGGACAAACGCTGGAAGCTTTTGCGCTGGCGTTTTACAACGCCGAAAAGAATATCAACGATACGGCGGTGGCCATCAGCGGGGCTCAGGATATTTTGACCGAACGTTTGGCAGAAACCATCGAACTGCGCGAACACACGCGCAAGACCGTCTTTGAACGCGGCGTAGGCAAAACCACCAAAGCTGAAAAAGCCAAACCCGCCAGCAAATTCGAACGCTATTTCGATTACTTCGAACCAATTCAATCGCTGCTGAAACCCGAAGCTTCACATCGGTATCTGGCGATGCGTCGCGGTTGGATGGAAGAAGAACTCAGTTTGACCATCGGCGCTGGGCCAGAAGACCCCGACTTCGATTTGATTCTGCAGGGCCGTTTTGAATCCGAAGCCTGTCCGGCGACCGCGGACTGCGAACAGCCGATCAAAGACGTTTTGCAAAAAGCAGCGCGAATGGCGTTGAAAGCTTACGTCTTGCCCAGCATCGAAACCGAAGTCCATCGTTCGCTGAAAGATGTGGCCGACGAAGCCGCGATCAAAGTCTTTGCCGAAAACGTCCGCAAGCTGTTACTGGCCGCTCCGTTTGGAGCCAAAGCTGTGCTCGGCGTTGATCCAGGCATCCGCACGGGTTGCAAGCTGGCAGTAGTGGATGATTCCGGCAAATATGTCGCCAGCGATGTGATTCATCTTCAAAGTCCCAGCGAACAGGAACGAGCGAAACGGTTGTTGGCCGAAGTCGTCAACAACGCCAACATTCGCGCTATTGCCGTCGGCAACGGAACTGCCGGACGCGAAACCGAAACCTTCGTCCGCGAAGCATTGAAAGAAGCCGGTTTGACCGTGCCCGTCGTGATGGTCAACGAATCCGGAGCAAGTATTTATTCCGCCAGCGACGTCGCCCGCGAAGAATTTCCCGATCTGGATTTGACCGTGCGCGGAGCGATTTCCATCGCTCGGCGTTTGCAAGACCCATTGGCCGAATTGGTCAAAACCGATCCGAAGAGCATTGGCGTCGGTCAATACCAGCACGATGTGAATCAGCCTGCGCTGAAAAAGTCTCTGGATTTGGTGGTGGATGTTTGCGTGAACTCTGTCGGCGTGAATCTGAACACGGCGTCTTCGCATTTGCTGGCGCGCGTTTCCGGCATTGGGCCTTCGATGGCGAAAAAGATTGTCGAACATCGCGGAACCAAAGGGCTTTTCGAGTCACGGCAACAGTTGCTGGAAATTCCGCGCTTCAGCGCCAAAGTGTTTGAACAGGCTGCGGGTTTTTTGCGAATCCCGAACAGCCAGCATCCGCTGGATAACACAGGCGTTCACCCCGAACGATACGATTCTCTTGAACGACTGGCGGCGCGCTTGGGCAAAGGCGTAGGGGAGTTGACCGGCAGCGGCGTCGAACTGGTCAAACAGGCCGAAGATTTGAAAACGGAAGTTGGCGATTTCACCTTCACAGACATCATCAACGAACTGGCAAAGCCCGGACGCGATCCGCGCGAAGAGTTTTCGGCCTTCGCTTTCCGCGAAGACATTCACGAAGTCAAAGATTTGCTGCCAGGCATGACTTGTCCGGGTATTGTGACGAACGTGACAAATTTCGGCGCGTTTGTGGACATTGGCGTGCATCAGGATGGATTGGTTCATATTTCGCAGCTCAGCAACAAATTCGTCAAAGATCCGCGCGAAGTCGTCAATCCTGGCGACCGCGTGACGGTTCGCGTGCTGGAAGTGAATTTGGAAAAACAGCAAATTGCGTTAACGATGAAAAGCGACGCCGAAACTTCGCGACAAATGCCGCGCGACCGGCAGGCGGAACCTCGTGATCGAAGCCAGGATCGTCGTCCGAATCCCAATCGGGATCGCCGCGACAATCGGCAAGATAACCGCCAGGACAATCGGCAAGACCGCAAGCCGCAAAAGCCTGGCTTCAACAACCCATTCGCAGAGCAGTTGGCGAAGTTCAAAAAGTAAAAGCGGTTGTAATCAGTACCGCGACCGGTAGGGAGCGAGTATTCATAAGCGGTGAATTGTGGAAAGGGCGCTCCCTACCGGTCGCGGTACTGACCCATCTGAGCAGGTGCAAGTAGGGTAGAGCGATGACCAAAAAACAAATCACTCGACGCGATATGTTACGAAACAGCGCGACAGCTACGGCTGGCGCGCTGTTTTGTTTTTCAGGTACAGATGGATTTGCGGAGAGGGCGTTACCCCAGGCCACAGCGCAAATCCCACGCGAATACCGCTATGGCCATTTGTTGCAGGAGTATTTCGTTGCGCGCAGTCGCGAGATGATGGCCAAACGCACACAGGCGCGCGCGGCAATCAAAACTCCGGCGCAAGTAATGAAGTTGCGCGATGCTGTTCGCCAGAAACTTCGCGCCTGTTTTGGAGCTTTGCCAGAACGCACGCCACTCAATGCGCGCATCACGGGAAAAGTCGAACGCGACGCTTACACCATCGAAAAGCTGATTTACGAAAGCCGCACCGGTTATCCGGTCACGGCCAATCTTTACGTACCCAAAAACAAAACGGGAAAGCTTCCCGCAGTGCTGGCTCCGTGCGGACACACGCGCAACGGCAAAGCCGAACCAAAGTACCAGGAATACGCTCGCAACCTGGCTCGCCAAGGTTACGTGGTGTTGATGTTCGATCCGCCCGCGCAGGGCGAACGGTTCGAGTATGCAGACAAACCCGGCGAGCCAACGGTTCAGTGGGGCGTGGTGTCGCACATCGTCACTGGCAACCAGATGAACTTGCTCGGCAAAAACTTCGCGCTGTGGGAAGCCTGGGACGGCATTCGCGGGCTGGATTATTTGCTGTCGCGCGCGGACGTTGACCCGAAGCGCGTTGGGCTGACGGGCAATTCCGGTGGAGGCACGCAAACGACCTGGCTGAATGTGTTGGATGATCGCTTCACGATGGTTGCGCCGAATTGTTTTGCGACTCGGTATTTGAACAATCTGGAAAACGAAGAAGCGCAAGACGCTGAACAGATTATTCCCGGAATGCTGGCCGCCGGATGCGACATGGCCGACTTTTATATCGCGCAATTGCCTCGCCCGGTTCATTTCGGCGGAGAGCAAAACGACTTTTTCGACGTGCGCGGCGTGCGCGCCGTCTACGAAGAAGTAAAGCGGCTTTACACGATTGTCGGCAAAGGTGACCACGTAGAGTTGCACGTCGGGCCGGAAACGCACGGCTATAACAAGGGCGCGCGCGAAGCGATGTACAAATTCTTCAATCGTCACGCAGGCGTGACCGCTTCAACGGTGGAACCGGATGTCCCAGCGGAAAAAGACGAAACACTGCAGGTTACTTCATCGGGCCAAATCGCCGAACTCAATCCAAAACGAACGTTCGATTTCACCAACGCCGAAGCTCAGCAGATTGCGGTGACTCGCAAAAAACTTTCTGGCAAAGCTCTGGCGGATGAATTGACGAAAGCACTGGCGTTGCCTTCGCGAACTTTGCCTCCGAATTATCGAATCGTACGGGACCGGCGCGTCAGCCCGACGATGCGCGAATATGGTTACTTGATCGAAACGGAACAATTCAACGGCGCAAATATCTTTGCGATGCTGCACGTGATTCCGAAACCTGGGCCGCAATACTTTTTCCCGAACAACAAAACGGCGACGCTGTACGTCCCGCATCTGTCTTCGCTGGAAGAAATCGTTGCTGGGAAAGCCCCGCAGCTTGCCGATGGAGAAACTTTGCTGGCGTTGGATGTGCGCGGCATCGGCGAAATGGCCGCGCGATTGCACAAAGACATGGGCGATGATTTCTTTTCACCTTACGGGACAGATTACTTCTATTCGACACTGGCGATGATGTGGAACGAATCGCATTGTGGTCGCCGAGTTCACGACCTGCTTTCAACGTTGGATTTGTTCGCTGCCAACGGTTGCCAGGAAATGCACCTGGTCGCCCGTGGCATCGGAGCCATCACGGCTACGTTTGCTGCTGTGCTGCATCCGCTGGTCAAACAAGTGACGCTGCACAATGCGCTGTTGTCGTATCACGAACTGACGCAGGACGAACGCTATCAATGGCCGCTCTCGACTTTGGTGTATGGCGTTTTGCTGCGACTGGATTTATCCGATTGTCTGCGAGAACTGGCTGGGACAAAACGCTTGAGCATCGTTGATCCGTGGAATGCGCGAATGCAGGTTTGGCCGCGAGAAAAGCTTGCGGCGCATTTGCAGTCGTTGGGTTTGGAAAAATTGGAAGTTCGCTGGTCGTAATTGATCACTAATGCATTCAGAGAGGATAAGAAAGGATACGGAACAAACGGAATGAACGGAACTAACGGAAGTCGGCCAAATCAGCCTCCGTCTTTTCCGTTATTTCTGTCTGTTCCGTTATCTTTCCTGACTGTCCTTCGTTCGTAATTTTCTGGAGAGTTTTATGCCAATCAAGTTTCTTCGTCGGCTTATCGTGTCGTTGTTTGTCGCGGCGTTGCTTTCGACTTTTGCCTTTGCGCAAGCGTTGAAGTTTGAAGTCACCGTTTCGCCGCAACTTAGCCCGCAGCCGGTTGACGGTCGCTTGTTCGTCATTCTGAGCAAATCCGAACGGCCAGAACCTCGACAGGGAGCCGGACGCACAGGAATGACTTCGCCGCCGATCTTTGCTCGCGACGTTAAAGGCTTGACCGCGCAGGCGGCGGGAACGATTGATGCCACTTGTGTAGCGTTTCCGCTGAACAGCCTGAACGACGTCAAGCCAGGCGAGTATTTCGTTCAAGCCGTGCTGGACACGAACCTGGACATCAAGAATCTGAACGCGCCTGGCAACCTGTACAGCAAACCCGTCAAGCTGCAACTGGATCCGGCAAAAAGCGGCGCGGTCAAATTGCAACTGACTGAACAACTTCCAAGCGACGCTCTGCCGCCCGAAACCGAACTGGTCAAATTCGTCAAACTGAAATCCGAATTGCTGTCAAAATTCTGGGGAAGGCCGATTTATCTTCGCGCAGGTGTCATTCTGCCGCGCGACTTTGCCAAAGAACCTGAACGCCGATATCCGGTGCGAGTTCACATTGGTGGGTACGGTTCGCGCTACACGGGCGTGCAGCGAATGATGACGAGCGGCTCGAGTTTTCAAAAATCGTGGATGGCGGACGATGCGCCGCGAATGTTACTGATTCATCTGGACGGCGCGGGGCCGCTGGGTGATCCCTATCAAGTCAACTCCGATAATCACGGGCCATATGGCGACGCTATCACGCAAGAGCTGATTCCGTTCATCGAAAAAACTTATCGCGGCGTCGGCGAGGGATGGGCGCGCGTGCTGGACGGTGGTTCGACCGGCGGCTGGGTGTCGCTGGCCTTGCAGATTTTCTACCCGGACTTTTTTAACGGCGCTTGGTCTGCATGCGCGGACGGCGTGGATTTTCGCGGCTTTCAATTGGTCAACATTTACAGCGATGCG